>Ga0181535_10000006_pt1 | contig 306937 bp, 315 predicted proteins | sample PEATcosm2014_Bin_44_FD_119774 | JGI IMG/M metagenome (GOLD analysis project Ga0181535, IMG submission 119774) | Peatland microbial communities from MTU Mesocosm Facility, Houghton, MI, USA - PEATcosm2014_Bin17_30_metaG | ecosystem: Environmental > Terrestrial > Soil > Wetlands > Peat | place... | reverse complement strand
GTTCTGGCAGTCAAGAACTATGACGGCTGCACTGCTGCTGAGGTTATCGACTGCTTATACTGTGCGATCATCAGCAACGGCGGAAAGAAACCGCGCATCCTCTATACCGACAACGGTGGCCAGTTCGTTGCAAAGATCTTTGAGGACTGCTTAAAGGCTCAGCTCATCTTCCACCACAGGGTAGATCCCGGTTGCCCGTGGCAGAACGGTAAGATCGAGAGGTTATTCAAGACACTGTTTGAAGAGTGGATCAACTACCGCAGGTACAATACCTCAAAATCCCTTAAGGAAAGCCTAGAAGAGTTCCGGCAGTGGTTCAACAACGAGAGGGAGATCCAGAAACTTGGGTACAAGACCCCTATGCAGATTATGGAAGAGAAACAATAACCACACAACTTTTCTTTAGTTCGATCAAGTGAAGTACCGCTTAACTGAGGTACTATTTAAACTCTGGCGCAAAAGTGTTGGTTGTCAGTGGGCAAGTTTACGGCGTGCCCCTGATGCACCGGAGCAAGGCAGAAACCCTTCCGGCGCTCACTGAGTGGTTGACTAGTGAATACAGTCTCTTCTACTCGTATACAAATAAGGGTTTCTGTTCCAACAGAGGAGGAATGGAAGATATGACAAACCTTAAAACTGTGGTGTTATACGCTCTCAAAAAAGAGAGTAACTATGTATCGGAAGATGACTTCAGCGAAATTAAAGGCGTTTCGTCTAATGATGTATTTTTAGCATTGAAAGATGGAGAACAAAGGGGTTATTTTATCGTAGCCTCTGGAATGGGTAGTGATAAAAAAATATGGTATTTGTCTCCAGATGGAAAGTTATTTGCGAGAACATTGGTAGACAACAATTGATTCGTTTCTTCTATTTTTTCTTTTTTTATGTACTATTACTCTCTTTACAAAACAGACACGATGTCACTTTACACTACAGCTGAGCGGGTGGGGGTACCCCCTCCGGTTTGTTGAGGCCTGCCAGGCTCTGTCCCTTACGGCACTTCCCGCTTAAACGGCTTATACGGCATCCCGCCCCCCTCGTAGAACTTCGAGAAGAACTCGACGAGGTGGAGACGCACTGCGTGGATCGAAGGAGAAAACATCGCAAGCACAACGTTGAGCGCGTGCAGGAGGAAAGCGACGATAATACCGATGATGGCAAACGCGAACGCACCGCTGAGCCGGTTTGCCACCATCGCGAGGATCACCGAGGCCATGCCAATCGCCATCAGCCTCGAATACGAGAGGATATTTCCCACCGTGCTCATCACCTCTATCGTGCCGAATACCCCTGCCCCCAGCAGGATGAGGGGCAGGGCAATGACAATGAGGACGATCGCCGGATAGATTGCGAACGCCGGCACGAACTTAGCGAACATTGTGACAAGGAGGATAATCGCCGTGATCATCAGTAACATGCCGGTCTTCTCGTACAGGTGCTTCCGTTTCTTCGTGATGATCGCGTTCCGTATGCCGATGAATAATCCCAGAAAGACGTGGATGACCCCAATCGTTATCGCTAGGATGAGCATCGGGATCATGGCATCCACGCGGTTCCAGGTGATGCCAAGGACCTGCACCGGGTGGAGCCAGCCCATCGTTTCCCCCAGATCTCCGAAGAACTCCCCGAACAGGTACCCGAAGATGATGGTCGGGATCGACGAGATGATCAGGATGTTCGCCAGGTTTTTTACGAATGCGATCGCCTTGTAACGGTGCCGGATCACGAGTGCGAAGGCAAGGATGACAAGACCGTACCCGATGTCCCCGACCATGAGCCCGAAGAAGAGCGGGAAGAAGATGGCAAGGATGGGCGAGGGGTCGATCTCGCGGTACCGTGGCGGGGCGACGAGCTGCATGATGAACTCGAAAGGCCTGACCCACGATGGATTGTCGTAGCAGACCGGGGCGTTTTCCATGTCTTTTTCCGTCACAGGTAGGTCGTTAACGATTACCCGGTCCGCGAATGCATCTTTTAACATGTTCCGGGTCCTTTTCAGGTATTTCTTCGGGATCCAGCCCATGATGACAAACGTGTATTCCGATACCCCGAAGTTCCGGTATGCTCCCAGTTCGCCGTGGATTATCTCTAACTGCTGTTTTATGACCACGAGTTCCTGGTACCACACGTTCGAGAGGGCGAGCAGTTCCGCATCGATACGGGCGATCTCGTCCTGCGTACGGATCCGGCCCTCTTCTATCATGGCGTACATCTCGTAAAAGGGCCTGCCGGCATACTCCTTCGGGAGCCGCACCTCGTTCACGTTCACTGAGTAGATGAAGGTGTGGATTTCCCCGGAATATTTTTTCGGGAAGACCATGATGGCAGCGAGGGTATCGGCGTCGACCGTTGCTGCGGTCATCTCGAACCGGTTGCCGGTGATGGCGTCGAGTTCTTTTTTTATCAGCTCAAGGACTTCACGGTGTTCTTGCTGGATAAGGAGGATCGTGACCTCGAATCCTTCGAGTGCCGGCAACTCCTTCTCTAACGGGTGGATGATATCGAGGACTTTTGCATACCGGTTCAGTGTCGCGATCGAAAGGGTGAGCCCGGTTTTCTTTGCCGCCAGTTCCCGTGTCGTCGTTTCAAGAGTACGGATGATATCCTGTGCCCGTTCGACCAGTTCTGTGTGGCTCTTCTTCTCAAGGGAGGTACTGAGCCCGGCCTGAACACCTGGATCTCCAGCGATCACGGGAAGTGTGGAGAAGATCGCGCTGATCGTGCTGAGGATGCCAGCAATGGTATCAGCCTCGTCCTGTCGGACACCCTTGAGGCTGATCTCATCTTTTGGGATGAGTTCAGATGCGTTTTCGAGATGGATAGTGCCTGCCTCATACAAAAGATCGACGACGTGACCCAGTTCCGATTTTGGCCCGATCACCTGGATGCGTTTCATTGCCTGGAGCATACGACACCTTTACCGGGGGTGCCCGGTATTATTCTATGGTTACGTACCTGACGATCCGCTCCGCTGCCGCAGGGAGGTTCTGGTCTCCCTCGCGTGAAGCACGCTTCATTTCCTGTTCTGCCGCGTTTTTCAGCGCCTCGGTCTCGGTCTCGGTCCTTCCCCGCTCATTCCAGTACACCTGTTCGGCGCTCTTTTTTCCTGCCGTGTCTGCGGTGCAGAGCAGATCTTCTGCCTCAGCCCGGGAAGCAGCAATCATGGATTCTGCCTCAGCCCGGGCCATGTCGAGTTTCTGTGAGAACTCCTGTTCCTTGTCCCGTATCTGCTGCAGGAGTGATTTTTCCGGTTCTGCCATGTCTTCCCCACCCTAGAGCCCGTGCCTCTCCTTTAAAATTGAAGTCACCCCACACGAAGGCTTCCGGTTGAGGGGATGTTGGGCCTCCTCCTGCGTATCTTTCCCGATAATCACCTTCGTTTTTGCTGCAGCATCCTCTATACGTTTCCGGCACTTCCCGATTGCCTTATCCTGCAGTGAGTTGATTTTTTCGCGAATGTCCTGAACCGTAGCCTACACCCCCCGGAGGAGATGATCACTTGCACTATACCTTTAAGGTTAGATATATACTTTCTTTTAGTCGGACCCGGGGAAACTGTCCTCTCTAAAAAAAGGAATCCATTAATCTTTTGGGCGCCCCAATCTTTTCATAAGGAACCGGCTGTATCCCTGTTGCCGGGTGTTTTAAGAGGCTGGAAATGGAGTTGCTTGCGAATATCGGGCTTTTGCTCATTTTTATCCTCGTACTCCTCCTGCCGTTCAGGGTGAAATTAATCGAGCACAACCTTGAGGTATTCCTCTTTGCCTGCGGGGTTGTTGCCCTGACACTCGCCGGCCTGATCACCATCCCCGGCGAGCAGACCGGCTGGAGCCAGGCTGTCGTGCAGGAAGCGCTCCTCTCTCCGCTGCATGTCACGAATCTCTTTGGTATCCCGATAGGGATCGTCCAGATCGTGCTTGTATTCGGCCTTGCGATTTACTTTTTCTATCACCGGCTGCAGTCTGCGATCGTCGGGATGGTTGACCGGCTCTCCCTGAAATGGATGGTCTTTTTGCTTATCGTTGTGCTGGGCCTCGTTGCAAGTATTATCTCCGCAATCCTTGCCGCAATTATCCTTATCGAGATCGTCAATGCCCTTCCCGTGGTCAGAAAATCGAAGGTGGAGATCACCGTGGTAGCCTGTTTTTCCATCGGCCTCGGGGCCGGCCTCTCCCCGCTGGGCGAACCCCTTACCACGATCGTGGTCTCGAAACTCTCGGGCGCCCCCTACTACGCCGGGTTCGCCTTCTTCTTCGACCGGCTTGGCATCTTTATTATCCCTGCCATTATCGTCCTCGGGGTTGTCGGTGTGATCCTCTTCTGCCGGAGCCATACCGGTGAGGAAAAACTCGAATGCATTGTCGAGCGCGAAACGATTCAGGAGATCCTGATCCGGGCCGGGAAGGTTTACCTCTTCATCGTGGCGCTTGTTTTTCTCGGCGAGGGCTTCAAGCCGCTCATCCTTGAGTATATCGTTTCTATCCCCTCCGTGGGATTGTACTGGATCAACATCGTCTCCGCGGTGCTTGACAACGCGACGCTCGCTGCAGCGGAGATCAACCCGGTGCTCTCATCGCAGCAGATCACGAGTGCCCTCATGGGCCTGTTAATTGCAGGTGGCATGCTGATACCGGGGAATATTCCCAACATCATTGCAGCAGGAAAGATGGGGATTTCGAGCCGTGAATGGGCAAAAACCGCAGTCCCTCTCGGACTTATCCTGATGGCAGCATTCTTCTGCATTCTCTTTATCCCCTCATGGCTTGGGCTTGCCTGACCGACCCGGGGAAGGAAAGAATTGCACATCGCCGGTGGGGCCGGTGCCGATGACAACACACATGAACTGCCGCACGAAATATGGACTGTACAGGTGTTTCCGTGAATCCAGATGACCAGAAAGACGGTAATGATGGTATTACCTTTTTAATCAGCCAGCTTGATGACCCTGATATTGATAACCGCCATCATGCGATTCTCGTGCTGGCAGAGACCGGAGTGGCTGCGGTACAGCCGCTGATCCGCTCCCTTGCCTTGGCAGGAAATGACGACGGCCGCTGGTACCGTGCGATTGCTCTTACAAAAACGGGAGTCCCCGCGATTGTGCCCCTCATTGCGGCGATGAAAGAGACCCCCGACCGCGAGTTCAGGCGCTATGCGGCAGCGGCGCTGGGCGAGATGGGGGAACCGGCGGTAGATCCCCTCATCGATGCAATGGCAAGCGAGGACAAGGAGCTGCGGGGATTCCTGTCCCGGGCCCTCTGCCGGATCGGGAAACCTGCGGTTGGCCCGCTCACCCGGAGGCTCTCCGATGCCAACGATATCCTCCGCTCATGTGCCACGCTCACGCTCTGGCAGATGGGCGAGACCGGCCTCTCCTCCATGATCGAAAAACTCCACGACGACAAGAAGTCATAACTCCGACACATTTACCCCCCCTATTTTCGTGAAGATTCCCCCGATACCACAGTATAAATTTTAATGCTGCCAATCTTACCACTATGCTCATACTCTCCCCTGAGATGGAAGCGTACGGGAATACCCTCATGACCGGGCTTTCCCAGGCGATCTCCATCGCATCGGAGGCACGTTCCCGCGGGCTTGATCCGAGCATGGCAGTCGAGATTCCTATCGCCAGCGACCTTGCCGACCGGGTCGAAGTGCTTGTCGGGATCAAAGGAGTGGCAGCCCGGATCCGGGAACTCGAAGCGCAGATGTCCCGTGAGGAGGCGGCACTCAAAATCGGCGACGACTTTGTCGCAAAGATGTTCGGGGAGAAGAACAACGACGAGATCCTCGATCATTCCATCAGGACTGCAATGGCCCTTCTCACAGAAGGCGTGGTCTCGGCCCCGACAGAAGGGATCGCAAAAGTGGGTCTTGGCAAGAACGACGACGGCAGCCAGTACCTGATGATCTATTACGCCGGCCCGATCCGGAGCGCCGGTGGGACGGCACAGGCGCTTTCGGTGCTGGTCGGGGATTACGTACGGGCAAAACTCGGGATCGGGCAGTATCATCCCCGTCAGGATGAAGTCGAGCGGTACATCGAAGAGATCCGGCAGTACAATACCATCATGAACCTCCAGTACCTGCCAAGCGAAGCCGAGATCCGGCTGATTGTGGAGAACTGCCCGGTCTGTATCGATGGCGAAGCGACAGAAAAAGAGGAAGTTTCTGGGCACCGGAACCTCCCGCGTGTAGAGACAAACGCCGTACGGGGCGGGATGGCGCTTGTCCTTGCCGAAGGTATCGCGGGAAAAGCCCGCAAACTCAAGAGCAAGGTCGAGAAGATGAACATGGCCGGCTGGGACTGGCTGGACAAGCTCATCGCCGGAGCGGGAAAGCCGAGCGCAGAGTCTGAGGACCATGCCCCGGGGATCAAGCCGCTGGACAAGTACCTCCGGGATCTCATCGGGGGGAGGCCGGTCTTTTCCTACCCGATGCGAAAAGGGGGATTCAGGCTCCGGTACGGCCGTTCCCGCAATACCGGTTTTGCGACGGCCGGTTTCAACCCGGCGACGCTGTACCTGCTGGGGGGATTTCTTGCGGTCGGCACCCAGATGAAACTGGAACGCCCGGGCAAGGCCTGCGGGGTCGTGTCGGTTGATTCCATTGAGGGACCGACCGTCCGGCTCAAAGGGGGCGAGGTGCTCAGGGTCGACGATGAAAAAACCGCGTTGTCCCTGGAAAACAAGGTCGAGAGAATCCTCGATGTCGGGGAGATCCTGATCGCATATGGGGACTTCCTGGAGAACAATCACCCGCTTGTTCCCGCAGGGTACTGCGAGGAATGGTGGCTGCTTGAGCAGAAACCGGGAACAAAATCACCGCAGGATGAATCTGAAGCGCTTGCTCTTGCGAGAGCCGGGGGATACCTGTACCCTGCCTATACTTGGTACTGGGACGATATCAGCGTCGACCAGATCCGGCTTCTTGCTGATACCGTTTCGGGTGCCGGAAAAATTGAAGATGACGTGCTGGTAATCCCTCTCGAATCGAACGTAAAAGAAGCTCTTGAGATCCTGCTCCTCCCTCACAAGGTGAGCGCGGGGACGTTGCGGATCCGGATGTACCTCGCGTTTATTGCAGGCCTCGGCCTCGATGAGCACCTGAAAAAACGCGAGACATGGAATACGGTACCTGCCGATGCGAGTCAGCTTGACCTTGTCATGCACGTAAGCGGTCTTCGGCTCCGGTCCCGCTCCGGGATCCGGATTGGCGGGCGGATGGGCAGGCCCGGCAAGTCCAAGCCCCGTAAAATGAGCCCCCCGCCGCACGCACTCTTCCCGCTCGGGGAATCCGGGGGGGCCCGGCGCTCGTTCCAGGAGGCGTCGAGCCATACCGAGGAATCTGACGCCCACGCGACCGAGATCGATTTCCAGAAGGAAGGCGGCGTCATCGAGATCGAAGTGGGGCGCCGGCGCTGTCCTGGCTGTGGCGGGATCACCTACCTGAACCGGTGCCAGAAGTGCCAGACACACACGGTTCCCATCTACACCTGCCCGAAGTGCGGTCACGAGCTCGCGACGGACCGCTGCCCGAACTGCGATGTCCCGGCCACATGCAGCCAGCGGATCGCCTTAAACGTAAAAGCCGAATACGCACAGGCAATGGAGCGACTCGGGATCAAAAAGGACAGCATCGCACTCGTCAAAGGGGTTAAAGGTGTCATCTCCCGGGAAAAGACCGTTGAGGCGATGGAAAAAGGCATCCTCCGTGCCCTCCAAGACATCTACGTCTTCAAGGACGGCACGACTCGGTTTGACATGATCGATCTCCCCCTCACCCATATCCGCCCGGACGAGGTGCGGGTGCCGGTCGAACGAATGCGGGAGCTCGGGTACGTCAGGGACATCAACGGCTATGACCTCCAGAACGGCACGCAGATCATAGAACTGCACCCGCAGGATATTCTCCTCTCGGATTCCTGCGCCGATTATATGATCAAGATCGCCCGGTTCATCGACGACGAGCTCACAAAAATCTACGGCCTTCCCGCATTTTATAACGTGAAGACCCGGGACGATCTCGTCGGCCACCTCATGATCGGCCTTGCCCCCCACACGAGCGCCGGGGTGCTTGCCCGGATCGTGGGATTCACCCGGGCAAACGTCGGGTACGCCCACCCGTTCTTCCACGCGGCAAAGCGCCGGAACTGTTTCTTTGGCGACACCGAAATTGAGGTGTCTAACGGGAAGTCCTGGGCACACCTCCCTATACGGAAATTCGTGATGGAGAATTTCGATATCAGCCAGCCCGGCATCGACCGGCTGGGGACGTACTACTCAGACCCGGTCCGGCCGTATTATACCCGGACCGTGGATACCACTGGCACGATGCACCTGCGGAAGATTACCTCGGTCTCCATCCACCGGGCGCCGGCAAACCTGATCCGGTTTACGACTTCCCGAAACCGGCAGCTGACGGTCACCCCGGACCATGCGATGCTGGTCTGGGATGTGCAGTACCTCAGGAAGATCAAAGCGATGGAGGTAAAGGCCGGGGACGCTGTGCCGGTCTACGAAGGCGGGGTCGTGATCACCGACCGGATCGTGAACGTTGAGACCGTCGCCTCCCTTGAGGATCGGGTGTACTGCCTGACCGTGGCAGACGATCACACGCTCGTTGCAAACGGCATCTTCACCGGCCAGTGTGATGGCGATGAGGACTGCGTCATGCTCCTCATGGACGGGCTGTTGAATTTCTCGCGTTCGTTCCTGCCCCAGAACCGGGGCGGGACAATGGATGCCCCCCTCGTCCTTACGAGCCGGATTGATCCGGCGGAGATCGACAAGGAGGCCTTGAACGTTGATGTCGGGAAGGGCTACCCGCTCGAACTCTATGTGGCCGGTCTGAACTACGCAAAAGCAAAGGATGTCGAGCCGCTTATCGACCGTGTCGAACGGCGTATCGGAACCCCTCAGCAGCTGGAAGGTTTCTTCTTCACGCACGACACATCGGACATATCGTCTGGGCCGTTAGAGTCTACCTACACGCAGCTCAAATCCATGGCCGAGAAACTTGAGGCAGAACTCGATCTCGCCGAGAAGATCCGTGCTGTGGATGCGGACGATGTGGCCGAACGGGTGTTGAATACGCATTTCATCCGCGACCTGATGGGGAATCTCTCCGCTTTCTCCAAGCAGAAGTTCCGGTGTACCAAGTGTAATACGAGTTACCGACGGATGCCTCTTGCCGGGAAATGTACGAAATTCAAGGGCAAGGGGTTCTGTAACGGCAATATTATCCCGACCGTACACGAAGGGTCGGTTAAAAAATATCTCGAAGTGTCCAGGGCAATGGTGAAAAAATACAAGGTGTCGGAATATTGCCGGCAGCGGGTTGAAGTAATCGATCTTGCCATTGAATCGACGTTTGGTGAGGAGAAACAGGAGCAACTGGGCCTCGCTGATTTCATGTAATAGTTACAGGAGAGCGTGCTTCAGGGTGGCAGACTTTTTGGCAGCATCCCGCTTCGATCAATCATCTTATGTAGACGGTTCACCAACATTATTCGCACACAGGCGCGAGGGTATCCAAGCTTGGCCAACGGAGGCAGACTCAAGATCTGTTCTTGAAGAAGTTCGCGGGTTCAAATCCCTCCCCTCGCATCCCGGCAGACGCAGGTGGAGTTTTTCCCTTTTAACGGGTCTTTCAATATGTGTATCAGCCCTCCATTGGGGGTGTGTGGAATACCGGAAACGCCCGCAAAACCATCCGATAGGGGGTCATCGGAAATCAAGCTGATTATACGCTTGTTTGTAAAAATATGTGGGTTCTCCGTTTAGTTTGAAGAGAGCCCCGCACTCATTTTGTTAAGCAGCTACTTCACAAAAAATCATTCAAGTTTGATATATGATGATGAGTTGTTATTGCCTAAGTTACCTCCTAAAGTCAGACCCTCTATATCCCCTTGAGCGTCTGGCGCATCTCCCTGCACCTCGATATAATTATAAGATCCTGCCACAAGGCCGCTTAAATCCAGATTGTGTGTTTCTGTCCAGTTTCCAGGATTGATCGACCAAGAGTTTTCTTCGTTCCAGTGGGCATTATCTGCGGAATACCATAAGATCTCAGTGGCGGTTTGATTCCCCGGATACGTGATGTTCCACTGGAGTGGTATAGAATTTGTGAAAGGGGGGTTCTGCGTTACATGGAGATTGGTGATATTGATTTTCAGCTGCGACGCTCCTGGATTGGTCTGATTGCTCACCACGGTCACGATGCATCCGCTGACATTCTCGTAATCGGCTCCGTTATTAAAGACGACTTTTGAACTGTTGCCGCAGACATCCAGAATTCCCTGGTGTGTGGCCTGTAACTGGAAGGTCGCGTTCCATGTCTGGGAGAGATTTATCGTCCCGATATTGAAAATCAGATTATGGTCAGCGTTCCACTGAGCGCTTTGATCGCTGACCGTGATAGTATTATTTTGCCAGCCTATTGATGTGGAAGCTGGTGGATTGTACATATACGCAAATCCTGTCGTCTGGTTGCCATAACCGACGCTTACATTGTTGAAATCCAGATCCATGGCCGTATTTACACCGGCGTTTTGCTGGATCTGTCCCTGGATCGCGATCATCACATTTGTCAGACCACTCGCATCGGGTATGGAATAGTATGTGCTTGGTGATGAGACAAGCTGCGAAAGGGTCGAAGTATCAATCTGATTGTTCAGGGGATATCCGGCCGCATATATGGTAATCCCCTGGGCTTTTGCCACGTTCGCAGAATAGACTGCGGCAGCGATTGCCGTATCACTCTCATCTTCCCAAGCGAGGTTAGATCGGGGATACCAATCGGATGGCCAGTAGGACTCCTTGGACATATTCGCGAGGGGAGCCATCATCGGGATACCGTCTCCCATTATGACGATCGACTGGCTATGGAGCGGATTGGGATTTTCCGCAAACAACTGAAGCGCGGCGTTGATACCTGCGGCGTAATCAGTACCTCCGACACCATTGTATCCTGCAATAGTGTTTTCAAGGGGCTTCCCCGAACTGAGCTCAGCCTGGTGATTGACGAGATTTGGATAATCAATCGTTGCATCGGAGTAAGAATTAAAATAAGTATATCCTGTGGATATAGTCCACGGGCCGTGGGCAATATACCATCCGGCCCTTTGATATACGGGTGTGTTAATGATCGTTGAGGGTGATTGAGCATTAGCCTCTGTCCATAACGATGGTTTTACCAGACACCAGTCTTTGACGCTGCCGTAGGGATTGAAAAGGGAAAAATTATTGGCAACGGCGGGGTTTGTCTGGTTGGAATAGAGGAGAGATGCATCATTGCTGTAGGCATTCGGACCGTCCCCGAATGATACAAGACCAACCCACGTTGTATTGGTTGCATTTTTCACGAATGCTGTATCCGCTGCCTTTGTATAACCCAAGAGAGTCGACCCGCCAGTACCTCCGGCCAGATCGGTTACGATAACGACATCTGCCGGTTTTCCTTGGAGTTTCCAGCCATCTCCCAGCATCGATATCGTGACAGTAACGGTACCATTTACGGGAACAACTTTTGGGGTGACATTGGTTGTGATCTTGAGATAGGGGTAGTTTTTCCAGGTTAATTGTGTGGACTGGCTGATACCATTCCACGTTGCCACCGCACTGGTGGAACCGGTAGCGCCCGGGTTAAAGAGTCCATATTTATTATTTGTGGTATTGAATCCCCCGGGGACAAACGTCACCGTGGCAAAACCGTTGCTGTCTGAAACCGCTGTCGTACTTACCAAGTATGGCGCGGATGAGACATAGGGGGTATCGTAGGTAGGGGTTGTTATAGTGAAGTTGACAGCCTGCCCCGCAACCGGGTTCCCCATCACATCCATTATTTTTGCACTGAGTGATGATATGGATGAACTATTTGCATCAATGCTTGGCATCGTATCAGGACTTGCAGAGAACGCCATGTTTACCGGGGCGGTACTATAATACTGGATCGTATAACTGCAGTTAACCGATGAATTCGCAACTGCTGTTGCCGTGATGGTAATATTTCCCGCACTTGTATGCGGGCCATAATTGAAAGCCAGCTGACCCACACTGTTTGTCGTCAGGAACTGATCGGCGTCACCAAAATTTGTATGTACCTGAACAGTCTGGTTTTCTGCGGGGTTCCCGAATTTATCCAGCAAAGAATAGGTGATGGTAAACTTATGGTCGGATGCACCGTCAGCTGGCAATGATGGAGGACTATCCGGTGCCACGGACTGAGCTATTGAAAAGGGCACGCCGTTTTCTATGCTGACTATATATTCGTAGTCGATCCTATCGGGTTCTCCATTAATATATCCATTAACTGGCGAAATCCCGATAATATTTTCACCAAACACGCTGTCGGTCAGGACATTAATGGAAATCATTCCCTGCATGTCCGGTTGCAGGGAGACCATATTTACGAATGTGTTATTGATATCAAGTGCAGCTGTATTTGGAGAAGGTGAAGAGATCGTGAATGTTATAAACTGGGGATTAAACGGATTCCGTCTGTCAATAGGATTTCCCCATCTGTCGGTAAATGTGGTGTTGAAGGGAACTAACGTGGCAACCGTTGCTACGCTTTGATAGCTAAACACTGCAGTATAGGGGACGTCGTGATCGATATTGAGGGTATACGTTTTCTGGACACTGGTGCCATTGGCACTAATCGTTGCCGTGATGTTAACGGCCCCTGGGGTGGTTCCTGCTGTAAATGTAGTACTTGCCAGTCCGGATGCATCCGTTGTTGAAACAGTCGTGCCAAGCGATCCCAATGTCGTTGTGTTGAGCGCCCAAGTTACAGTCGCACCGGAAACGTCGTAGAGAGCTGTTGTATTATATGCATAGACGGAGATTGTCGACTGTTGTTTTACAACCGTCCAGCTGTTTGCTGCATTACTGGATATGGTTGAATTCTGATCCGGGATATATGCTGCATTACCCATCGCCACCAAAAGGAGCAATCCGATTAGTGCGATCAAAACCAGATGAACACGCATACCTCATCACTTACGTAAGTTATTGACGAATGTATTATATATAAACTATTATTTGCTCACAGTCTAGAATATTGGTCTGATTGGAAAAATACGTGAAATAACAATTTTTTTTAAATATCAGGATTGCCAGGTACAGAAAATTCCCGTTCTGGCAACAAAACAGGCAGAACATTCAGAACGAAATTTTTTTCGGGAAAAAAATTTGCCTGATTTTTTTCATTCTGGAATTTCGATTGATTACACGGATTCGATCTCAATTTCATACATATATATAACGAGTGTCGATGGCATTTGGGGAAAAATATAGCCTCCTGTTCCATCTGAAACCATGCCAAGCGTGCCGGTAAAATAATTGTCCCATGCCGTTGAATAATCAGCGTTGCTGTTCGGCGTATATTCGACATGGATCGGGTCACCTGCTGCAGTAGTATATGAGGTAAAGTTTGTCTGCTCCAGGTTCATCTTGACGGTACCAACACCCGTCTGTGCCATGACATCTGTGGTCGTATTAAACCCAATAAGGTAGATCACGGCGGTATTGGTCGGGGTATCATAGAACCACCGCGGTTCTGCAAGCATAGTCGACCCGTTCTCGGCGAACATCCTCTTGACCACCGCACCGTTTTCAAGCGATATACCGGTCTCGGCACTCGCCGATTCATACCGCAGATCCCCGGTGTAGAAAACAATGGGATTAGATGACGGGGCAATCGTTCCCTCATCATCATAAATTGAAAAATGCGATTCTGTAGTATTATCATAACTCATATTGTATACCGTGAGGGCCCCGCCCCCCACACTCAACGACGTCTCCTTATAGGGCACCGTTTTGTATGCAAGGCTTTTGAGATCATTCTGCAGTACGATCATATTCTTTTCCATGATCTGCTCATTCGAACTGGACTGTTGCTGCAGCAGCATCGGGTACCCGTACAGTGTCACCAAGCCGATACCCGCGATGATAATGCCGAAAATAATAATGAATCCGATCGCTTCAGATACTGCACGCTCATTCCCGGTTTTTATTTTCCTGTTGCTCTGCATAATTCAGAATCCCCCAGAATCATAACTTATCCTGTTCATACCCTGTCCCGTAGTGTTTCCGGCTACGGATCTCGTACTGCTGATACCGGAAAGACTGGTATTGCTGGCAATATCACTCTGGTAAACCATAACGTTCTGATTTCCTTCCGCATCTGTGGAGATATTGACGAAATAATCCTGTCCTGCAACCTCGTCAGGAAGAGGAAACGACGAAGAGATATTTCCGTTTACCGGTGCAATGGCGTACACATCCACGATCCGCGTCGACACTCCATTCCCGATATCAGTAAATGCCGTGTACTCAAGTGTTTCAGCCGGCCCCTGCATGATATTTGTGTTTACCTGCAGGACCACCACGACAAAGAGGAACAGGAGGACGCCGCTGATGATCACGTACTCGATCAGGGTGCTCACCCCGGCCTCCCTGTGGTTTTCAGGGTGATGTCCAGGATTCATTGTATGCAGTCACTCCGTTGTTGTAATGGATGCTGATGTACGTTTTGGGATCTGAGGACGTGGGTGGTGTAACTGTGTAAGATATTACAGCACCCTTCCGGCTTTGTGCAATTTTAATTATATCGTTTTTGAGATCAACAGTCGAACCCGTTACCTCTGTTGACTGGATAATGACGCTTCTTACGTCCCGGATGTCATTTTTCGGAAAATCCAGCACGCTTTCTGCCGTCGTCTGTCCCACCACCGTGGACTGGTTGAGAATCATCGCAAGGAAGAAAAAACTGAAGCTCACGACAAAACCCATCATGACGATCCACTGCGCATCATCGTTTAATCCCGCCATAAGAGCACCTCCACAAGAACTGACCGGTTTTCTACCAAATTCGTGCCGGGAAACTGTTTATTGACAATTACCCATTCGGTCACCCGGACCGGATGCTCACCGCCGGTGAGATTGCGGTTGGAAGTAAGCGGGAGACTTTCGGTTGTTCGATTGTTTATATCATAATACGTAACCGACGCAGAGTAGTGGAGGTCATCGGTCTCTGATCCTGTCCTGTTATTCACATAATTCAGGAACAGCGTATTGAATTCAGGACCGTTGAACCCGGACGCACCATTGTTATAGATGATATCATGAAGCGGGCTCGTTCCACTCGTTCCGTTTACCTGCGTATTCATCATCCGCAGGGCATCCGTACCTGTCTGTTCGATCTGCATGTCGCTGATATGGGTGTCACCCGGTGTATACACGGACGTTGCACCAAGAACAAGGTATGCCGTAAAAAGCATGATCATGCCGGCTGCCACACCCTCGATTGTATAGAGCTGGCCATCGTCTTTTACCATACGGCCACCTCCATAACCCCGTCACGCAGGTACGGCTGGCTCACATTTGCAGGGTCGTAGTTATACTCGAATGCACCGTCTGGCTGGTTCTTGGTACTGTTGAGGAACCAGTCCCCATGGCTCAGCTCGAACTGCATGGTGATGTTCAGATCTGAATTAGGGTCGCCGAATGACCATGAATTGAGCGAGGCGGGGAAAATGAATAATGAAACATTGTTGGTCACATTCACCGGGAACTCCGTAGACTCCGTGGAATTGTAGGGTGTGGTGCCGCCATCAATATACACTTCATACGTAGCGTGATTGGTACTAGGTATTATCTGGGACCAGGCGCGCCCGGTGCCTTCGGGCAGCGGGCGGGACTGGTAAATTGAGATACTGGAGAGATTTATAGTGGGTTGTGAACCGCCATTGCATCCTGAAGGGGGATGGAATTTTTGCGACGCTGTCGATTCACATGTGGTCTGATCCAGATCGGTCAGATTGATAACCACTCCTTCGCCTAACGGGTCGATTGGATTGATCTGGTATGCAGGGTTGTTATAATCAGGGCCGTTTTCAGCCAGATTCGTGCAGTTAAGATAGATCGAAAAGATATGTGTTTCCGGTGCGTACGTCAGGTTCGTCTCGTTTGACCAGTAATATTGCTGAATCTGTGCAAGACCGATGGTGGCATTACTGGTCTCTTTTATCTTAACGACCCGCCGGCTGTACCCATACCCTTCGGGAAGGATATCCCCAACCGAGCGCGTATAATTGTCCCCTGCTATTTGTAATGAGATATTGAACTGGTACGGATAGTCGCCAAAAACCGCCCGAGACTGGTAATCATTGGGATACACAAATTCGGTGCTACAGAAAAAACTGTTTATTTTTGCCGTCGAAAGGATGTTGGGGGTATCTTTTGACAGGGCAAGTCCGAACCTGAGTATCGTGCTCGGGTCGGTGTAGGGGGCCTCCCATGAGGGGTTAGACGGCTGCCCGGGATCTTCTGCCAGAATAACACCGGTCCTGTAGGCAACCGCATCATAATCGATGGTCCGGCTCTGGAGACCAATGAAGAGCCCCGGTATCAGCGTCGCTACATAGATTAATGCAACCATGAAGATGGTAAAACCTGCCAGAAAATCGATCGAGAGGTTTCCGGCATCATCAGTCATCGGTCTCAATCAGCACTCCCGTTGTTGCGTTGATTATGTAGGCCCCGGGATGCGAACCCGATGGTGCCGTTACGGTATATTTCCCGTTTTCAATCTGAATTTTAAGGTTTCCTGTAATGTTCTGATTTTCGGGATATGCAATCCTGATTATGTCTGCTGGTGATACGATGCCTGCCGTATCGATCTCCTGCTCCGGCAACCCCCCCTGCCAGGCGACCCTGGTTACACCTGTCTGATCGTAGATCAGCATAGTAGTGGAATTTCCGTTGCGGGCCCCGAACGTCCAGCGTTCAGCTTTTCCGGATGCATCCACATTTGCACCCTGGATGTAATAGAACGAGAGTCCCTCAGAACTTTCGTTTACCTGATTTTGGTTGTCCCCGGTAACAGCGGATACCGCCTCTTCAAGCGAATAGGATGCAGGCACGCTGGTGCTGCCACTCGCGATCGGTACTATTCCCACATCGGCTACCGGTGTCTTGTTTACAACCGATTGGTTCTGTACAGATGGGCCCGTGACACATGCCGCACAGAGGCACAGTAGCACGACCAGACTGGCAGTCATGAAGAATAATCTCGTGCAGCGCATCAGTTTCACTAAAGGCCTATAGACGGGTAAAGGGATATAAATTTTGTTTTAATATCCTGCTCTGTATTTCATGAGGGGTCTGGGATAGTACGCTCGACTACGGCGGCATTTTAAATTAAAATCGCAGTATTGTTGTCTCATCTCCCCTCCCGACCACCGCAGACCTCGTCGGGTCCGGCAGGTTTTCCTACAGGAAACAGAAACGAAAATCCTGGATCAAAAGAATGGTTTGTTCACACCACGATCTTCGCGATCGGTATCTCCAGAATATCCTCCGCGCCGCATCCCTTGAGTATCGGGATCAGTTTGTTGACGGCACTTTTCTGCACCACCGTCTGGACGCTGTAGTAATCGATGCCGTGGAGTCGGCTAACCGTGGGTTTTTTCATCGCCGGGAGCGCCGATACGATCTTCTCCAGTGAAGCGGTCGGCACGTTCATCGTGAGGAGGACCTTGTGCCGTGCTTCGAGCACCCCGAAGAGCAGGGTCTTGATCTCTTCTATCTCGCGCCGCTTTTCCGGGTCCGCCCAACTCACCCTGTTCGCAATGATGACCGTATGAGACTCCATGATCTGGCCGATGATCTTGAGGCCGTTTTTCCGCAGCGTCGTTCCCGTCTCGGTCAGGTCCACGACCACATCCATGAGGTCGGGCACCTTTGCCTCCGATGCGCCAAAAGAGTGGAAGAGCTGGACCGGAATATTGAGGTCTGCAAAAAATTTCTTTGTGAGCTCGGGGTATTCGGTCGTCACCCGACTGTCGGGCCGGATCTGTGCGGCGCTCTCGATAGGCTCGTCGCGGTGGACGGCGATCACGATCTTTACGTTCCCCTCCCCCGTCTTGCTGTACGTGAGGGCTGCCACTTCGACCACGTCCGACCCGGTCTCGCGGACCCAGTCAAGGCCGGAAATCCCGAGGTCGAAATAGCCCTTGTCCACGTAGGTCGGGATCTCCTGCGGGCGCAGGATCTTGATCTTGCCGATCCGGGGGTCGTCGATCCGGGGATTATAGTCGCGGTCAGTGCGCCTGACTTCGAGATCGGCCTCCTTGAAAAGCTGGAGCGTCTGTGCTTCGAGGCTGCCCTTGGGAAGTGCGAGGGTGATCATATCATCATCCCTCGGACTGCAAAAATGATAAAGGTTCAGGGTCTGATTTTTAAAATTCAGTCAAACGAGTGGATGACAAGTCCACTCAAAAGTTTTGGCTCAAACCACGTGGACTTTGGGGGCATGACACCGCCTGCATCCGCGATCGAGAGCACGGTCCCGACCCGGACTGGCTGCATCGCAAACGCGAGCCGGTACTTCCCGGCGTCCACGAGTTTTTCGAGATCGGCAACCGGTCGTGCCCCGCCGAGGTACTGGAGCCGGGCATCGCCCCGGGGGTCAGTGATGCCAAGCATCCTTTCGAGCACGATCTTCTGGAGCACCGCGACATCGAGCACGTCAAGCGGCCCTGCTGTTGGATCGATAGGGCGGGTGCACTCGTACCACTTCCTTTCGAGATAGAGGTGCATGACATGGTATTTTTCCGGGTGGGCGATGTGCGGCCGGATATTGTACCCGTTCCCGTCCACCTTCCCGTACGGGGTGACCGTGTACTGCTTCCCGAGCTCGGCAAGGAATGTTTCGGGCGTGTATTTCCCGAGATCGGTTAAGAGACGGCTGTACCCGTGGATCTTCACCCGCTCGTGGGCGAAGAGCACGCCCATGAACCGGCCGATCTCGCCATCGGTCCGCTCGCCCGCTGCTTTTTTCCGGTCCGCGAGGTTGACCGCGGCCTTTGCCCGGTGGTGGCCGTCGGCGATGTAGAGGTTTGCCACATCCCGGAACCTGTGTTCGATCCGGTCGAGCGCTGTGGGGTCGGTGATGGCAAAGATTTGGTGGATGCCGCCCTGCGGGGTGGTAACTTCCGCATCCGGCTTTTGGTCTCCCGCAATCAGCGATTCGATGTAAGAAAAAAGATTGTCTGCATCCCGGTACAGGAGAACGACCGGGCCGTTATGGGCCCTGACCGCATCGATGTGCCGGGTCCGGTCCTCCTCCTTGTCGTACCGGGTCAGCTCGTGGCGCCGGATTTTGTTGGTACGGTAATCTTCGGTATCAAGGCAGCAGCACAGTCCCACAAACGTGTCCCCGTCCTGCCGGATCCGGTACACGTACATCGCGGGCCGGTCGTCCTTTTTCATCCGGCCGCTCGCGATGAGCGCACGGAAATTGTCCCGGGCCCGCTCGTAGACCCGGTCATCGTGCGGGGGGAGGTCGGGGAGTTCAGCATCGGACCTGCTGACGGTAAGAAAACTATCCGGGTTTGCCTTGATGATCGCTCGTGCCTCTTCAGCGGTCACCACATCGTACGGCACTGCCGCAATGGCCTGTGCCTCACCGGGTGCAGGGCGCACCGCGGGAAAACGATAGATCGTTACCATGATACCAACCAGCGCCCCGCATGAGGGCGTTCTTTCTCATAAATTAGGGCGCGGTCACATATATAATCAAAGACCCGCATGGCAACCTTAAAAACCTGTGCGGCCTGCCCGTGGCGCAACCCTTATTGTACGCGGGGGGCAACAGGAAATACTGCAAATCAGGAGAACCCGATCTCATGATCCGATCAAACGATGTCATCCCCCCGGCGGCCCAGCCTTTCATCAGGAGGGCGGGCCCTGCGGATGTTGACGCGATCTACGCCCTCGAACTCGAAGCGTTTGTCGATGCGTGGGACAAAGTGACGTTTGCCGAGGCTCTCTCCTATTACCCGACCACCTTTTTTGTGGCGGCGAGCGAGGGGCAGGTCGCGGGATTTATTGTCGGGGCTCTTGAGGACACGGGAGAGAACATCTACGGCCATATCTGCAATTTTGCGGTCAGTTCCCGGTTCCAGCGGCGGGGGATCGGACGGGCACTCGTGCTCCGGCTCGAACACCAGTTTGCGCTCGAACTTGCGACCGGTTCCCAGCTTGAAGTCCGTGAGTCAAATGCCCCTGCCCAGAGATTCTACCGGCGCCTCGGGTATGAGAACGTCTTCCAGGTCGGCGGCTACTATAAAAACGGCGAGGACGCAATCGTGATGATGAAGTGGTTCCGGTTCTGACCGACCGGTTTTCACATCATAAAAATTCCTCGGCCTCTGTCAACCTGTCCGGACAACTCTCTTTGTTTGCATTTTGTTTGTGGTATTCTGGCTCTGCGTTCAGAGGGAAAATTCCAAAAAAAGTAAGATCATTCCTACCGCTTCTGCCCCCGGCCCAGTTCCTGGTGGGCCCGGGCGAGGTGCTGGGCGGCAAGCGCACCGATGAGCGAGAGTTCCCCGGCAAGCACGCCGGCCCCGATGATCTCAGCGAGTTTCTTCGCGTTTGCACCCGGGGGCGTTCCGCCGCCGGCAACACCGAGAATTTTCAGGCATTCCTGCTGGGTGTCGACCCCGGTCCCGCCGCCGACCGTGCCGACCGGGAGCGAGGGAAGGGTGACCGCAACGTACGCACCGGTCTCGGTGGCTTCGATCGTGGTCATGCAGGTGCTGCCATCAATAGCGTGGGCGGCATCCTGTCCGCAGGCGATGAACATCGCGGCGACAACATTTGCCGCATGGGCGTTGAAGCCCATGGATCCGGCGCGTGCGGAACCGATGAGGTTTTTCCGGTAGTTGACCTCGACCATGGTTTTTGCATCGGTTTTGAGGCCTTTTTCGATGAGCTCGTGGGAGAGCGCGACGCCGGCGACCACGCTGCGCCCCCGGCCCATGATGCCGTTGATCGCCGCGGGTTTCTTGTCGGCGCACATGTTACCTGAAAGTGCGATCAAACGGGCACCGGTGTTTTTCGCGATTTCATCGGCGATCTTCCCACTCGCGATTGTAACCATGTTCATGCCCATCGCGTCTTTCGTATCGAATTCGAGCCTGACAAAAACGCTCGTGCCCGCGATGAAGGTGACAAGGCCGGTCATCTTCCCGTGGGTGGTGGTGGTCTGTGCAATCGCGGCAAGTTCCGTTTCGTGTGCTTGGGCCCAGTCTGCAATCTGTTTCGCGTGCCCGACGCTGTCTGCTGCAAAGACCGGGGCCCGGGTCATGCCGTCGTGCAGGATCCGCACTTCGGCCCCGCCGGCTTTTGTTATCGCGCTCGCCCCCCGGTTGACCGATGCGACGAGTGCGCCTTCGGTCGTTGCAAGCGGCAGCCAGAATGCACCTTTCGCGTACTCTCCGTTGATGGTAAGCGGCCCGGCGACCCCGACCGGTACCTGCACGGCGCCGATCATGTTCTCGCAGTTCCTCGTTGCCGCCCGGTCGACATCGATGGAGAAGATGCCGATGTTCTCTAAAGTGGTCCCGGTCTCGTGCTCGATGAATTCCCGCCGCACCCGTACGGCATCGACCGGGGCAATCTGCTTTTCGAGTTCATAGAGCTTGAGCGAACCTGCCCTGAGCTTCGTATGGATTTCTAATTCTTTCTCGCGGTTGGGGCCGCCCGGCCCGTCCACGTTCCGGTCCTCACCATCACCAGCCATGAATAAATGTTACACGTATACTATTATGATTGCAGTGGTTGGGAGATGACAGTCGAACAGTGGGGCGTACGGGTGCCGATGCGGCAGGGCGAGCCGACGCGTCAGGCGCTTATCGGGGAGGGGGTGCTCGATGTCACCCTCAAAGTGCTGCGCGATGGTGACGGGCTCGTCTTCCCGGTGCTGGAAGAACGTGAGGGTGCGGCCCGGTACACGTTTGAGGAGCAGCCGGGTCGCATCGAGCTCCCCCGGCACGAACAGGTGGGCGGGATCGCGATCATGCATGAGAATGATCCCACGGGAGCGGCGCTAATCCTTGCCTCACGGCCCTCGCTCCATACCGTGCTCTTCCCCACAAGTGAGGTTGCCGGCGAGTACCGGACCCGCACATACGCGGTGCTTGCCGGGACACCCACGACCCGGACGGATGTGGTCGAGCACGGGCACAGGTTTGTGGTCGACTTTGCCGGTGCGTATTTCTCCGCCCGGCTCTCGACCGAACGGCAGCGGGTTTTTGATCAGATGCAGGAGTATGAACTCGTGCTCGACATGTTTGCCGGTGTCGGCCCGTTTGCGATCACGCTTGCCCCGCGTGCGTCGCTTGTGATGGCAGCGGACCTCAACCCGCAGGCGATTCTGCTGATGATCGAGAATATCGGGAAGAACCGGTCCCATAATGTGATCCCCCTGCTTGCAGATGCCCGGCGGCTTGAAAAGTGCCTGCTGTGGAAGTTCGACCGGATCATCATGAACCTCCCGCTTGCCGGCACGGAATTTTTACCGGAAGCGTTTCGGCTCGTGCGGTCGGGGGGCACGATCCATTTCTATTCGCTTGTTTCGAAGGAAGGCGAGCACCTTGCCCGGATTAAAGAGCTGGGCGGCGTGGAAGTGACCGAACGCGAGGTACGGTCGTACTCGCCCGGGCAGTGGCATGCGGTGTATGATATTGTGGCAGGGTAAGCGTAGGTATCCTGTCTCTGGAGTTCCGGGAACGATTCTCGTGGTTTTAGAAAATCTGCCGGCAATACGTACCTATATCCCCTGATGGCCCAATGAGGGCATAAGAATTGCGAAGGACAGGAGCCGGAAATGGGACACAGGAGGACGGATTCAGGACAGAGATATACCTGTGCTCGTCTCATCTGTGCCTACTTACTCACGAAACATATTACCCGGGCCGTGGTCACCGCACGGGAGATTGCACAGTTTCATCACCTGTCATGGAAATCCTGTCGGTCAATCAGCGCCATGCTGAATTTTCTTTATACAAACCAAATCCGCGAAACCCGTTTTGGTTTTTACATCTTGGGGTCAGCACCCTTTAAAAAAATTGACTATCCCCACCATTATACGATCGAACTGATCGATCAGGCCCGGGGGATGCTCTGATGATCCCCTATGTCCTCACCGACCCGGCGAAAAATCCTGAAGAGGACAAAGAGGCCGGTCTTTTCCTTTCTGGCTGCCCCCAGCGGAATGCGTGATTGCACCATGACCAATGCATGGGTGGAATGGTTCAGGGGAAAAAATGCGGAAGATTCGCGTTCGTACGATTTTGCCGAATCTCACCCGGTATGGAAGACGTGGTGGTTCTGGAGCGGTATTGCGCTTGTGTGTGTCGTTCTCATCTGGTATTTCTGGTCGGGCCTGAAATAAAATCCATGGATGGTGAGAACCCGGGCCCGGCAGTGTCCACACTGTGGTAGTTTGCCTGTGCGGATATCGGATGACGAAATAAAACGGGTGCGCCGGGAACATATGCGGAAATCGGAATGAACCGGATCCAAAAAATTATACGGTCTTAATCAGGTGAACTCCGGTATCGGTAATCTCGTAGATGAGATCTCCCGTCTCCTTTTTCAGCTTCTTGAGATCGGTGATGATTTCCTGTAACTGGTACTCCCGATCCCTTGTCGCGATCGAATACGGCCTGTCCGGCTGCTGATTTTCCGGGGTGATGGCAAGAAGTTCACAGGTACTGCGCTGCCGGGTTATTTTGAATTCAGAAATTTTGGCGAGATCTATGGACAGGGAATCCCCCTTATGGTACACTCCCAAATGCCTGAATTTTATAAATACGCTCATACAAATCCCTTTTCTGCATCTCTTCCCATGGTCATGGGGTCGGCAGCATTTTTTGTGACGCTGCTGCCGTCATGGGATTTTTGCCCTTGGTCCCGGTTATTTCCCACCCTGTCACGGATAACCGGTTGCCCTCGTTGCTGGTATTGCATCTTCTTCCTTCTTCACAGCATTCGAACTCCCGGATCCCGATGGTTTCCGGTTCCGATTAAGCGGTTCGCGGTGCTTTGCCTGATTGCCCCCTTCGTGGTATCATCAGCGTTCTTTTTGATAGCAGTCGATGTCATCGCTCTGCTGTGGTGGGCAAGAATAGGTTCAGCGGCACATATAGGTATCTGAAGTACCTCTGGTGTACGGCCGGATTCATGCCGGCCTCTCATGGTCCCCTCATATCAGCGTCGGTGCCTATGAAGAATGGACTCATGCCACGTGTCCTGCCTCTTAAAATTCAGGGGACGGTTTTGTCCGGATGACAATCGGTTTACTGTCATCATCCCTCACGACCGCCTCTCAAAGGCCGGGTCGCCGCTGAGAATCACCAAAAACTATACATACCTTCAACATGTCAGCCACCATTAATAATGCAAACGTAGTTGGTCGAATGAGTGGTTTTCACAGAAGAGAAGATACAGGTGCAGCAGACCCGAATGCATTAAACCCAGATGGTACGCCGGTCTGCCGGGTAAGGCTGCCGAAAAAATGGAACAACGAGCAGTTTGCCCGTGCCGAAACAATGCAGGGGGCAAATCATATCCGTGTCCAGTGTATAGACGGGGTCTCCCGCATGGGCCGGATCAAGGGAAAGATCAAGAAACGACAGTGGATACGGGAAGGCGATACAGTCCTTATCGTCCCGTGGAGTTTCCAGGACGAGAAATGCGATATTATTTACCGGTACCTCAAACCGCAGACCGACTGGCTGCGGAAGAACCGGTACATTTAACCGGCACTTTTTTTTAAAACTATCCCGCATTCTCTCCTGTTGCCGGAAATGCGTATTATTCCAGCCGTGCCTGACATTTTTAAAATAATCCCGGATTTTTTATCGAAACGTATATTGGCATAAACAGCACCCGTCCCTAGTATCCAGGTGGGATTACACCTGGGCAGCAATCAGGAGGTGGTAGACAAATGGTACGACGTTTTCACAGATCGATCTATGATGAACTCGATGAACTCAGGGCATCAATGGACTACCTGTACCAGCTTGCTCTTGAACCAGCTGATAATCCGATGTTGCCAGAAGAAGATGACCCCGGGATCGTGTGCCAGTATGTACACACCTTAAATGCGGAGGTCACCGAGCATGACGATGAAGTGACCGTGACCATGGACACGGTCCCGGGAACCGGAACTTCAAAAATTGCCGTTGCCTTACCGGACGAAAAAACCCTGAAGATTACCTGTGACCGGGAGGAGGAACGACAAGGGGATTATGACGGAAACTGCTTGTGCGAACGAAGACTGGTGTCCCTCTCGCAGGTCATCCCGCTCCCCGGTCCGGTCATGAAGGTCGGGGCGAAACTCACCCTGAAAAATGGCGTGCTCGATATCTATCTTAAAAAAGTACATCCGGCACCCACAAAAAATTCCTGAACTATACTTTTTTCATACAGTTGATTGAGGGATATGCCGGGAAGGCACGCAATCATTCCCGCCCTAATACACGAGCAGAAAATACGCCATCGCGGTGGTCAGGAAGGCGCCTATAAGAATAATGATCGCGACGGGGAGTAAAAAGCCCATCATCCCGTTCACCGTGGACGCGATCTGGGAGATCCGCTGCGAACCAAAGACCACGATCCCCCGGCACCATGCGGTCGCGCCGGCGGTGCGGGCAGGAGCGGCGTCGGCAATAGCCTCCATGACCGCCTCTTCGACAAGAGGATAAAAGGAGTCGACCGGGATCCTGAGCCCAACCTGGTTCCTTCCCGAGATCGTGTTTACCACGTGGGTATCGGTCGTCATGACCTCGCACTCGTCCACGCGGGCAAGCAGCCGCTTCCGGATCTCGTCGCGGGCGCCGGTCTGCATGTTGTTGCCGTCAAAGAGGACGTACGCGGTCGTCTGCCCGCCGGCATCCACGACAAGCACCTGAACGCCGAGGTCGCCGAAACCCTCCTGCCGTGAGAACGGGAGCGTCCTGCCAGCGTATCCGGCCGAGAACCGGGCCTGTTCTTTCTGTGAGATTGCAGCAAACGCAGTCTCCGCGGCGCCGGTATACTCCATCGCAAGTTCCGTTCCCGGGTGGACCCCGTCCTCCATTGCGTCCATGCAGTTGTGGGCATCGACAAAAGCGACGTTGCGGAAATATTTCTCGCCCGATTTCATGATCGCAAACCCGACAGAAAATTCGAGGTCCTCGGTGACAAGTGGTGACCGGGTTGCAATAGCGATAACTGTGTCCCCGAACGCCTGCGCGAGCACGTCTACCGACCCGTTCCGGTACCTTGCCGACGCTGTGCAGCCGGTGTTCGTGCAGGCATCCGGACGGGCCTGCATAACCGCAGTGCCGACTTTTCTTACCTCGTCTTCATCGACCGGGTTAAAATCGTGCGAGGCAGAACCGTGGAAGACCATCGATGCGCTGCCAAACATACCGTGGAGGATCTTTGGCAGGTTGCTCCCGCCGACTTCGCCAAGGGGGCCGGGGTGGACGTTTGGCACCGTGACGAAGATCTCCTCTTTTCCCTCCCGCTGTATCACCAGAGAGACCTCAGGTACGACTACGCTCTCGCCGATGCTCCGGAAGAAATCGTCAAGTTTATGGCTGCCCTCGGAGAGGTGGGCGAGGAATGCGTTTGCGAGTTCCAAAGGCCCGACACGGAAGTTGGCCTTCATCGGCCGTTCGATCACGATAATGAAGACAAGGACGCCGACTGCGAAGCTGATGTGGAGGAGGATGGAGAGCTGCACGAATTGCAGACCCAGAAACGGCGCCGCCCCCGCGACCGCGAGGCCCGAGTGGAGGAGCGCCGGGACCACGACCCGCCTGAGGTGATAATCGACGACCGCAGCAAGGAGAAGCATCCGAAACGCGAAGACGAAGGCGAGCGAGACCGCAAAGAAGAGCGGAAACGAGAACCGGAACAGCAGGATGGGCGAGAGAGAGACAAAAAGCGAGAGGACAAGACCGATCGCGGCCGTGAGCCCCGACCACTCGTACGTGAGTTTCCCGGAGAACCGGCGGGCGAGCCAGGGTGTCAGGGCAAGGGCGGCGAGTGCCGGGACGAGATAGGCGGCGACCGGGAAGAGGGTGGGGTGGGTGAGGGATTTTCCGCTCCCGAGCATCGCCATGATCTCGACGCAACCTGAGAGGATGATGATTATGGCAAGCGATTTTGCCCACGAGGGGCTCGTGACAATATACTTTGAGAGCCCCTCCAGCCTGAGATCCATTTCACCGGTCATTCAGGTCTCCATCCTGTGCAGTCTCGTTCGCTCTCCGGGCCGGGTGGTGACGGCGGTGGGGATGGGATCATGGTCTTCATGGTGTATGAGGAGTGGGACGGGATGAACGTTTCCGCACGTGAAAAAAATTCGACTACCTCCTGATGCCTGCGCCACGAAAATCAGTGGCGATCGGAAAGCAATTCAGGCAGGCCGCTGATCCGGGCCGGGCTGCCGCGACCGCAACCCCTTTTTATATCGGGATCAATATTACTGGCAAGAATGGTTCACCATAAACTTCCCGCATGTCCCGTCTGCCAGCGGGAAGATACTGTTGTTATCCACGAGGAGCTTGGCGAGGACGGGCACTTCTGCCTCTGCTCGGGGCCTGACGGGTGCGGCTCAACCTTTGTCCTGAATCCTGACGGCTCCCTGTCCGATATTTTCTAAATTCCAGCTACCTGGCTCCCGGCGCATGGCAGGGTTCCGGTGACTTCTGGATCGTTTTTTTGTCCGGGCCCCCGACAGGATTTCAAATTATTTAAATGGCAGTATACACATAGCGCAGTACATGAGCGAGAGTAAGAACCGGCAGGACCTGCTGTCTATCCCCGGGTTAGCGTGGAGAAGACCATGAGCTCCGAGGAACGTCTGGTGGTTGCCATCATCGATGACACGATCCACACTGAAACTCCTCACGGGAGAGCCATAAAACGGATCATCCACGGTCTCGAGGAGTTTGGCATCTTTGTCGCCGATGTCGCATCGCCGGCCGATGCCAGGGCCGCGTATGCGAATCTCCCTCTGGTCAGCTGCATCCTTATCAACTGGAACCTCGGCAACCAGCCGGCAGAGTCTCACAAGGATACGCTGGCGCTGCTCCGCCAGATCCGCAGCGTCAACGAAGATATCCCGATCTTTTTAATGGCAGAACCAACAAGCGAGCCTCCGATATCGCTCACGGTGGAGGTCATCAAAGAGATCAGCGAGTACATCTATGTCATGGAAGATACCCCGGAATTTATCGCCGGGCGCATTAAGGCTGCGGCAAAACGGTACCAGGAACGGCTGCTCCCGCCGTTTTTCGGCGAACTGGTAAAGTTTTCGAAGGATTTTGAATACTCCTGGCACACGCCCGGCCATGCCGGTGGCACTGCGTTCCGGAAGACACCGGCAGGGCGGATATTCTATAACTTCTTTGGCGAGCAGCTCTTCCGCTCCGATCTTTCCATCTCGGTGGGGGAACTCGGGTCGCTCCTTGACCATTCGGGACCGGTCGGCGAGGCCGAACGGTACGCGGCGAAGGTGTTCGGCGCTGACATGACCTATTTTGTCACGAACGGTACATCCACGGCAAACAAGATCGTCTTTTTCGGCCGGGTCACCCGGGACGATGTGGTACTTGTCGACCGGAATTGCCACAAGTCTGCAGAGCACGCCCTTACCATGACCCACTCCGTTGCTGTGTACCTCATCCCGACACGGAACCGGTACGGGATCATCGGCCCGATCCCACCGGCAGAGATGACGCCAAAAGCGATAAAGGCAAAAATTACTGCTTGCCCGCTTGCAAAGAACCTGCCGGACAAAAAACCCGTTCATGCCGTGATCACCAACTCGACCTATGACGGTCTCTGCTATCATGCAACGGAGGTGGAGGCGCTCCTGGGAAAAAGCGTTGACAGCATCCACTTCGATGAGGCATGGTATGGCTATGCCCGGTTCAACCCGCTCTATCACGAGCGGTTTGCCATGCGGGACGGTGTGCGGGACAAGAATGGCCCGACGGTCTTTGCTACCCAGTCGACCCACAAACTTCTTGCTGCCCTCTCTCAGGCGTCCATGATCCATGTACGAAACGGCCGGGTGCCGGTAGAGCACGCCCGGTTCAACGAGGGGTTCATGATGCACAGCTCCACGTCTCCGCTCTACACGATCATCGCATCGCTCGATGTTTCCTCTAAAATGATGGACGGGCCGTCCGGGCGTCTGCTCACGACCGAGTCCATCGAAGAAGCGATCCGGTTCCGGCGCACTATGGCCCGGATTGGGAAGGTCGTCGGGACCGGCAAGACCAAAGCAGACTGGTGGTTCCCCATGTGGCAGCCGGCAACGATCACCGACCCGAAGACCAAAAAGAAGGTTGCGTTTGCCGATGCATCGATCGAAACGCTCAGGAGCACTCCCTCCTGCTGGGTGCTGCACCCGGGCGAGACATGGCATGGCTTTGACAGCCTGCCGGATAATTACTGCATGCTCGACCCCATCAAGGTCACTGTGCTCACACCGGGGGTAAACGATGACGGCTCGCTCGCTCCTTGGGGGATCCCGGCCGCCATTGTCGTGAAGTTCCTTGACACCCGGGGCATCATCAACGAGAAGTCCGGCGATTATTCGATCCTGTTCCTCTTCTCAATGGGGATCACGAAGGGTAAGTGGGGGACGTTGATCACCGAGCTCTTCGAGTTCAAACGACTGTATGACGAGAACGCCCCGCTTGGGGAAGTTTTCCCGGACCTCGCGGACAAGTGGCCGGCCCGCTACAGCGGCATGACCCTTCAGACACTTGTTGCCGAAATGCACGCGTTCAAAAAAGATCGCAAGATGTGCGAGCTGCTCCAGCAGGCGTTCTCGCTCCTGCCAGAGCCCGTCGTTACCTACGCGGAATCGTACCGGCAGCTGGTCAAGGATGAGGTGGAACAGGTCCCGGTCGCAAAAGCCGAAAACCGGATCGTGGCAACCGGGATCGTCCCCTATCCCCCGGGCATCCCTCTCCTTGCGCCGGGCGAGCGGACGGGACCAAAGAGCGGGCCGGTCCTCCAGTATCTTCTCTCCCTGCAGGAGTTTGACCGGCGCTTCCCCGGCTTTGAACACGATACCCACGGGATCGAGAGCGTCAACGGAGAGTACATGATGATTTGTCTCAAGGAGAAGAACATCAGGGAGAAGAAACGATGAGTGCTGACCCACCGGAGCCCGCAACGGGGATGTCCAAAAAAAAGGTGCTGGGACTGTTTGCTCTGGCCATGATCAACGTGGCGGCCGTGCTGAGTATCAGGAATTTCCCGTCAATGGCGATCTATGGGTGGTCGTGCGTCGGCTGGTATGTCCTCGGGGCGATCCTCTTTCTGATCCCGATCTCCCTTGCCGGCGCCGAGCTCGCTACCGGGTGGCCGGAGGGAGGCGGTGTCTATGCGTGGGTCAAGCAGGCGTTCGGCGAGAAAGGGGGCTTTACCGCCCTCTTCTGTGAGTGGTCGAATAACCTTGTCTGGTTTCCGACCGTCCTCTCGTTTATCGCGTCCACGCTTGCATTTGCCCTCACCCCGGGCCTTGCGAGCAACCCCTTGTACATGTTCAGCGTCATGATGATCGCGTTCTGGGGTACCACGGCCATTGCGTACTTCGGTGAAGAGACCTCGTCCAAATTCAGCAATATCGGGGTCATTCTCGGGAGCATCATACCGGCGGTTTTAATTATCCTTCTCGGTCTCTGGTGGCTCGGGTCCGGGCAGACACTCGTCCTCCCGCCCTTCTCGCTTGGGGCAATGGTCCCGACCATTAACCTTTCCACCCTGCCGTTCTTTGCCACCATCGTCCTTTTGTTTGCCGGCATGGAGATGGCCGGGTTCCACGCACTGGAGACAAAGGATCCCCAGAAGGATTTTCCCCGGGCCATGGCGCTCTCGGCACTTATCATCGTCGTCTGCACGGTTCTTGCCACCCTCGCCATCGCGGTCGTCATTCCTGCCGACCAGCTCAATCTCGCCTCCGGGGTCATGCAGGCAATCCAGTACTTCTTCGATGCGGCCGGGATCGCCTGGCTGGTCGGGCCTATGGCGCTCCTGATTACTCTGGGTGGTGTCGTTAACCTCGCCTCGTGGCTGATCGGGCCGGCAAAGGGCCTCGGGATCGTTGCCGAAGAAGGCAACATGCCGCCGCTCTTTGACCGCACGAACAAGTATGGGGCGCCGGTCGCGGTCCTTCTTATCCAGGCACTGATAGGCTCGGCAGTTTCTCTCCTCTATGTCTTCCTCCCGTCCGTCAACCAGGCCTACTGGATCCTCTCGGCGATGACGGTCGAGCTGCTTTGCATCGTGTACATCCTGGTCTTTGCTGCGCTCATCAAACTGCGGTACAGCCAGCCTGAGACGACACGCCCCTTTAAGATCCCGGGCGGGATTTTCGGGGTCTGGGTTGTCGGGGGGCTCGGGCTGTTTGGCACGACTCTCGCGTTTATTGTCGGGCTCATGCCGCCGTCATATTTTTCAAGCGGCATCACCTATGTTCTCTCCGTCCTGCTGGGCACGTTCCTTCTTGCCGTGCCTCCGCTGATATTTTTGAAGTTAAAGCATCCGGGCTGGCTCAAAAAAACCCCGGGAGGTACAAATCCATGAGAACACGTGTGATAAACGGTAGGGATGTATCGGGAGGAAATGTATGACTCTGAGTAAAAACGGCGAAATCGGTCTTGCGGTCCTTCTCGTCGTGCTATTCCTGATACCTTCCCTGATGCTGGGTCTGCTCTATGGGGAAGCCCCCTATCACGTGGTGCCCGGTGAACCGGTCAAGGAAGCGGCTGACGCTGCAGGTATCTCAGTGGTGAGCGTTAAAGGGACCCTCTGGAATATGACCGGGACAATCGGCGGAAAAACCTATGTCCTCACCGACCCCGAAGGGGATACGGCGATAATCGCGGCACAGGCCTTTGACAGCGCCGATTCGCGCGATGCGGCCGTCCGGCTCTATAATGCCAATGCGCCGGGCAAGGGAAAGCAGGTAGTCAGCCTTATTGTGGTCGGCCAGTATCTCATCTATGCAACCCCGGCGAACAGCCCGGTCTTCGCAAAACTCGCCCCGACATTACAGCAGGCCGCGAGAGCACAATCCTGAACGTCGGGCAGAAGATCTCTTTTTTTCGTAGCTGGCCCCGGACCGGCCGGTTTACTCCTCAAGGTATTTCCCGAGATCGTACCGGGTGTAACAGAGGGCAAAGCCGAGGATGATGTACCCTACAAGGATCGCAGAGATGACGGTACCCTCCCGCAGGCCCTGAATGGTACCGAACGCGGCAAACGAGATAACTGCGGCACTCAGAACAAGCGTGGAATCGAACATGACCTTGACGATCCCAAACCGTTTGTGCGTTTTTTCCGCAATGGCCCTGACCAGCCCTTCGCCCGGGTTTAAGATGACATTGGCCGTAATCTGCAAAAAGATCCCGAGAGCGAGGACGACGGAGCCCAGGAGCACGATGGCGATCTGTTCCGGGTAGATCCCCGGATTCACACCGGCAGAGAGGAACATGCCCCCATCGACAAAGGTGCCCAGGAACAGGGCGACGATGATCTGGAAGTACTGGATCTTTGGAAACGTTCTGCCAATGATTAGAACCTCGGCGATAAAGAACAGCAGGGTGATTGCGAAGGTGAACTCGCCGAACGTGACCGGGAAGGCAAGGCTGAGCACGTACGGGACGCTCGAGATGGGCGATGTCCCAAGGGTCGAGCGGGTAACGAGGCTGATCCCAAGGCCCATAAAAAAAAGGCCAAGAAGGAGAATGAGACAGCGCTTGGCGAGTCCGGCAGACGACATTGCAGATCAGATAGTGGGGTTTTGTTCCCCATTAAGGGTAGTGGCCGCACCGGCCGGTTGCGGTACGGGAATGCTCTATCATCTCCGGTAACCAAGATCGTCTCATGGCCCTGCCACCACCGGAGACCTGCACAGTTGGCGGCGTGACGCTCGCGTACCGCGAGTACGGGACCGGGTACCCGCTTATCCTCATCAACGGCCTCGCGTCAGCGATGGACACCTGGAACCCGCCGGTCCTTGAAGCAATTTCCCGGCACTTCCGGGTGATCGTCTTTGACAACCGGGGCACGGGATACTCGGGGGCTCTGGGCGAGCCGTTCTCGGTCCCGCTCTTTGCAAAAGACACGGCCGGCCTGATGGATGCCCTCGGCGTCTGTTGTGCGCATGTCCTCGGTTTCTCGATGGGAGCCTGCATTGCGCAGGAGCTGGTGTTCGCGTTCCCGGAGAAAGTCGACCGGCTCATTCTCGTTGCCGGGGACTGCGGGGGAGCCGAGGCTGTGCGGACCGACCCGGATGTTTTTTTCCGGCTCACGGACAAGAGCGGCTCCATCGAAGATGTAGTAAACCGCATGTTCCCGCTCCTCTTCCCGCCAGCGTGGCTCGCCACCCACGACCCGTTCCGGTATTGTCCTGCGGTGGAGGAGACCACGAGTACGGAGAACGCCGCCCGGCAGTTCGCGGCATTTTTGTCCTGGCCCGGCTCGTTCTTACGGCTCGAAAAAATCCGGTCGCGGACGCTCGTGATTGCCGGGGATAAAGACGCGGTGGTTCCGCACGAGAACTCGCAGTTGCTTGCCGGAAAAATCCCGGACGCAGAGTTCGCGATTTTCCCGGACGCCGGGCACGGGCTGATGTACCAGTGCCCGGACCGGTTCAGCGAGCGGATGCTTGGGTTTTTACAAAAGTGACCGGGTGGCGGCCGGGAAAAAGAATGCGCCGGCCCCGGCGGTTACGACTCTGGCTTGTCGTCATCAGGTTTTTTCTTGCGCATGATCTGGGACTGGATGATGGAAAAAATGGTCATGATAACTGATGTCCTTACTCTCTCTTGTGGCCGGGGTGTTAAATGATTTTTCGGGTTTTTTTGGGGCACTCCCGAGTGTCCCACCGGTGGTTCCTGTTTTGTGCAGGTCTTTTATGCCGGTACGATCTCCAGTGGTACGACCGTGTATCTCCCGGATACATGGTCCGGGTAGTTATGGGAACTGCAGACCGTGACAAGCGTGAGGTACTTCTCTTCGGTGACTAACGGGGCAATGCCGGTGAAGTGCGCCCGGATCGTGATGGTATGTGCAGAGGGGTACGCCAGCTTGTTCCCGGGAATAGTGACGGACCCGGACAAGCTGCCTGAGCCGCCTTGCTCCACACCGTCGACTTCGATGGTGTATATCCACGCCGGATTTTCAAGATCCGTTTCCATGGTCACGGTATCCTCATCAGAGAATGGCTCGTCCGAGGTCACCGCAAATGTACCGATGGCCGACTGGCCGGAATGGAGTGCCCCTTCCGGGAGAACGGTCAGATCCCGGAGCGTGTTGCCGGCTGCAACCGATGGGGGTGGGAAGAGCAGGGCAATGGCGGGGGCGATGGTAGAAAGTGCAGTGAAGCTTTTCATGGGCATAACCCTCAATGCACATCTGTATCTTTGAAAAAGACGATAAACATGACGTTGAGTGAAATTTTTTTTGCAGTGATTGTGACCAGTGTTTTTCCGGCAATCTGGCGGAAACCCCCTCAGAGCCGGACCCCCAAAACAGGCCTTCTTTTCATTTCCACGTGCCAGAGTCCGTTTGGGGAAAGATCGGCTATCCAATTAGGCCTATTTAAGCCCTTTTTTTCTCCGACGTGAAAATGCCCCCGGGAACCCGAATCAGACCCCCTTTTTCGCGAATTAGGCCCCCTCCTGAAGGAAAATGCCATCATCCGGAAAAGGGGCTCCGTCGGAGAATGAGAATTATGGAACCTGATGTTCATCATTCCAGTCCATACAAATCCTCCCTCTTTCTGCAGGTAATCCACTCTTCATTAGCTGCAATCCGGGCCCAAAATGGCCTCTGATTCCCGGGAACCTGCTCCGGAAACGCCCGTAAAACGCCCGGATTCGGGGCTCCGGAAAACTCCGATATAATTGCTCCGATTGCGAAAATACCTGATTATTCCTCTCTAAAAAGATCCCCAAGATCTGGGTGAATTTCGCATTCCCACATCCTACAGATCGTTTTACCTGAGAAACAGGGCGGAAGAGGCCATTATGGCCTTCCTATGAGATAGGCCTTATTCTTGCGTATTATTCGAAAATACGGGCAATCTGGGGGTATTTTTCTTCGGGATCCCTAAAACCTTCTGGTCCGAAACGGGTTTAATGCTTCACCAATGATCCCGAACTGGCGTTCGACAACCGGAACGAAGGAGCGGATCATTTTTGTAATCAGAAAAGTTTTTGCCGGCAACGAACTGTCCGATCGAATCGCAGGCTTTGTGCGATATCGAAAAGATATTCTCGCAATGTTTGGGACTTAACTTTTTTCATCAAAAATTCCAAAAAAAGAAAAAATCTCATTCCACCGGCACAAACTTCGTGCCGTAGTGGATGATCCCGCTTTCGCCATCTGTGGCGATCTTGCGGAAGACGCTTTTGACCTTCATGCCGATCTTCGCTTTTGCCGGGTCCATGACGATCTGCGTCGTGATCTGCGGGCCCTCGTCGAGTTTCACAATCGCGAGCACGTAGGGGGTGAGCATCGAATACTGCTCGGCCGCCGTGTGGATTACGGTGAACGTGACGACCGTGCCCTGGCCCGCAAACTTGTGTTCGACAATTTTCCCGGCCCGGCGGCAGTCGGGGCAGAAGGACCGTGGCGGGAAAAAGTGCCTGCCGCACTTCTCGCATTTCGTTCCCACCATGTTGTAGCGCTGGGGCAGGTGCCGCCAGAACCGTGCAACTGTCATGATTATACCCTCCCGAGGATGTGGACGGCAACCGTTGCTCCCGTCCCGCCCACGTTGTGCGTCATACCGATCTTTGCGCCGTCGACCTGGCGTTTGCCGGCCGTGCCGCGGAGCTGCTGGACAATCTCGCAGACCTGCTTGATGCCGGTCGCTCCGACCGGGTGGCCGCAGGCCTTGAGGCCGCCGCTCGTGTTCACCGGGATCTTCCCGCCAAGGGCCGTCTCGCCATCGGCGGTAAACTTGCCGGCCGTTCCTTTCTTGCAGAACCCGAGGTCCTCGATGGCGCAGATCTCCGCGATCGAGAAGCAGTCGTGCACCTCGACCATATCGATGTCCGCATGAGTCAGGTGCGCCATCCTGAATGCCCGCTGGCCGGCCACAATCGTCGCGTCCAGCGTCGAGATGTCGCGTCGGTCGTGCAATGCGATCGTGTCGCTTGCCTGCGCCGTTGCAAGTACCTTGATTGGCGTGTCCGTGAACTCGCGGGCCCGGTCGAGCGGCGCGACAATCACTGCCGCCGCCCCGTCCGTCACCGGCGAGCAGTCAAAGAGCCGGAGCGGCTCTGCAACCATCGTGGATTTCATCACGGTATCGAGCGTGATCTCGCTCTGGAACTGTGCGATCGGGTTCCTCGCACCGTTGTAGTGGTTTTTCACCGCGACCTGCGCCAGCTGCTCGCGGGTCATGTGGTACTTGTGGATATAGTCCTGTGCGATCATCGCGTACAGGCCCGGGAACGTTGCGCCCATGAAGCCTTCCCACTCACGGTCGGCAGCGCCGGTCAGCGTGTCAGTGCTCTCGTCCGACCCGACATCGGTCATCTTCTCGACTCCCGCTGCGATAACAATGTCTTCCATCCCGCTTGCGACCGCGATAACGGCCTGCCGGAAGGCAAGGCCTCCCGATGCGCACGCCGCCTCGACACGGGTCGAGGGGATGTGCCGGGTTGCCAGGCCGGCGTAGTCGGCGATTAAAGCGCCGATGTGTTCCTGCCCGATGAACCGGCCCGCACTCATGTTCCCGATGTACATCGCGTCGATCTTCTCGCCCGAGAGCTGTGCGTCTTCAAGGGCGAGCGTCCCTGCCTCGACAAAGATATCACGGAAGGAACTCTCCCACTTCTCGCCGAACTTCGTGCACCCGATCCCGATAACTGCTACGTCTCTCATGATTGCATCACGATCTTTCCCTTGTGTTTTGCATACCGTGCATAGTCCAGGTAGATGGGGTCTTTTAAGAGCTGCATCACCGATGGTGCTGCATCGCGGTGGAAGTCTTTTCCGGTAATCGCGTCGGTCACCGTGATGTCGAACGCGTCGCTTCCTGCGCCGGACCCAAACGAGCAGACAAAGATCCGTTCGCCGGGTTTAGAGATATCGAGCGTCGCCGCAAGGCCGATGGGCGATGCGCCAGAGTAGGTGTTCCCGAGCCAGGGGACGACGAGGCCCGGCTTGATCTGTTCGGGCTTGAAGCCGAGGTCCTTTGCGACCTTCTGCGGGAACTTCGCGTTGGGTTGGTGGAAGACCGCGTAGGTGTAGTCCTTTGGCGAGGTGTTGCACTGCTCAAAGAGGAGCGTGCTTGCGCCCTTCACGTGCTTGAAGTAGCCCGGGTCTCCCGTGAACCGGCCGCCGTGGCGGGGGTAACTCTGCCCCTCCCGGCGCCAGAAGTCCGGTGTGTCTGTGGTAAACGAGCAGGTGTGGTTGAGCGTTGCGATCGGGTTGTCGTTCCCAATCACGTACGCTGCCCCGCCGGCCGCTGCCGTGTATTCGAGCGCGTCGCTCGGCGCACCCTGCGAGACATCGGAACCGATAGCAAGCCCGTACGGAATCATGCCGCTTTTGACAAGCCCCATGCAGGTCTGGATCGCAGCGGTTCCCGCCTTGCACGCAAACTCGTAGTCGGCTGCCGTCATCACGGGCGTCGCGCCGATCGCTTCCCCGACCGTGCAGGCTGTCGGCTTGACCGCGTACGGGTGCGATTCGCTGCCCACGTACACGGCGCCGATCTTTGCGGGGTCGACGTTCCGCCGTTTCAGGGCGTTTCTTGCTGCTTCGACCGCGATTGTTGCGGTGTCCTCATCGAGATCAGGGACGGATTTCTCAAATACACCCAGTCCCCCTGTGATGTCTGCGGCATTTGCGCCCCAGACTTTGGTGATCTCCTCAACCTTGATCCGGTATCTCGGGATATACGCACCGTAAGTAATGATGCCTACCATTCTTTTTCCCTCAGTGTACTCACGATTTTATCAATCTCCATCTCAGTGCAGAGGACCGTGATGTGGTCCCGGTCCGCCATCTTTGCGACAAACGGGTGGACGTTCTCGGCGGCAATTCCCTGGAGGATCACGCACCGCGGCTTGAATGCCGTGACGCGGATCGCCACCATCGGCGACTTGCCGGTCGAAACGTTCGTAAAGATCAGGGCCCGTTCCGTGCTCCAACCGTAGATGCGGTTAAATTCCTCGGCTGAAAGCTGGAGGATCGCATTGAGGCTGTTGACCACGGTATAGCCGAAGATGGTCTGGTCCATCGACCCGCAGAGCTGCGAGCACCCGATTGCATCGGTCAGTTCCTGTAATGCAACCGGGTTCTTGTACTCGTGGATGTCGAGGATCACGTCATCAGCGACACCTAAAAAGAGCATGGAGGAAAATTTGTGAATGTGTTTACCGTCGGTCTCCTCATCTATGGAGAGGAGGGCGTCGACAATCTTGCCGACCACGGCGGTTCCGGGGCTCTTTCTTCTGCCGCTCTCGTAATCGCTGATCACGGAAGGGGAGATGCCCAGGCGGTCCGAGAGGATGCCCGGTGGTATCTCGAAGTTCTGGCGCCATTTTTTCAGCGCAAGCCCCGGTGAGTCCGACAGCGTAATCTCTCCCGCCATCTTCTCGGCGAGCTGGTTGCGCAATTCGGATTTCATGCTCAGTTAGATCGACCCGGCCTGTTAAATACCTAACGAATCCCAGTTCGACAAAAAACGAACCACGACGAAAGAATAATCATAATGCGCAGGAAAGCAATCCATATATAGTAAGCATCTCAATTTTGATAAGCATGGTGCTGGCTGAAGAACTCGAATGTCTCAAGGCGATAGCGCTTATGGGCGGCTGCCGGGAGCCGGTGTTTATCTCGTCGCAGACGCTTGCCGAGGTGCTGGAGACGAGTCCTCAGACCGCGTCCCGCCGCTTAAAGGCGCTCGAAGGCCAGCGGCTGATCAACCGGACCTTAAACCCGGACGGCCAGCACATCACGGTGACAAAAGAGGGGGAGAACGAACTCAGGCGCGAGTATGCGGAGTACTGCCGGCTCTTTTCTCACGAAGGGGGGCACTACTCGCTACCTGGTATTGTGATCAGCGGGCTCGGAGAAGGCCGGTACTACATGAGCCTCGAGCCGTACAAGAAACAGTTCCTCCGGCATCTCGGCTTCGAGCCGTACCCGGGCACGCTCAACCTCAGGCTCTCGGGCACCGACATCCCTACCCGGAAGAAGATGGAGGCACTGACATGGATCCCGATCCACGGTTTCTCCGCGGAAGGCCGGACGTTCGGTGAAGTCCGGTGCCTGCCCTGCCGGATCAACGATATTCCGTGCGGGATCGTTGTCCCCGGCCGGAGCCATTATCCCGAAGATATTGTGGAAGTAATCGCGGCGGTCGGTCTCCGCGATGCACTGGGTGTAAAAGAGAACGACCGGGTAAATATTGAGGTGGCATATGATTGACAAGGCGTTGCAGGCATTACGGGACGGCAGGTTTTTTCTGATCTATGATTTCGATGACCGCGAAGGCGAGACCGATCTTGCGATCCGGGCGGACGCGGTAACACCGCGGGACATTCTCCGGATGCGAAAAGATGGCGGAGGACTCATCTGCACCGCGGTTCACCCGGCTGCGGCCCACCGGCTCGGCCTCCCGTTTGCAAGCGACGTTTTTCGTGCGACCTGCCTTGGCGAGGAGATCGGCGACATCCCGTACGACCGGAAGAACCACTCCTCGTTCTCTCTCTGGGTCAACCACAAGAATACGTTCACCGGCATCACCGACCGGGACCGGACGCTGACCATCACCGAGATCGGCCGGGTCGTCCGGGAAGTCATGGCGGGAAAAAACGTGGACTTTTCTGCACAGTTCCGGACCCCGGGCCACTGCCCTCTCCTGCGTGCAGCTGACGACCTGCTCCACCAGCGCCGGGGCCAGACCGAACTCTCGATTGCGCTTGCCGCCATGGCCGGCGTGACACCGGCCGTTACGATCTGCGAACTGCTGGACGATGCCACGGGTAAAGCCCTCTCCCGGGAGGACGCCCGGAAGTACGCGGCAAAACACGGCTTTGCCTTTGTCGGTGGGAACGATGTGCTCGAAGCCTGGGACGGCCGGGCCGGGACCCTCGCACAGGAGAATGCGTCCGCCCACACGCAAGTTCCCGCACACGCACATGCAGCGGTACATGCGGAGGGCCCGTATGATTGACAAGGCGATTGCAGCGCTCCGCGACGGAAAATTTATCCTGCTGTACGATTTTGACGACCGCGAGGGCGAGACGGATTTTGCGATCCGATCGGACGCGGTGACTCCCCAGCACATCCTCCAGATGAGAAAGGATGGCGGCGGTCTGATCTGCACCGCAATCGATCCGGTGGCCGCACACCGGCTCGGCCTTCCCTTCGCAAGCGACGTGCTCCAGGGTACGCATGTCGCCGAGCAGCAGGGAGACATCCCGTACGACCGGAAGAACCATTCCTCGTTCTCGCTCTGGGTCAACCACAAGAACACGTTTACCGGCATCACCGACCGGGACCGGGCGCTCACGATCACCGCGATTGCCGAGGAGGTAAAAAAATCCCTCAACGGCGGGAACGCACACTTCAGCGAATTCTTCCGGACCCCGGGCCACTGTGCCCTCCTGCGTGCGGCCGACGATCTGCTCGACCAGCGGCATGGCCAGACCGAACTCTCGGTCGCGCTCGCCCGGATGGCCGGTATCACGCCATCGATCACGATCTGCGAGATGCTGGACGATGAGTCCGGCTATGCGCTCCCGAAAACCGGCGCAAAAGCCTATGCAAAGAAGCACGGTCTGGTCTTTGTCGAAGGGCCCCAAGTGCTCGAACGGTGGGAATCAGACAAGAACCGGAAATAACGTTTCCGCACGGGATCAGGGAGAATAAAACCGTCCCCGCTCCGCGCTCCTGTGAGATGTCCTGAAGTGGAGTACCCTCATATTTTCCCGCTACCCGTTTCTCTTGTTGCTCAGTTTTCCCCATCTTTGATCCTATCCGCCTTCATTCCCGGGCCATTTTTCAGCATCGATAAATACCACGCTCGGCCATTATTATTAACCTATGATGAGCGTCCCGTCCAGCGAACTTACCCGCCGCATGGCCCGGTTCCGGGACCGGATGGATCGCTCCTCTCCGGACTGGGAAGTTGCGGGAATCACCGGTAAGGTCAACCTCTATTATTTCACCGGAACGATACAGGACGGCCTGCTCACGATCCCTCGGGACCGGGATGCGGTCTTCTGGGTCCGCCGAAGTTACGAACGTGCAACCGCCGAATCGGCATTCCCGGATATCAGGAAGATGTCCAGTTACCGGGACGCAGCGGCAGTCACCGGGAAAGTGAACAAACCCGTGTACCTGGAACTCGACGAGATCTCGCTTGCCCAGTACGGCCGGATGCAGAAACATTTCTCATTTACCGGGGTACAGCCACTCGACGCACAGGTTGCCAAAGTCCGGTCGGTAAAAAGCCCGTACGAATTTTCCCTCATGGAAAAGGCGGGAAAGATCCACCGGCATGTACTGGAAGACTGCGTCCCGGATCTTTTCACAGAAGGCATCGACGAATTGACGCTCACTGCCGATCTCTATTCGGTGATGGTCCGGGAAGGCCACCAGGGGCTCATGCGTTTTGGGATGTTTAATGAGATGCTCCTTGGCCAGATCGGCTTTGGGACCAGTTCGATCGCGCCCATCTGCGTCGACACTCCCGGGGGAATTTCCGGCCTCTCCCCTGCAGTCCCGATGTCCGGGAGCCGCGAGAGAAAACTAAAGAAAGGCGATCTTGTCGTCATCGATATTGGCTGCGGTGTCGAAGGCTACCACACCGACAAGACGCTGTCGTATATGTTCGGGAAAGCAATTCCTGATGAGGCGATCCGGGCCCACGAGCGGTGCGTTGAGATCCAGGATGAGATCGCCTCGCTCTTAAAACCGGGTGCGATTCCCTCCGGGATTTATTCCACGATCATGGCCGGGCTCGAGCCGGCATTCCGGGAAAATTTCATGGGCTACGGGCAGAATACGGTAAAATTCCTCGGCCACGGGATCGGCCTTGAGATCGATGAAAGCCCTGTCATCTCGAAAGGATTCGACGAGCCGCTCGAAGAGGGCATGGTCTTTGCCGTCGAGCCAAAGAAAGGGATCAAAGATGTCGGACTTGTCGGGATCGAGAACACGTTTGCCGTGACACCCGGGGGCGGCCGGTCACTGACCGGGACACACCGCGGACTCCTGCCGGTGTATTAGAACGGGCCCGGTATTTTCGTTGCATCGTATCGAGAGCGATGGGCTGCCATGTGGGAGTCCGTTCGTAAATCCATACCTATTTATCCCGTCTCACGATACCGCTCACATATGATCGGCATCTCGACCTACTGTCTCATTGAGGAGCCGCTTATTGACGCACTCGACCGGCTCTCGGCTCTCACCGATCGTATTGAGGTCATGGACGAAGGTCTCCATTTTGCAGAAAGCCCTGAACTCTTCGAAAGTTATTCTGCAGATTTCACGTTCCATGCCCCGTTCCACGGCTTGAACATTGCCTGCGTCTTTGAGCCGATCCGCACAGCAAGTGTCGGGGTGATAACCGATTGTTTTGCGGTAGCCGCAGAGATCGGCGCCCCCGTTGTCCTCCACCCGGGCTATTTTGCGTGGGAAAATGAGCGGGAGCTGGCCGACCGGCAGTTCAGGAAATCGCTTACCGAGCTCACCGCTGCCGCACGCGAGCTCTCGGTTGAGTTCTCGTTCGAGAACATGGGGAGCATGAATTTTTTCAACCTGCGGACCCCGGACGATCTCGCGATCATCGGGGATTCGAAATTCACGCTCGATGTCGGGCATGCGAACCTCAATGGCTGCCTGCCGGGATTTCTCAAAACGCCGTTCAGTCACATGCACCTTCACGATAATAACGGAAAACAGGACGCCCACAGTGCCGTGGGGGAAGGGAACATCGATTTTCGCCCGGTCATGTCCGCGATGAACCAGAAAAATGCAACCGCTGTCATTGAAGTAAAATCATTTGACGGCGCCGTGAAAAGTCTCCGGGCGCTCGAAGCGATGTGATGGGTTGTACCCGGTTCCAGCCCGGGACGAATACACACTCCCCTGGTACAGGGATCACGGAATCGGGAGCTGGCGTGCCGGGCTGCTGTACCGGTTCTCTACTGACCAGTGATGTTAAACCAAACCCCTTGTGAATCCATCGTTTTCAAATTAAATTGAATAATGCTATTAATCATAGAATATAATGCTGGAGCACATGGCACAGAGAACCTGTCCTCGTTGTGGTGCCTCCATTGAATCCAGCCGGACCGTCTGCCCAAACTGCCGGGCTGTCCTGAAGAAAAAGAATCCCCTGACTCCGTATCTCGTTATCGCCGGTCTTGTCGTGATCGTTGTTGTCGTGGTCGCGGTCGTCATGACGAGCCCGGTATCCGGCCCGGGGACGGCGATCGCACCGGTGATCACAGTCCCGCCGACAAGTGCCGATGAATCCATCTCGTCACAGCCGACCTGCACTATAGCGATCACCGGCGCCAAAGTTCCCCCCTCATCCATACGGCTTGAGTTCATGACCAGCACATGCAGCGCGGGGGAGATCACCGGACTTAAGGTTTCTGTCAACGGGGCACAGGCAGGGACACTCGGCACCAGCCCGGGGGCAAGCGGGACATTTGCCGCTACATCAGGCACCAATAACGTTGTCGTCACCGCACACTATGCGAATGGCGCTGAGGCGGTTGTGTTCCAGAATGCTGCACTGTGAGGATAAAAAAACTTTTTTTGGGGGTATGTCTTTTTAATCCGTCTTCCGTCCCCACACAAGATACGCCGTATACCCGGAGGTGAACGTACCCTCGTTTGCCCGGCGTGCAAGATCGGTTTTAATTGCGGTAATTTCCCCGTCGCTGAAGTGCCCGGCATCTTTCATCCGGCCCAGCAGGGCCGGGATATCGAACACTTTCTCCGCAAGAGAAAGATCGGTGAGCGTGAGTATCTTTGGCTCGGCATGAATATCAGAGAGCCCGGCGCTGTGAAAGATGTCGGCAAGATCCTTACCGATCCGGCCCGAAGCAAAACTGGCGCTCCAGAACCGGGTGAGCCGGCCTGCAACCTTTGTGTCGCTCATCCCGATGGAAAGCGTGTCCCAGTCATTGTCGAACGCGACGAGCGTCCCACCGGGCTCAAGGACCCGGACCAGTTCCCGGATCACCTGTTCCGGATCCGGGGTGTGCTGGAGCACCCGGTCGATCCGGCAGGCATCGAACACGCCGCTCCTGCACGGAATATGCGTGAGATCGCCCCGAAGCAGGAAACACCGGTCCCGGTGTGAGGCGGTCCGTTCCGCTGCGGTAGAAAGAAGGGTCGCACTCGCATCGAGGCCGGCAATCCGGCTTGAGGGAGGCAGGAGCGGGGCAAGGGCACAGAGATCGTTTCCCGCACCGCAGCCGGCGTCGAGCACACACTCCGGTTCTGTGCCGGCAATGATCCGGAAACTCTCCTCTTTTACCGCGTGGAAGAACGGGATGTCAGAAAGCAGGTCAAGGCACCGGGTACAGGCAGTGGTATCGCCCGAGCGGTCAACGTCGCGGAAGCCGGTCGCGAGGTACTGCTGCGGGGATTTTTCCGGGGCGAGCATGGGATCAGGTACATTCCGGTTGGGTGGCGGAAGATGTAGGGCTTACTGTGGGGTTGGTTCTGTCTCATTTGCACTGAGAGGGGGTCGGATGGGGGAAAAGTGTACGGCCTGGGGCGAGGGCTGCCCGACACATTCTGGTATGTACCGGAATCCCCGGGACACAGTTATGGGATGTGATTCGGGATTTTTAAAAAGAGTCAGGGAAATAAAGGGATCCATTCCGGCATAAAATAAAGGTCAGTTTCCGGTTGCACATTCCTCGATCTTTGTCAGGACCACGGTCCCGTTCAGGCTGATGACGGTAACATTGTTGTCTCCAGATGCCGGGCCAACCATCGCGCCGTTCGGGACTTCCGTTATATGAATCTCGTTTGAATTATATGTCGCGAGGAACTGGACCCCGGACTGGTCAAACATCCTGCAGATCCCGCCCGATCCGCAGTCGATGATCGTGCCGTACGGCACTTCGTTGTTCTGCGTCGATGTCCCGGGCGGAACTATTTTGAGTTCCCCGACAAGCAGGACCGGCTGGAGGCTCTCGTTTACCTTGAGGGCCGGCAGGGCGAGTGCCGACCAGTTGATCTCATTTTTGGTACAGGTCTGCGTTGAGGGTGGTGTGATCACATCAGCGTAACTGTAGGCATCTGCTTGGAGTTTGTCATCCCCTGTGGATACGCTGACAGAATACCTGCCGGTGTTGAGCAGGGACGTGTTGACCGTGCCGGCGTAATGGTTGGTTCCGCCCGTTCCCGCAGTGACGACGGCAGATCCCTCCGCAATCTCATGGGAGAAGTCGTAGTTCCTTGGCGACGGGTGTGTGTTGACCGTGGTGACATCGATTCCGAGCGGTGTCCCGGCCGGCAGGCTGGTGTTCCCGGAGACCATCATTGTCCCGGGTGGCCCCGGTGGGATGGGCGCAATATCGATCCAGGCATCAACCCCATTGAGGAAGGTGACGGTGCATGAGTTGCTCGTGCCGGGGGAATCGATTGCCTGGCAGAGGAAATCCTCCTGTGTTGTGGGATAGTATTGCCTGTCGTTGACCTCTTTGAGGATTTTGTCCGGGACTGATGAGGATCCAACGATCTGTCCGGATGCCGGGTCGTAGTTCACCGCGAAATGATCGGGCGGGGCCGGGTACTGGGCGATAATCGCCGAAGTAAAATTGCGGCCGAGGGCCGAGGTCACACCGGCATCGAACGTAACTGAAAATGTCCCGTCCGGTTTTACCGGTACGAGCACGGTGGAAACGCTGCGATTGAGCATCCAGACCTGCACGGTTGTCATCGTCCTGTCGGGAACGGTGCCGGTGATCGTGAACGGCTCTCCCCGCAGGACGTTAAAGGACCCATGATCTTCAAACGAGTCTTGGCTGACTGCTGGGGTTGCGACAACTTCCGGCGCTGAAAGAGAGGATGTATTTGCTGCTGACGGTGTCGGTGTTGCATTTACCTGCGACTGGTTTGTGATACAGCCTGCTGATATCACAAGGAGTGCGGCAAGCAGCAGGAAGATGCATATGCGGTTTATGGGTTTTATCGTGTTAATCAGTCCCGACCCATAAGTGAAACCGGGGTCAGGCAGTTGTTGGTTCAGGAGCTCATAACTCTTATGAGTCATTTATCTACATGTTGCCCTGCAGATCATACATTCTTGGAAAAATTACGAGAGTTCCCACCCCCTGATGGGGGTCGCTCGGCCGACTCGTCGGGGCCTCGCTGGGCGAGGGAGGTTTACCGGGCGCTCTCTCTGTAAGCCGCCGCGGGGGCGTCCCTTCGGGGGCAGCGGGGTTAATCGCACCACAGGGAATGATGGGTACTACCTTCCAGATACACAATCCGGAATCATTCAATGAAAAAAAATTCGGTGGTGAAAAAAATTTACATCTTAATCTGCGCCAGCGCATCGTAGGCCATCTTCCGGAACACCGCCGGATCGACCGTGGGGTACTGCTCCTTTGCCTTGAGGATGTCCGGGCTCGTGCCGGTTGCGAATGCATCGACGCGGTCGAGCGTGCGGGCCGCGGTGTCCAGCGTCCAGATGTCGCGGGTCTCCTTATCCACGACACTGATCGACTCGACCCGGACGGAAACAAGAGGAGCACTCGCAGGGTCTTTCTGGTAGATGGAGGCTTTTCCTATGACCGCGACAAACGCAGGTGTCTCGATTTTTGCGAGCTGCTGCATCGCCTCGGGCTGGTAACTCCCCGCCATTATAAAGAAGGTCCCGGTCGGGTCGATGACCCGGCCCCGGTAGAAGATGTTCTGCTCTCCCTGCCGGGTCTTCTCGGTCAGCGTGCCGACAATAAAGATCCGGTTGCTGCGTTCCCCGGTGGGGAGGAGCACGAACGTGGGGCTCTTTTCGTCCTCGCCGTCCTTGAACTGGTACCGGCATTCCCGTAGTTCACTTGCAAAGACCCTCCGCGCCGGCTCGCGATCGAAACTGCCGTCCCGCCGGCCCATCTCCGGTGCCGTGGCGCTCATGATACACCCCCGGCCCGGTTCAGGAGCTTTGCATGCTCCCCGCTCTCGAAATGCATCTGTTCGCAGGTATTTACGAGCAGCCGGTTCTCGATCTCGCGGCCCTTACAGATCACGTACCGGCCGAGCACCTTGTCCCGCATCTGCAAAAAGACCTCGTCCATCCCAAGCGGGTTGTTCTCCGCGATCTCCTTTGCCTGGTCAAGCATCATGCCGGTCAGGGCTTCGACCACGTCGCGCTTCAAAAGCATGTTATGCGTCTTCTCGCCATCGTCAAGCCAGCCCTTGATCCGCAGGTCGTAGATGAAGTTCGGCTGGATCTCGTGGACCGGGCAGTAGTTCTGTCGGGAGAGGGCACGGTTGCAGCCCTCGACCGGGCAGCGCTTGATGATCCCGGAGCCGGGCGCGATATGCACGATGGCGCCCTTTACCTCTGCGTCGCCTCCACTGGCGGTCGCGATGTCGCCTTCTTCCTGCATGATCGTCGCGCCCGTGATGTTGAGCGAGAGCCGCTCGTTGAATTCGTCGGCCTGTGCGTAGAAGACGGAGTAGACCGAGCCGGGGACAAGTTTTTCCTTCCCCTGCTCTTTCCAGATGATGAACTTGATTGTTCCGGTCTCGTCGCCCAAAAGGCCGGACTGGAGCATGCGGTCGTGCGTTACGTCCCACTCCTGTATCACTTTCGCCCGCACGCTCGCGACGCCGGCTTTAAGATCTTTTACCGGGACCGGTGCCGGGATGAGCGGGTCGGTCTTCTCGATCTCTTTTATCGTGGTGCCCGAGTGGACCTTGAGGTTCGGGACACCCTTGTATTCGTCCACGACCGCGGATTCGAGCCGGTACCACTTGCCCTCCTCCATCTTCGGTGCGTTGGACTTCGCCCAGACCACGAACCGGATCCCGCCCGATTCGTCCGCGATGATACCGCTCTGGGCAATCGCCGGCGACGCGGGCGTGGCAAGGGAGACTACCTTTCCAACGAGTGTCACCCAGTCGCCGGGCTGTGCATCGGCAACCTGCTTCTGTTCATTCGCGCCGCCCGCGCCTCCGGCACTCCCGCCAAATCCTGTGGCGGGGGCGATATTGAATTCCTTTGCGAGTTCGTTTGACACGCTGCGCTCAGCCTCGGCAGGCTGGACGCCGAACTCATCGATGAGCCTGCGCAGCTTGCCCTCGACCTTCTGCCGGTCGATCTCATGTCCTGTTTTTGAAAACTTTCGGGAGATTCTTTCAGTAGCTTCGGAATAATCCATTTCTTACATCTCCAACGGTACATCAAATCGCATTTTGGTATATATCAGGTACCGTGCGCTGTGAAAGTAAAGAGACTTGCGGATTTGTCGCCGCGATGGTGAGGTTTATGACCCTGCACGGGAACTAAGTGTAGTATGGCTGAATTAACCGCAGACTCTACGATCTACGACCTTCTCCAGGCAAAACCCGAAGCGACCGAGGCACTCTTCAAGTTCGGCATGGGTTGTGTCGGCTGTGCAATCGCCCGCGGCGAGACCATCCGCGAAGCAGCGGAGGCACACGGCATTCCCCTTCCCGAGCTCTTGAACGCACTCGGGATCAAGGAATAAATTACTTTTTTTGTTTTGGTTTCAGGCGCATAAGTTCTGCGAGCGGAGCATCGGGATAACGTTTCAGGTAATCCGCGACCGCAGGTTCGTGCAGCAGGGTGCAGCCCGAACAGTTCCAGACCCGGCCGTTTGTGGAACTCGCTGACCATTCACCGAGCTCTTCGTTCTTGCACGGGTAGAACGGGCAGTAGCAGAAGTCACAAGCCTGCCCCGCGAAATGACAGGGATAATAGGGGCAGTTGTGGGGCAGCCATTCCACCCAGTGCTCTCCCTGGAACCGGCTCCAGATGAAAAACGCCGGCTCCGTTATACCTCCGCTTTCGTAGAGGCGGAGGGCCTCGGGCACGCCCTTTAAGACCGCGTCCCGCACCCGCCGGCCCGGTTCCGTGATCCGGCCGGCGTACTGGTGTTTGTTCTCCCCTTCGCACGCGGCGATCACGGCATCGGTGGGCGTGCCGGAGACTTTTCCAGCGGAAAGCAGGGCTTCGGTCTTTGCCTCGGTCGCCACCATGATCGTTTCGAGCAGCGCCGGATCTTCCATCCCTTCGCTGCTGTACGCGATAATGTTGATCGTCCCGGCTCCTCTCCCGCCGGCCGATTCCTGCCGGATGCCTGCTGTCACAAAGACCGTGATAAAATCGTACTGGAGCACGCAGAGGTTCCGGATCGGGACGGCGGTGAGCAACCCCAGCACATCGCTACCGGCACCGGCTGCAGCAGCGATACGGCCAATCTCTTTTTTCGGCTCCTCGTGACTCCAGTCCCCCGGGACCGTGTGGTTAAAGAGCGTGGTAGCGTTACGAATGCCGCCGGCAATACCGGTGCTTGCGGCGCGGAATGCACCGCGGATAAAAAGAGTATCAGACCCGGTATAATATCTCATGCGACGGAGTATCTGACCCGGTCTTTGAGTTCCTGCTGTTTGCCGGAGTTCCACCCGGAGACGTCCTGCAGGTACCCGGTCACCCGGCTGATCTGGACGACATCGTGGGAGCCGCATTCAGGGCAGACGGGCTTGCCACACAGGGGGCAGTACTCGATCCCGGAGATCATCTCATGGCTGCAGTGGCAGTTGTCGAGCGGGCACATGATCTCAAGTTTGGTCTCCCCGCAGTTCGGGCACGGGGTCTGGTCTACGATGAGATGGCAGGTGTGGCACTTGTATTTTCGCTCGGTTTCCGGAATATCGTCGAGTTTCTTGTATTTTTCTGTAATTTTCCGCTGCTCTGCACTCCAATCCATACTACTACATTGCAGAAGGGCTTAATAAATTTTTAGACCGTGTCCTGAAGGCAATATTGCATTCGCGGTACGTACTGGCCCGCACCGGTGGATTGGGTCTCAAAAAAGGATTTGTTTAGGCTTTCCTGTCCCTACGGAGGTGCGCGTAGGACTGCGCTGCGGCCGCAGGATCCGGGGCATCATAGATCGACCGGCCCACGATAATACCGTCCACGAGTGCGGCGATGGCATCTGCATCCCCGCCCTGTGTCCCGATCCCCGGGGAGAGGATCTTCTTGTCACCGATAAAGCCCCGCAGGACCCTGACCCGGTCCGGCCGGGTTGCAGGAGCGATGATCCCGTCGGCGCCCGCGATGATCGCGTTTCCGGCGATCTGCTCCGGGATCCCGCCCGAGAAAAATTCCTTTCCTCCTGGGTGGCTCATCTCGGCGACTACGAAGCATTCGCCCTTATGCGCATGGGCAGAGGCAACGCACGCCTTTATTGAGTCCATGCCGGTAAACCCGTGGCAGATGATCCCGCTAAACCCTGCAGCGAAGACCTGGTCGCAGATGAGCGTGTCCGTGTTCGGGATATCCGCGACCTTGAAGTCGGCGATGAGTGGCAGGCCTTCCTTTGCAAGTTCCCCGGCGATCGAAAGTCCGGCCGAGAGCACGAGCGGGTACCCGATCTTGATCGCGTCGAGGTGCGGGGCGCAGGCACGGGCTACCGCGAGCGCTTTTTTCTTTTCCGTTATGTCCAGCGCGAGGATCAGGTCAGGCATGACTGAGCCGCTCCATCACAGCCGCGACGAGGACCGGGAGCGTGATGGTCGCATCGGCATACACGGTCACGGCCTTTGCATCCTCGGTGATCTTGCCCCACGAACGGGCTTCATCGAGCGTCGCGCCCGAGAGCCCGCCAAGGTCTGGCCGGTCCCCGGTGAGCTGGATCGCGTAATCGAAGCCGTTCGGCGTCATGAGCATGCTCTGGAGGATGAAGTTCTTCGGGACGCCGCCGCCCACGAGCAGGGCGCCGGCCTTTTTGGTCGCAAAGCAGGTGTCAAGGAGCGCCGGCATGTCGGCAAACGCGTCCACGGTCACCTTGTTCGTCTGCGAGAAGAGCCAGTACTGGAGGCCGACCATTGAGTCCTGGATGGCCGGGCAGTAGACCGGGATCCCTTTCTGTGCAGCAGTCGCAAGGATACCGTTTTTCAGGTGAAGACCGATGTGGCGCAGGAGCCCTGAGATCGAGATGGTGCTCCCGGGTTCGAGTTCGCTGTACACTCCCTGCATGAACGTCTCGAAGTGCTCGAAGGCCTCATTCGGGAGATAGACATCGTAGATCCGGTTGATCTCGTCGTGCCTGAGCTCGATGTCGTTGCAGAATGCGGTGCCGTGGAAGTGCCGGCAGCCGATCGCCTCGATGATATCGTGCGTGAGGTTTGCACCGGTCGAGACGAGGATGTCGATGTGGCCGTCCCTGATGAGATCGGAAACGATCCCGCCCATGCCGGCCGGCACCATCGCTCCGGCGAGCCCGAAGAATTTTGTCGTATCCGCATCCTTTAGCATCTGCTCGTAGATCTCTGCCGCGTGGTAGAGCGAGCCGCCGTTGTACGCCCCGGCTTTTCCCATTGCATTGACCAGTTCGCCGACGGTCATGGCCGGTTTGAGGTGCATCTGGGTGACTGGTTCATCGCATTGATGTGTCATCGCTGTTTTTCCCCGTATGCTGCAGAAGTATTGGCGCTTTGGGCTGATAACAGTGTTTGGAAAAATGCAGGATTGCCTCAAAAAAAGGATAAAAATTAATGAATAATGATGCATTTTGTGCCCATATCAGAAAGATATTTACCCTTTTAAGGTGGTTTATCGACTATGCAGGAAGTCCGGTTAACCATACGGAAGCGGGCGTTTCCAAGCGAGGGGCGGGTGCGTTTCAATGTCGCGCACCTGCCCGCTCTGGGAATACACGACGGGGAAAAAGTCGATCTTATCAATGAAGAAAACAAAAAATCCGTTACAACATCCGTGATCGCCGATACCATGGTGCGGGAAGGACAGATCCGCGTAAGCGAGGAGGACCTCAAGACGCTGGGTCTTAAGGATGACGATGATGTTCTTGTCAAAAAATCGCCGCTCCTGAAAGAAAAACTATCGAAGGCCGCAGCAGATGCGAACGTGTCGATTGCAAAAGGTGTTGGCACACTTGACAAGGCGGTCAGGAAAACCGCCGGTGAAGTAAAAACCGGGGCTGCAAAAACTGCGGATACCGTGAAAAAAGAGACAAAGAAAGCGTCGGCCAGTATCGGAAAGGCGGCTGCAAAGACAGCGAAAAAAGTAAAAAAAACGGTGAAGAAGGCCACCGGATCCGAGGATGAACTCTGACATGATCCGTAGGTGTGAAGGATGGGACAACAACGTCCGTGACGGGGTGATGTAACGTTGGCAGCAGATGCAGTTGTGGCACCGGTACCTGGAATCACCGACACCGTTCTTCTGGGCATCCTTATTGTTCTCGCTCTGGCGCTCGTGTACCTCATTGTCCGTGAGATCCGGATCATGAAGACGGCCAACCGCACGATCGAGCTCGAACTCGAAAAGGATAAACTCAAACTCCTCCAGCAGCACGAAGCGTCAAAAATGTTCCCGTTTACCCGGTTCTCTCCCGAACAGACGGCTGCGATCCGGCAGGTCGAAGATGAGAACACGGCCCTTGAAACAAATATCTTTGCCAGGGAAAACCTCCTTGAAAAGCAGTTGACCCGGCTTGAGAATATGGTAAAAACAAGAAAACTGGATCATCTCCTCAATCATGTCCAGGAACAGGAAAAGAAGGTGAAATAACAGATGTACCCGGTTATCAACCAGAACCCGGACCAGAATGCGACCGGGGAATCATTCTGGGATCAGTTCTCGCATATCCCCGGGGCGATCGACTCCCGCATGCCGACGTTCGATAAATCGCTCGACGCGTATTTTGACCATAATTTTTCTGCAATCATCGAGGAATGGGACCTGGTGACCGAGATAGATCTCGAACGGCTCGAAAACCGGCTGGCGCACGTGAGCGAGGAAATCAACCAGCTCTACGCGGAAAGAACGGCCATCGAAGCACGTGCACAACGGCTGGATGACCTCGTCACATCCCTGGAGAAATCATTATGATCGGCATGAACTCGTATCTCAATGCCTACGTGGACCGCCGGATGAAATATATCGTTGAAGAATGGGATCTCGCAACAAAGGCAGATCTTGTGGAGTTCACCAGCCGGCTTGCGGTACTGGAACAGGAGATCCCCCGGCTGAAATTCTTTGACCAGGCAGCATCGGACAAACTGACCCGGCTCGAAACCCAGGCAGCAGAACTCAAAGGGAGGATCTGACATGGACCTCCTCACCTTTGTTATTCTCGTCATCATCCTCTGTGTCGTCCTGTTCCTCGTGTATTATTTTTTCCGGGGCGCACGGGGAAATATTTCTCTTACCCGCCCGGTGGAGAGCCGGGTGGACGAGTACCTCGACCGCCGGTTCCAGAGCATGGTGGAGGAGTGGGAGCTCGTTTCCCCCCCGAGACTTGCGAGCTTTAAAGATCAGCGTACACCGGAGATTGAACAGAACGAAGCCCGGCTTTCTGACCTGAAGAACTACGAGTCCGGCATGCAGACTCACCTGGCGTCACTGGAGGCGCGACTTGACACTCTGGAAAAAGAACTGGCCCGGCGCGGCAACCCAAAAAAATAAGGAATCTCCCGGTCTTCGTGAGATCAAAAAAGAGATCGCGGTGATGCGAAAACAGGGGGAGCCTCCGGCGAAGGACCCCGGCAGTTTTGCGCAGTACATGTGCGATCTCTGCAACACGCCCCACCCGATATCGGAGCTCCGCCAATGCGTGCTCTGCGGGCGCTGGGGGTGCGAGGCCTGCTGGAAGGATGAATATTATACCTGCAAGTCCTGTGCCGGCCTCATCAAAATCCATCAACTCAAAAGGGAATGACTTAAAAACCCCGGGAAGTTATTTTTTCATCAGCCTTTTTTAATTCCCGTTTTTTTTAAGGGAGCGCTTCCGGGATGCCTGTTGCAAGAGGTCTTTTTGTGAATCCCCAATCCATTTATCGCATCCGTTCCAATGATCTACTACCATGGTTCTCCCGTTCAATATCCTAGACGTGGTACTCCATTTTGACAAGTACCTCCCGGTGATCCTTCAGCAGTACGGGATGTGGACATATGTGATCCTCTTTTTGATCCTGTTCTGCGAGACGGGTCTCGTGGTCATGCCCTACCTGCCGGGCGACTCCCTCCTTTTTGTCGCGGGCGCCGTTGCAGCTGCCGGGATGCTCAACATCTGGATCCTGCTCGGTACCCTGATTGTCGCCGTGATACTTGGGGATACGCTCAACTACTGGATCGGGTACACCTTCGAGATGAAAGTGCTTGAATGGAAATATTCCCTCGTGAAAAAAGAGCATCTCGATGAGACGCAGAAATATTTTGAGAAGTACGGCGGGTTCACCATCGTCATTGCACGGTTTATGCCCTTTATCAGGACCTTTGCGCCGTTCCTTGCCGGTGTCGGGAAGATGCGATATTCATGGTTCCTGGGCTACAACGTCCTTGGCGGCGTGATGTGGTCAAGCCTATTCCTCCTTGTCGGGTACTTTGTGGGCAACCTCCCGATAGTGCAGGCAAACTTTACGCTCATTACGTACGCAATCATTGCGGTCTCGCTTGTGGCGCTCGTCTCGGTATTCGTGAGCATATATGTCGCGATGAAGAAGGGAAAGGAGAAGAAGGGAGTATAAGTCCTGATTTTCCGGTAACTTCAGGATGTCGGCGCGATCGCGTCCTTTTTCCTGCGATGTACCGGACCTGTTTTTCCACATCTTTTCTTTTTGTGTCCCTGTACTGGGATCTTCGTTATGCGTTGATCCCGGGGGCATATCCCTGAAAAATATACTCCTCCTGCCCGTACAGGAAGCAACATACCCTGTTAATACGCAGATCCTCCTCTAAAAAAATTACCGGCCCCGGCTTTGTCCACCGGACTAAAAATCAGGGTGAGGCAAGAACATCGATCGATCGTTCACTGTTTTTATTTCTTGCAGCGGCCTGCTCTACCCGGGCGTAATTTCTCAGGATCCCGGTAAGCCGTTCGTATAACTCCGGGTTTCTGGCAAGAAAAATGAACATAACGGTATTGTCGGCTATTATAAGCGGGGCTGTCCCCGTCAGCGTTAAAACCTCCTCAAATTTCCGTTTCGGCTCATCCGGGGCGGGAAGCCGGCGGCGCTGGTAGTGCTGGTATACCATCAGGATTGATTCATTGTCGAGTTTGTCGTAAAATGTTTTCAGTTCTGAAAAGGAGAGGTGTTTTTCCGTGACATTTTTTTCCTTGATCCCTGTATCAGGATCGATAAAGATCAATGCGCCCGTGGGGAAATTCTCATAGATGCTCTGAAAATATTCATCGCGTTTCTGTTTTGAGAAAATCTCGCTTTTTTCGATCCGTATCCGGACTTTCTTTTTATTGATATCTGTCCTGAGTTCCTTGATGTAACTTTTCAGTTCATCATAATAGTGGTCGACTTCTTCTGTTCTCCGAAGCCGCCGGAAACAGGCAATCAGGTCGGTATTCCGGCACCCCGGATTCCCCCTGAAATTGGGATCATATTTTGTCAGCATCGGAACGATAACGACACGATCGATCCTGCCTTTGAATCCCCGGATAAGTGAAGTGATAAGATCGTACTTGAAGAGATCCTTCGTATCCCCAAAATATTTCGCGTTCATTTATGCAGCCCAAAGTGAGGATTTAGAGTGGGATAATAAAAAAGGTATGGTTTTGTGGTTCTGTTGCATCTGCGGGACATTACATCGTCAATGGTGCCGGGTCACGATGATCTCATAATCATTACGTCCTATTAACGAGACCGGGTCGTTTATACCCGGTTCTTCCGTGCCATAATCAGTAAAAGGGAAAATCCGGGGCCTTTTTTTTTATTCCGCGGGCAGAACCTGGATGGGCATCCCTGCAATTTTCCGGTAAACCTTCGCGGTCTCGCTCTGTGTCCACCGGTCGAACACGAGCGACTGGAACGGCTGCCAGATGGTGACCCAGCAGAAGATAACAAGGATGTTCTCCACGACTTCTGCGAGGGCGTCCCCCTTGAACTGGGAGCAGACCGCGATGCCGGCAAACGACGGTATGCAGACCGCGGCAGTGAGTCGGATCTCCCGGAGACCGACTCTCTGGATCAGTTTCATATCCCGCTGCACCTCGTCAGCCCGTTGCCGGAAATGCGACCGGGTCGCGGAGATGATCGCGGTGCTGCGTTCCTGTGTCAATTCCGACGCCGGCACCCTGATGACAAGGTCCGTGCACAGGCCGGCCCGGAATCCTTTCGGGACGGCAAGTACTGCATGGAAGATCCGGTCTTCGGCCCGGTCCGAGAGATCGCGTCTCTCCTCCGGTGACGGGTCGTCCCCATCGAATATCTGGGCAACGGACTTGAACGATGCTGTGCCGCTTGCGTCTTTTACATCGCTGGTGTGTGTCATGGCAGTGATCACGTTTGTGTACGATTTCTGTAGGAGCAGGTCAGGATTAAAGTGTGCCCTTTCTCCCGGACTACTATCTGAAACAATTATCAGGGCAGGGGAGTATCACTCATACCACAGGAACAGGAATCATGGCTGAATGTTCACCCGACAGGAAGATGTCCACGAAGGATCTCCTGATTGTCATCGTGATCGCGCTCGGTTCATTCATGGCCGGTCTCGATGCGACGATCGTCAATATCGCCCTTCCTGACATCGCAAAAGCACTCGATGTCTCGACCGTGACAGTCTCGTGGGTACTCAACGCGTACCTGATCATCCTCGTCAGTCTCCTCCTCGCCGCATCCAAACTCGGCGACATGAAGGGGTACCGGAATATTTTTCTTGGCGGCTTTGCCCTGTTTACCTTCGGCTCGGCGCTCTGCGGCCTCTCCCCCTCTATCGATGTGCTGATCATCTCGCGGATGATCCAGGCGGTCGGTGGAGCGGTCATCTCCGCGCTCGGAGCAGTCATGGTCACCTCGTACCTGTCCGCATCGGTCAGGGGCCAGGCCCTGGGAATTGTCGCCATGTTCACGATGCTCGGTGCCGCACTGGGACCGGTGGTCGGCGGTTTTCTCACGAGCGCGTTCTCGTGGCAGTATATCTTCTACGTGAACCTGCCGGTCGGCATTATTGCGATCATCCTCGGGGTGCACATCCTGCCACAGCGTGACCCGGTCGCCCCGGGGGCGAAGCTCGATGTCCCGGGGGTTGCTCTCATCTTTGTCGCCCTTGGCACGCTGATTGTCGGCCTGACCTCGATCCAGGGGAGCAGCGCAGTGGCCGGCCTTGCGGCCCTCGTGCTCTCTGTGATATTCTGGGCGCTCTTTGTTGCATGGGAACGGAAAACAAAAGAGCCGCTGATCAAACTGGACCTCCTGTCCAATGAAGCATTCACGCTCCAGAATGTGAATGTCATGCTGATCCAGATGGCGATGGCCGGCGTCATGGTCATCATGCCTTTTTACCTCGAGCTGGTCAAGCATATCGCAACCGACAATGCCGGGACGATCCTGCTCGCGCTCCCGGTCGGCATGATCATGACCGCACCCATTGCAGGAAAATTCTCCGATGTGATCGGGACAAAAAAACCGATCATCTTCGGGTTTCTGGTCTGCGCCGTGGCGCTTCTCCTGCTCTCGACGCTGTCGGTCCGCTCAAGTGTGGGCCACATCTGCATCTATCTCTTCCTTCTTGGCGCCGGGACCGGTATCGCGTTCTCGCCGCTCAACAGCGCGGTGATGGGCGAATCCCCGGTGCAGGAACGGGGGATGTCATCCGGCCTTGTCAGGATGATGACCAACCTCGGCTCGTCCCTCGGTGTTGCTTCCGTGATGCTCGTTGCAACCGTTGTCGCCGGCCCGAAACTGGCCGAGATCTCCGCCCACCAACTGCCCTCCATGGATCTTGCCGGTGCCTTTGACGCTGCGTTCCTGTTCTGCATGGTTCTCGAAGTGATCGGGATCATCCTGATGCTCAAAGTCCAGGCAAAAGAGCCATCGGGGGATCCTGAAGAGGCCATTGCTGGATTCTGAGATCCGGCACTGGCTCCCCCCTCCCGGTGGCTTACGGGCCTCCTTTTTGTTTTTCATCCCGGCTGTCTCATCCGTGCATTCAACAACATTATTGCCCCGCTCGCGCCGAGTACTACATCATGCGGTGTCCTGTTGCAGATCCAAGCAAAGAAACAGACACACTCGCTCTTCCCGATGCAGCGTCTGCTTTCTTCCACGACCTTTGTGCATGGCGCGAACAGCTTGCCCGGAGCGTCGCCCGGAACAATATCGGGTTGAGGAGCGCCGAGATCGCACTCGCGGTACACCGTATTCTGTTCCGGCTTTTTCTCCTTACCCTCGCAGAAGACCGTCATCTCATCTCCCCCGGTACCCTCCGCCGGATCTTCGATGCAAAAGAGAGCGACATTCAGCTGGCGGAATTTTTCGAAGACGCCGGTGATCTCTGGGCTGATCCGGAGGGTTATTCGGGCACACAATCCCGACACAAACCCCCCATCGGGAAACGTCCCGCGATCGATGACCCGGTAATAAAAACAATAACTGCCCGGCTCCTGTCCGCGGACCGGCCGTACGATTTTTCTCTGCTCTCCCTTGAGGGGTGCGCCGGGGTATTCAACCGGTACCTTTCCCGTACCATCCGGCGTTCTGCCGCCCACCAGGCGATCATTGTCGACCGGCCGGATGCCGGCGTCGGGCACGTAATTCCTTCCCCCTCTCTCCTGGATTACGCGGTGGAACAGACCCTTTCTGCTGCGTGTGACGGCCGGTCCGACGATGAGCCGCTCCCGCTGCGCATCATTGATCCCGCGTGCGGGGCCGGGGCACTTTTAATCCGGGCATACCATGGCCTCGTCCCGCCACCGCCGGGCATGCAGTACACGTTTGCGGAGAGGACCGATCTTCTGCGGCACACCCTTCATGGCCTCGATATTGATCCTCATGCAGTCGCAGCCGCCCGGATGCTGCTTGCCCTTGCAGCCTTGGAAGGAGATGATACCGGGACGCTGCCCGACGCATTTTTCCCGGTGTTTCGTGACCTGACCCGGATCCTCTCCGGTACGATACGGTGCGGGAACGCGCTTGTCGGACCTGAAATTGCAGACGATGAGTCGTGGGCGTTCTGCCCGGCCCGGGAACGCCATGCCCTCCGACCCTTCGACTGGCAGGAAGGCTTTTTTGAAATTCTCGCGCCCGGTGGCTTCGATGCGGTGATCAGCTGCCCGCCCGAAAGCCCGGTACCGGCGCGTGAATGGCTCCAGCAGTATGTCCAGCGGCATTTTGTTGTGTACGATCCCAAAGCCCCGCTTTCCGCTTTTTTTATCGAGAAGGGCCTCTCGCTCCTCCGGCCCAGAGGCGTGATCGGGTCCGTGACCGGCGACCGCTGGCTCCACGGGAAGTCCGGCACACCCTTGCGGGAACTGCTGCTCGGTCGGCAGATCGAGGAGATCGTTATTGCCGGTGATGCAGACGACGGTGCCTGTTTCATTCGGCTCGAAGACGCCCCGCCCTCACACCCGTTTATTGTCCGGCTTGCGGATACGGCTCCGGCTCCGGCCGCACCCAGGGACTGCCCGGGATTCCCGGTTGATCAGCAGGTGCTTTCGGTGGGGGGCTGGACGCTCCGCGACACGAGAAAGGAACAGCTGCTCGAAAAAATCTCCCGGGCCGGAACACCGCTTGAGGAGTACGTGCTCGGGGAGATCCGGTCCGGTATTGCGGTTGAACCGGCATTTGTCATCAATGCAGAACAACGAAAAGAGCTGGTCCGTGCCGACCCGCGCTGCAAAACCCTGCTGCGCCCGTACGTTGCAAGGGAAATGATCGGGAAGTACAGTGTTTCGTCTCCAGAACAGTACTGTATATTTATCCCGCAGGGATGGACCGACAAGCATCCCTCGTCTGCCGGCCACGCATGGCGGTGGCTGAAGAAGCGGCATTCGGGTATTGCCCGGCACCTCAAAGAGTACGAGGAGACTTTGAAAGCCCGGCTATCACAGGGAGATTACTGGTGGGAGGTTGCGTGCGATCCTGACGTGTGGAGGGGAGAGAAAGTCCGGATTATTTTTTTGGCCCGGGTGTTCCAGCCCTCCTTCACGCTCGGCAGCAACCGAGCTGTGTTCGGCCGCAAGACCGGTATCATCCCTTCCGGGAACCAGTACCTGCTTGGCATTCTCAACAGCAGGCTCGCCGCGTTCGTGCTCCTCAATCTTGCCGAGGATGCAGGTGCATCCACTGACATTCGGCTTGGGGAGATCCTCGGCCGGTTCCCGGTCGCCACCCCGGATTTTGACGACCCGAATGATGCCGCCCGGCACGGCCGGATGGAGGCGCTCGTGACCGAAATGTTGGACCTGTACCGGCACCTGGGCCTGGCAGCGTCCGAAAAGGAAAAAGGGATCATCGCACAGGAGATTGACTCGATCGAAAAGCAGATCGACTCGCTGGTGTACGGGATCTACGGGCTGTCGGTCGATGAAATTGCCGTCGTTGAAGGAACCCTTACGACGATAAAATCTCCGTCGTAAAAAAGATGCTCAAAATGGCCCTCCGGACGGCCGTTCTTTTGGAAAACGACCTGAAGCATATCCCGGAAAACAGGGCCGCTAAAACGCGTCTGTATTGCAGGTTTAAAAACCTTAATTCTGCGCTCATTTTAAAAAAGAGTTCCATTCGTCAGACTTTTACATGCGCGTGGACACCATTTCCACTCCAGCCGGAGATGCGGATCGTCCGTTTGGCAAACGGAGCGTTTTACGGGGTTTTCTGACGTGAGGTATCCTCCACATCCATCCTGTGGAGGGGAATATCGATATGGTATGGTGCCTTCTTCCAGTATGCCTCCCGGTAATGGGTGTTCCGGTACCCTTCTTTTGTATTCTCCTGGATCTCCGCTGTGGTATTCGGCAGGATGTAGAACCGGCGGTACGCCCGCTCGTTCTGGGTCCGGATCCAGAACTCGCGGAGTATGTAAGGTGGCAGGGGAAGTGAACGGATTGCCGCTACCTCTTCCGGATATTTCCATTCGATAATGCAGTCCTCACCGATCCCGTACCTGACCTTTTTTAATTTCACGGCCACCATCACATTCCCGTGGTACATCAGCCCGTCAAACGGCAACGCCGGATCGGTATTTTCTGCCCAGTGGTAGCCCATCTGTTCTGCACACGCTTTCCCGCTGGTGCGGAGATTCTCCGGTTGTTTTCCTTTCATGTATTCTCCCGGGGTGAAGCCTGCATTGAACCGTTCCCGGATTTAAAAAAAAGAATGAACCGGCAGGCAATATGCTTTGCTGATACAAAGGCACCGCGTGTGCGAAACGGGGCGACCGTTCCGTCGGCCTGCCAATGCGGCCGGTGCCGGGAAAATCCGGTATATCCAATGCGTGGGATGGGCATCAGATCATCCGGTGCGTGCCCTCCGGCACGAGGATCTCGAAGCGTGCCCCGCTGCCCGGTTCACCGGTCTCCCTGATGGTGATACCTGTCAGGGTGAGGATTTCCCGGACGAGGAACATCCCGAGCCCGGTGTTTTTCCCGAACCCCTGCTCGAAGATCCGCTCTTTCTCGTCAGCCGCGATGCCGATCCCGTTGTCTTCCCAGACCACTACCAGATCTGTGCCCTCCTTATAGTAAGAGACCCGGATTTCTGTCACGTGCTTCCCGTGACGGAGCGAGTTGTCAAGAAGATTAAAAAAAACCTTTTCAAGCATCGCATCGGCGAATACCTGCACTCCGGATACATCTGCATCCAGGATAATTGGTGACGGGACCTGTAAGCGGGGCATGACCGTATCCAGCTCTATCCACTGCGGCTCGTGGGTGCCAAGGCTCTGGTACACCCGGGTAAATTCGAGCTGCGACCGGATCATCGCAATGGTGGACTCCATTTTACCCAGATACCCGGCCTGCCCGGGATCCGTGCATTTCTTTTGTACAATTTTAAGATAGCCGAGGATAACCGCGATCTTGTTGAGAATGTCGTGCCGGGTGACGCTGCCAAGCAGGTTGAGCTGGCGATTGACCCGCCGGAGTGCCTCTTCTGCTATCCTGCGCTCGGTGATGTTCCGCACGACAGAAATACCCACATGCCTTCCCTTTAAAATCACAGGATGCACACTGACTTCAACCGGGATATGCACACCATCTTTTCTGACGAGTTCCGTTTCAAACGTTGAAGATCCTGATAATCTCATTTCTTTTTCTATCCAGTCTATGGACTTATGGGAATAGTTCATCTCAATATCCGACAGGCTTGTCTGCAACATTTCGTCATAGGTGTACTGCAGCATACTGCAGGTAGTCTCATTTACATCGATAAACCTGCCGGCATTCCCTTTCTCGTCCAGTTCGATGATCTGGATCGCGTCATTTGTATTGTTGAAGACGTCCCGGTATCTTTCTTCGCTTTCCCGGAGTGCTTTTTCCTGATTGATCAGGGTATCATAATTCTCCCGGATCTCTTCTTCCGTGACGGAAATCTTTTCACAGGCTGCGTGGAGGTCTTCGTTTTTCCTGATGAGCTCCTCCTCGATTCGTTTCAGCTGGGTCACCTCTGCGGTCACGGTTACGATAGCAGGACTGTTGTTGATCGTGGCAGGCATAGCAGAGAACAGGACATGGATCCGTCTTCCCCCCTTCCCGGTCAGCGCCAGGGGTACATTCTCAAGTTTACCCATCAGTACCATGCGCGAGGCAAGGCTGGCAACGTCCAGAAGGGAGAGCAGCCCCGCCTCGACCGGGTTCTTCCCCAGGATTTCTGTTTCCGTATACCCGCTGGCTTTCAGGAACGCTGCGTTGACGTCCAGGAATTTATTATCCGGGATGCTGTTGATCGCGATGGGATACGGGCTGTTCTCGAATATTGTCCGGAACTTTCTCTCGCTCTCTGTGAGAGCCTCTTCTGTTTTCTTACGCTCGGTAATATCGCGGAGGACCCCGCTTATCCCGGTGACGTTCCCGGACGCATCCTTTGTTGCCGTGGCGTTGTCTTCAACCCATACCGGATTTCCCGCAGAATCCCTGAACCTGAACGCAGTGTGTGTGGATTTTCCCGAAGAAATGGTGGTCTGAATGTCTTTTTGGACCCTGCCGAGATCTTCTTCAACGATAACCCCGGCAATATTACGGGATATGAAATATTCCAGTGGGAACCCGTACCTGGCGACATTGCGGCTGACATAGGTGATCGTTCCCTGCGGGTCGAGGGTATAGGTGATGTCCTGTGAATTTTCCGTTAATAACCGGTATTTCTCCTCGCTCTCCCGGAGTTTCCTTTCCACCTGTTTGCGCCCGGTAATGTCCCGGAAGTACCACACCCTCCCGTAATATTTTCTCTTCTCCCCGAGTATCGGGGCCGAAAAGCGATCCAGTACCCGCCCGTCCTTCAGGAGAAGCTCATCGAAACTCTTCTCATCTTTATGTTCGTAGAGATACAGGACCCGGGCGAGAAATGCTTCCGGATCAGCAAGCTGCCTTTCAACATGCTGCAACACCGGTTCGTCGATCCCGGCTGCGATGAGGCCCTCCGGGACGTTCCAGAGTTCGGTAAATTTCCGGTTATAGTTGAGAATCTTCCCTGTTTCATCCACGACGAGGATCCCGTCGGAGGAGGTTTCCTGCTGCGTTAAGAGAAGAATGTTTTTAAAAGTGATCTCTTCATCCACCCGCCTGCGTTCCGTGATGTCCTGGATGACGCCGATAACCCGGACCGGACGGCCCCCGGCCTCTTTTTCGAGCCGGGCAACGGAATGTATCCCTTTTGGGGTGGACCCGTCGGCGGGGTTGATGGCATAATCAAGATTATAGCCCTGCCCGTTTTTGATCAGGTCGACCAGTGCCTGGTGAACCCGCTCCCGTTCAGGAATGCAGGCCTCAATGTCCGCTATCGGGAAGTCACCTGCAACGGCGGGGTACCCGAAGATACGAAGTCCTTCTGCCGATCCCCAGATCGTGTTGGTCTCAAACGTATACTCCCAGCTGCCGGTCTGGCCGATACTCTGTGCCATCACCAGCCGCTCTTCGTTAACCCGGAGCGTGCGCTCGCTTTCTGCAAGCTGATCGAGCTGCCTGCGAAGTTCCTCCCCGGTCTTTTTCAGCTCCGTGATGTTACGGATCACCTCGATCGCGCCGGTAATCGTTCCTGCCCGGTTGTAGAGGGGGCTTGCCTTGACCATAATATGGATCCTTTGCCCTTTCGGGTGGGGAAGATCGGTCTCGGCCGAGAGCATATTGCCGTCGCGCACGATACCCGTGTAGTATCCCGCAATCTTCTCATCCGGTTCGAAGAGCAGGTCGATCAGGAGGGGCCTCCGCTCCCCGTAGGTGGACAGTGCATACTCATAGTTTCCTTTCCCAAGAATGTCTGCGGCAGCAACACCTGTCAGCTCTTCGTTTGCCCGGTTCCAGGCAATTACCTTCCCTTCGGTATCTGTGGCAATGATAGGATCCGGGAGGAAGTCGATAATATCAGAGAGACGCCGTTCCGAATCATGGAGCGAGCGTTCTGCCTCTTTTCTTCTCACCGACTGCCGGATCTTGTGCGCAAGCTCGGCAAACTGGGCCTCCGGGTCGCCGCCTTTCTGGAGGTAGAAGTCCGCGCCGTTGTTGATTGCCTCGATCACGACCTCCTCGCGCCCCCGGCCGGTAAAAAGGATAAACGGGATGTCCCCGAACCGTTTCCGGACCTCCTTTAAAAAAGCGATCCCGTCCATCCCCGGCATCTGGTAGTCGGAGATAATAACATCGCAGGACTGGATGGCAGGGGAGTCCAGAGCCTCCTGTGCCGAGATCGAGGTTTTGACGCTGAAACCGCCGGGCTGTTCCAGAAAGAGCTGCACTATTTCAAGAAAGCCCTGCTCATCATCTACATAGAGAACGGAGATCATCGCTTTGACCCTGACCGATGAATGATCTACAAAAGAGTACAATGATACAAATAGATTCCCGTAGTTCATGTCCCCCGCCGGATTTCATGCAGATTTCATTCGTATTTCTGCAGGGTTTTACCCGGGCGGGATTACGGAGGTGCGGCAGACCCGGGGTTTTTCTTATTCCGGCGCTCCCCGGCACAATGGTTTTGCGAGGTGTCTCCGTGCGGTTGGCGGAACCTCGTACCAGCCGGCGGTGAGCATCCGGGGAGTCTCCAGCACTTCGGGCTCCATCGCGTGCCCCCCGCACTTCCGGCACTTGAACCCCTTACACATCCCATCGCTTGTCATGCGTTTGCCACACGCAGTGCAGAGCGGGGCCTGGGTCCGGAGGTTCCGTGCCGGAACGACAAGGCACATCTTCTCAAGGTTGATGCTCCCCTTTTTGTAACTCCCGACTGCAACGATCTCATCACCCGGTACGAGCGCCCGTACGATCTCCCGGAAATTTTTTGTCGGCTCGTATGCCATGCACCGGACTTCCGCGCCGCCGTCTTGGATCGCAAACGAGACGTGCCCACCGGCCCCGGTCACCGGCCGGCCGGTAACAACGCCCCGCACCCGGTATGAGATCCCTTCGCGCAATGCCCCGCACGTCCCGGGAACTAGGTGGGCGTCGGTCCCCTGGTTCGTCACCCAGATCTGTTCGAGCGCCGGTTTCTCGGATTCAATGAATGAGCGGGCCGCCATCACCCATGCCGGGCTCTCGCCCCGGATCCCAAAGAGGACCGGGTCCGGGGTGTGCGGCACGCAGACCACGACCTGATTTGCACAGTCCACGGTGTCCCAAGTATGCGGGAACGTCGCCTCCTCTGCGGCAAAGAGGCTCTCCCTGTCCACCTCCCGCTGCGTGCCCCACCGGGGCGGCTCGCGGTACGCGAGGACCTCGTAGGTCGCATCGGGAAAGACGCTTGCGACTGCTGCGGTCGCACCGACAAGGCCGCGCCGGTTCTTCCAGCCCCGGTACCGGGCGCCAGCGGCGTTGAGAACGGCAACCGCCTCATCGATCTCACAGAAATCCGTCACCGCCCGCTGGTAGAAGACCGGGGCCGGTCGTTTTTCAGTCACGACCACGCCGGGGTTGGTATTCTCGCAGGAAAAATCCGCAAGTTCCTCAACGATGGCGCATGCGAGTCCGAACCCCTGCTCCGGGTCGCCCTCAACATCGAGTGCGATCGCCGCGTTCCCCCGGGTCTTGAACGTCACGTTCGGGTTGAGCCGGACGAGGCGTGCCTCCCTGACCCGCATGTGCTCACGGATCAGCCTGCGGGCCAGCACCGCGCCGAGATAGGTGGTACACATTCCCGCTGGAGAGTCCGTGTCATCGATACCGATCAGCATGTCTATATTAATATATGGGCACGCTCCATCCATTTGTAACTACATGTCCCAGGAACGCCAGCTCCAGCTGGTAACAAGCGTGATGATCTCGGCGGGATTTGAGGTATCCGAGAAGTTTACCCTCCGCCCGAGGAGCTTTGATCTCATCGCACGCAACAACGGGATCCTGCTTGTCATGAAAGTCGTGACCCATATCGACTCGGTAAGCGAGGAAGCCGCGTTCGATCTGGATGTGATCGCGGAGCACCTGGGCGGCGTGCCCTTTATCGTGGGCGAACGCGCCCGCGAGGCCGAGCTCGAACGGGGGGCGGTCTATGTCAGGTACGGCATCTACGCGATCAGCATCGCGACGCTGTACGATTATTTTGTGGAGAAGATTCCGCCCCTTGTCTATGCATCGCCCGGCGGTCTGTACGTGAATATCAACGGTGACGCCCTGCGGGAGCTCCGGGAGCGGCGCAGCATGTCGCTTGGCGATCTCGGGCAGGTGCTCGGGGTGTCCCGGCGTACGATCAGCAAGTACGAGAGCGGGATGGGCACGACGCTTGAGGTTGCGATCAGGATCGAGGAGTACTTCAATACCGGCGTGGTCGAGTCCATCGATATTGTGAAGCGCGAACCCGCCGAATCCGGGCCCGACACGTCAAAAAACCATCAGGGCCCGGGTGTTCCCATCGAATTCCTTGAGAAACTCGGGATGCAGCTCCATACGCTCCGGGGCGCACCGTTCCAGGCGCTCCTTACCTTTGACAAGCACACGATACTCACCGGCTACGGCACGGCGCAGAAAGTGGTGAAAAGGGCCGCGCTCATCAGCAACCTTTCGAAGATCGCAAAGAAGCACGCGATGTGCATCATCACCGATTACCACCACGAAAAAAAGATCGGGCGGACGCTTGTGATCGGCGAGGAGCGCCTCCACGCAATTGAGGACGGGTTCGAACTCCTCGACATGCTCGGCGACTGATTTTTTTAGAGAACTTTTATATAGACTCACAAACCACTTTTACTGCTAAAAGTGGTGATAATTTATGTCTCAACAACTTGGAGGACAACAGATTCTCATTCTTAAGGAAGGCACCAACCGCACCCGCGGCCGCGATGCACAGGGTATGAACATTACCGCTGCAATTGCAGTGGCAAATGCAGTCCGGACCACGCTCGGCCCCAAGGGTATGGACAAGATGCTTGTCGACACCATTGGTGACGTTGTGATCACGAACGATGGTGTCACCATCTTAAAGGAAATGGACATCGAGCACCCGGCCGCAAAGATGATGGTCGAGGTCGCAAAGACCCAGGATGACGAGGTCGGCGACGGAACCACCACCGCAGTCGTCATTGGCGGGGAACTCTTAAAGAAGGCCGAGGCACTCCTCGAACAGGATGTCCACCCGACCATAATCGCCGCAGGATACCGGCAGGCCGCAGAGAAGGCCCAGGAATTCTTAAAGGACATCGCGTTCGATGTCAAGGCAACCGACAAGGCGATGCTCAAGAAGATCGCCGAGACCGCGATGACCGGCAAGAGCGCAGAGGCCTCAAAGGACAAGCTCTGTGACCTCGTCGTAAAGGCAGTCACCATGGTCGCCGATGAAGACGGCACTGTTGACACCGACAACATCAAGGTCGAGAAGAAGACCGGCGGCAGCATCGACGACTCCGAGATCGTTGAGGGTGTACTCGTCGACAAGGAACGTGTCCACCCGGCGATGCCAAAGAAGGTAACAAACGCCAAGCTGCTTCTCTTAAACGCAGCGGTCGAGTTCAAGAAGACCGAAGTCGACGCCGAGATCAACATCACCCACCCCGACCAGTTACAGGCATTCCTCGATGAAGAGGAGCGCATGGTCAAGGGCATTGTGGACAAGATTGTCAAAAGCGGCGCAAATGTCCTCTTCTGCCAGAAGGGTATCGACGACATCGCACAGCACTACCTTGCAAAGGCCGGCATCTTCGCCGTCCGCCGTGTCAAGAAGAGCGACATGGAGAAGCTTGCCCGGGCAACCGGTGGCAGCCTCGTCTCCTCGATTGACGCGATAGGGAAGGACGAGCTCGGCCATGCCGGACTCGTCGAAGAGCGCAAGGTCTCCGGAGAAGAGATGACCTTTGTCGAGCAGTGCAAGAACCCGAAGGCAGTCTCCATCATCGTCCGCGGCGGCACCGAGCACGTCGTTGACGAACTTGAGCGTGCGATCAACGATGCACTTCGCGTTGTTGCAGTCGTTGTCGAGGACAAGAAGGTCGTCGCCGGCGGCGGTGCACCCGAGACCGAGCTCTCGCTCCGGCTTCGCGAGTACGCGGCAAGCGTCGGTGGCAGGGCCCAGCTCGCTATCGAAGCATTTGCAGGAGCGCTTGAGATCATCCCGCGCACCCTTGCAGAGAACGCAGGACTTGACCCCATCGACATGCTTGTCGAGATCCGTGCAGCGCACGAGAAGGGCAAGAAGACCTACGGCCTTAATGTCTACGAAGGCAAGGTAATTGACATGAAGGCAGCCGGCGTTGTCGAGCCGCTCCGTGTCAAGACCCAGGCAATCTCATCAGCCGCAGAAGCAGCCATCATGATCCTGCGCATTGACGATGTCATTGCATCCCAGAAGAGCGCAGCACCCGAAGGCGGCATGCCCCCGGGTGGCATGGGTGGAATGGGCGGTATGGGCGGAATGCCCGGCATGGGCGACTACTAAGTCACCCCTTTTTAATTCCCGATTTTTTTCAATTTTCAAGAATAGTGTGCAATTCCTGCGCACACATTTTCTGGCACGCGATCCGACGGCTATTTCTGATCTTTACATCAAGCATTGCGGGTGGTGTGGGGCGCCGTCATTAACGGGACTGCCGGAATCCGGCTTTCTTGTTCTGTCCTCCCGGATTTACATAATCAAGTACTCACTCCGTATCAGGTGATTATTGGAAAACAGCCATTCAGAGCGTTGTGCGTTTGTGGTTTCACAAATACTTTGTACAATCGGGATACTGCGCGAAAAAAAGAGAAAATAAGGCGGACTTCAATCAGCCGACGAGGGTGCGTCCTGCCTGAACAATGATCGTTCCCGTGATGGTCGTGTTATCTGCAAAGGCATAGGTAAACGTACCTGTGTTTTCATTGAAGGTGTACGGGAACGCTGCGCCCGGAGATATATCCCCGGAGTTGAACATGCCGGTGTTATTCCCGATCGTCTTGATCGCGTGGGTGACGTTGTCGTCATTTACCCAGCTGATGCCGGTGCCCGGGAGCACGACGTCAGTCTGGGGGGTAAAGCCAGTGCTGGTGATATGGATCGTGGTGATACCTGAAGCGGCAGTGACCGTTGGTGTAACATTTACAGGGACGGTAGTTGCCGCGGTGGTTACGTTTGCCGCTGGTGCGGTTACATTTGCAACAATGGTCTCATTTGTGACCGGTACTGTGGTCTCCACCGTGGTAGCAACAGGAGTGGCTATCGTGGTGACTTCAGTGGTGGCCGGAGCCGTTGTTTCTGTTGTGGTCTGTGCAGAAGATGATGCGGTCTGTGTGCAGCCGGTGATCGCCACCAGTGCAACCAGAAGGATAATAAATCCCATGAGTAACTTCATATGGTGTACACATGAAATGTCTATAATTAAATAAATTTACCTTTTTTACGGCTGAATCTTGTGCAGATCAAAAAATCTCCTTCAATGGAGAGTGCATGGACACTTCCCGCTGCATTTATCCGGGATCTGACCCCTGGTGACCGGTCAGCCGGGTTTTCCCTTGCGACAGGTTAATGATACCTTGGATGCACCATCCTTCATGAGCGACCGTTTCATCAACACGAATTACCGCACCGACTGTTATCACTGCCGGCAGGTGGCAGACCAGCACATTCAGGCAATGCCCAACCGGGCCGATGTCACCTGCGAAGCCTGCGGGGCGACCCGGGTCTTTGTGCCCCGGATTGAAGACGTGGATGAGGCCGGGAAGTTTGCCGGGTCCGGAGCCTGGCCGGTCTGGTCTCTTGCTGTTGCGGCAGCGTGCCGGAATTGCGGGGTGCTGGGCCTTCATGATATTATGGTCAGCTGTCGATCCATCACAGTGCAGTGCCGGAACTGCCGGTTCACGCATCTCTACCGGTTCGATCTTGAATATATGGCAGGCGATCCGATCGATAGCAGGCCGGCGGGTGTTGTCACGGGCCATTCAGGTACCTGCCCGTAACCCCCTCTAAAAAAAGTCACGGGGATTTACGACGCATCGCAGTACGTGCTGAGCGCCGGGTACGTGTCGGCATAGCACTCAAGTGTATTCCTGAGCCGGTGTTCGAGTTTCTGGTTTTTTGTGATCAGGAAAAAAACGATCTCATTATCGGTGATGATGACCGGATCTGAACCGGCACGTTTCTTCATCTGCATGCACAGGTGCTCGACATACTTATCGTGGTTTACCCGGGGAAAATACTGGTAGATCATCAGGGCCGAACCCATGTCCATGCGGTCGCGGATCTTTTTTACATCCAGCAGGAGCACGTGTTTCTGGTCGGCCTTGGTATCCGAGATGCCGGTATCCGGGTCTAAAAATATCAGGGAGTTTTTGGGAAACGCATCAAAGATGGACCGGAAATAGGAGTCATGGTTCCTGTCGGTGAATTTCTGCCTGCCGGAAATATCGTTCCGGATCTTTTCCCTGGTAAAGTAGGTTCCGATTCCATCGAGATACTCGACGTCATCGGTAACCGTCTGGAGCCGCTCTAACTGGTCTTTGAGTTCCCGGTTCTGGCTGCCGGCTTTTCCGGAGCGATATGCAGTGTCCAGATCTTTGTACCCGGCACTTTTCCGGTTCCCTGTATCAATCGTTTCTGTCAGCATCGGGACAAATGTAAAGCCTTCCAGTTCGGGCAGTGACTTCATGATATGGCGCACCAGATCGAACTTGAAGAGATCCCGTGTGTCCCCGAAATACCTGTGGTTCATGTACTCCCCTTCCTGACAGGGGATATTCGGTCAGGGGATGAAAAAAGTTTCGAATTGTATCAGAGTAAAAATCGTAACACTGTTTGACAACCGGGAAAATTTAATGGTGCATCCTGTTTTTGCACAGAGTGCCGGGTTGCAAAAAAAAATAAAAGCCGTTTGCGGGGTTACTTCTCTTCCCGCACCATTGTAATGGCTTTTTTCGGGCACTCGTTTGCGCAGATCCCACAGCCCTTGCAGAACCTGAGGTCGACCATGAGCTCGTCATCGATCGCTCCGTCCGGGCAGTACATCGAACAGAGCCCGCATCCGTTGCACTTCTCCTTGTCGACCACGGGCTTAAACACCCGCCATGACCCGGTCTGTCCTGCCGCTCCTTCGGTCGGTGTGCTTATTGCAAGCCGGTCGTACTTTTTAACGCTGCTCATGCGCTCATCTCCTGGAACGCGGCTTCCGCAGCCTTGACATTGCGCTCATCGGTAAACATCCCCCGGATAGCGGTCTTTGCTGAATCAACTGTAACGATCCCCATCTTTGCGAGCGCCCCGAGGACGGGCGTGTTGAGGATCGGGCTTCCCGCAACTACGAGTTTTTCCTTAAGTGCGATCCCGGTGAGATCGACATTGAACGTCGTGTACCCGGCAAACTCCGACGTATGGGCGCTGTTGATGAGCACCCGCCCACCTTTTTTGAGCCCGTGTAGGACATCGACCGTCTCCATGACGCTTGCATCGAGCACCACGACAAGGTCCGGATCCCGGATCTGGCTGTAGACCTTGATCGGGTGGTCATCGATCCTGACAAACGAGACAACCGGCGCCCCCCGGCGCTCGGCACCGTAGAACGGGCATGCAGTCGCGTACTTGCCATCGTGGAGCGCCGCAGTCGCAAGGAGCCGTGCAGCGGTGACGCCACCCTGTCCGCCCCGGGAATGGATCCGGATCTCAAACATGGTTCGTCACCCCAAACCAGAACTCATCACCGATACGACGCTTCCGGACAAACTCCGCGATATCGTCGTACGTGACCTCTTGGCCGCCGAGACCTGCGATAACACTGAAGACATCGCAGTGGCACTTTGCCATGATCTCGTGGGCGACGATCCCGCCGTACCCGAACGAGTAGTCCCGGTCGATCACGATAACCTCTTTTCCTGCAAGTTCGAGTTTCGGGAACGGCCGGAACCAGCGCAGGCGCATCGAGCCGGCCCTGATGCCTTCATTCCGCAGGATATCGATGGCAACCTCGGCCTCTTTCCCGAGCGTCCCCATCGCAATGAGGATCACGTCTGCGTCTTCGCACCGGTAATTCTCGGTCGGGCCATAGCTGCGCCCGAAGCGTTTCGCGAAATCCTTCTCAGTCGCCGCAATTACCTTTTCGGAGTCACGCATCGAGCGTTCGATCTCCCAACGGAATCTGAAGTGCTGGTCGGGCCCGGTAAGCCCGCCGTACCCGGTCGGGTTTTTCGTATCGATCGCATGGGGCAGGTGGATTTTTGGGATGAAGTCCCCGGGCTCCACAGTGTCGAGCGGCTGCATGATGTGGGAGAGAGAGAACCCGTCGAGGTTGACCATTACCGGCAGCAGGACATCGTTGTGCTCGGCGATACGGAATGCCATGAGGGTCGTGTCGTACGCCTCCTGCACGGTCGAGACGTACACCTGGAGCCAGCCGGTATCGCGCTCCTGCATCGCATCGGTGTGCTCCGCCCAGATGTTCCAGCCGGGTCCGAGCGAGCGGTTCACATTTGCCATCACGATCGGAAGGCGGGCGCCAGCCGCCCAGTTGGTCATTTCGTGCATGTAGAGGAGGCCATGTGCGCTCGTCGCGGTAAACGTCCGTACGCCCGTGATGCTCGCACCGATGCAGGCCGCCATTGCGGAGTGTTCGCTCTCGACCGGAATATACCGGCTCTTCATCTGGCCGCTTGTGACATAATCCGCGATGGTCTCGACAATTTCTGTCTGGGGGGTGATCGGGTAGGCTGCCACCACTTCGGGCAGTGCCTGTTTGACTGCCTCGGCGATCGCCTTGTTGCCCGTTGCGATCTTCTTCATGGCTGCGCCTCCTCGGCTGCCAGTTTATTGAGGTTCGCGGCAAGATGTTGTTTAAGGGTCTCAAGCGATTTTGCATCGATGCCCTTGAACCTTCCCTGCGGGGCGAGGTAATCTTCGAGCGGCAGAGGTTTTTTCATCGCTGCTTTTGAGGGTGCGCCAATCGTCAGTTTCCCGTGCTCGCGCTCGTAGAGCACCCACATACCGGACTTCACCGCGAGTTTTCCCATCTCGATCGTCTTTTCTGTCGGGTACCGCCAGCCAGGTGGGCAGGGAGCGAGGATGTGGATAAATGTCGGCCCCCGGAACGTGAGCGCCTTTGCGACTTTCTTGTAGATATCCTGCGGGTACGCGCTGCACGCGGTTGCCATGTATTCGAGATGGTGGGCGGCCGCGATCGCATCGATATCTTTCTTCTCCACGGTCTTGCCTGTCGGAGTTGTCGTGGTCTTTGCGCCGAGAGGTGTCGCGCCTGAGCGCTGCATACCGGTGTTCCCGTAGGCCTCGTTGTCGTAGCAGATATACAGGAAATCGGTGCCCCGTTCAAAGGCTCCCGACATCGACTGGATCCCGATATCGAGCGTCCCACCGTCCCCGGCATACACGATCACGTGGGTCTTTTTGCCCTGTGCCTGGAACGCTTCTGTCATACCCGACGCACACGCGGCAGCGGCAGCAAACGCGACGTTGTAGACCGGCACGTTCATCGCGGTGTTGGGGTAGATCCCCTGGATGACACTCGTACAGCACGCGGGCACCACGAGCACGGTGTCATGCCCGGCAGCTTTTAACACGTAGCGTAGCGTCAGGGACGAACTGCACCCGGCGCAAGCGGACGTGCATTTTTTTATGTACTCTTCCTTTGGGATTTCAGCGATGATCACCAACTCCTCTGACCCGTTCCCGGGTTGTTACGGACGAGCGCGAAAAGAGATCGCGGATCTATCATTATTTATCATCATGGATAGACAAAAAAGGATCTGTTCTGCTGGTCGTTGTTTACTCTCTCGGGTCTCCCGGACGATCACTTTCACCCCGCCCGGTCAGGAGTTTAAACTCCGGGCCTTTCAACAGTAGGTATAGGGAGGGCAGAAAAACCCCAGAAAAAGTTCTCGTGTCCGGAATCCGTCCGGCACGAACCGTGGTCCTCCCGGCCTCTCTAAAATGAAAACCCCTTGAATGATATCTGTGTCAGATGCATGAGCGGGATCCTCTCACCCCTCCTCACGCCCACACAATTTTCGTTTTTATGGCATTTCCCGTTCTGTCGATAAAAATAGTTATCAGGAGGGAACGAGCCCCGTTTTATTTTCCCGAATTCTATTCCTGACGTCCTTTCAACGTACCAGAAACTTTAGCGTCAATTTTTTTAAAGATATCAGAATGCTCTGCCAGTGCCTGCAATGCCCTCTGCTTATGGACATATGCCGGATACCACACGGTAAAGACGATAGCGAGTACCATGAAGACCCATTTTAAGTTGTCCCAGAACATAAGGCCCGGGTCAGGCCGGAGCAGCAGGAAAACGTCAATAGCCGTGCTGAGGGTGAATGCAACTCCCCATACCGCGGTGATGATATAATTTACCCGCATGAATGGCGCACTCTTGACACGTTCGGGGTCCACGCCTTCCCGTGAATACTGGAGGGTGAAGGGGAACCGGAACAGCATCGTCGCCCAGCAGACGAGCGTAAGGATCAGCATCGAGAGTACCGAAATGTAGTTTGCGAGATAGTATTGCTTCAATCCAATAATCAAGATAAAGAACACAACGAAAAACACAATCGTGACCACGGAAAGGATATAGCCCTGGAGAATTTGCCGGTAACTCGTCAGGACGGTGAGCACAATGCCGACAACAAAGGCGAGGGTCAGACACATCAGGGGACTTCCCAGGGGAGCTTCAGCGACAAGGGTGAATGCGATCCATGGCACAAATGCTGTGAGAAGGGATATCAGGTTCATTGCGTTTTTGAAGAAGGATTCTCGGAATGATAACACTTTTGTTTTATATGTCGGTTCCTAACATTTTGTAAAAGAGCTGTACCTATCGCAAGGGTCGTTTGGTGTATGTCGTGGCGTGGTGAGTGTGTCGGTCCATGAGACCTCCCCACCGTTCCGATCATTCGTGGAACCCCCGGGATGTTTTTCTGGCCGGTTTTGCGATGGGAGACCTGGAATTTTTCAGGGTCCGGCCGACTCCTCATTCCACAGGAAGTGCATACAGGATAAAGGAGGAGAATGCCGGTGGCGTGCCGGCAAAGGAGTAATATATTTTAGGATCATTTCTCTAATGTCTCCTATGGCTCTTCGATCCCTCAATCTTCCCGGTGTCGGCACAAAATACGAATTCGAGACTGATAAGGGCGACACGGTCGCGATATTTTTCACGAAGACCGGCACCATCCAGATGTATACCCTCCAGAAAGGCTGCCACACGCCAAGCGCTGCCGAGATGACCCCGGTAGAAGCGCGGAGGCTTGGGAATATTCTTACGGGGGCTATCATCGAGGCTGATCAGGAGAGCGTCGAGATCGCATTTTCTGCGCTTGCAGATCTGCGGGTCACCATCCACACGTACATCGTCCCTGCAGCTGTCGCAGGAAAGACGATCGAAGACCTTGAGATCCGGGCAAAGACCGGGACGACCGTTATTGCTGTCTCAAGAAATGACAAAAATATCATCAATCCCCCGCCATCGTTCGTGTTTGAGCGCGGCGATGCCGTGCTGGTCATCGGGGAAACCGACCAGCTCAGATTATTCGAACACGAGATCATGGTGGATTGATGGAAGGCATCGTACTCGCACTTTTTGTCTGCCTCGTACTTGCGCTGGTCAGCAAGTACCTGACCCTCCCGGCGATCCCGTTCTACATTATTGCCGGTGTTGTCATGGGACAGGCCGGCCTCGGGCTTGTTGCATCCGACCAGATCAGCAGTTTTTTTTCAGATATGGGGCTGATCTTTTTACTCTTTTTCGTGGGCCTCGGTCTCCGGGTCGATAAGATCTCGGAGAATCGGTCTGCCGTTCTTGCAAGCGGGATTATCGATCTCAACGTCAACATGCTCATCGGTTTTGTGGCCGCGTACCTGCTTGGTTTTTCGTTTACTGAGGCGCTCATTGTCGCCGCAGCTTTCTATATTTCCAGCACCGCGATGGCAGTTACCTCACTTGTAGAGAACCGCAAACTCATGATGCGGGAATCGGAGACCATCATCTGGCTGATGGTCTTTGAGGATATCGCGATGATCATCGTCCTTGCCCTTCTCTCGGCCGGCGATCAGAACCTGCTCTTCTTTGCCGCAAAGATCATCTTTGCGCTGGCGATTCTCTACATGCTTGCCCATTACGGCAAGGAATTTCTGGTCTCGATCCTCGACCGCGACGATGAACTGCCGGTCCTGTTCACGTTTGTTGCTGTGCTCGCGACTGCGGGATTTGCCGTTTTTTTCGGAGTTCCTGACACCATGATGGTGATCGGCCTTGGTGCCGTGTTTGCGACGACCGACCCGGATGCGTTCGAGCAGCATGCCCGCCCGTTCAAGGATGTATTTATTGTGATCTTCTTCGTCTTTTTCGGGATCACCATCAACCTCTCCGGCAATGTGAGTCTCTATGTGCTTACGGTTATCTGCCTCCTTGCCATCGTCAGCAAACTTATTTCCGGTGTGCTGACCGGCCTCTACCTCTATGGATCGGCGAAGTCCGGTCTTGAAATCTGGGCAAACACGATCGGCCGTGGCGAGTTCTCCATCGCGCTTGCCGTGCTGTACGGCTCTCCCCCGGTTGCGGTTACCATTGCCGTGATGGTGATCGTGACCTCCCTCGTGGGGTCGTTTGCGGCAAAGTACTCCGGCACGCTCCTGCACGGGTTTTCCGGGAGAAGCCGCCATCACGGCCCGCCTCCGCACCGCATGCGTATGGGCCATTGATCATTTCATGCGACAAGAACGAGCGTCCGACCGCGTGCAGATCGCTGTGCACGATCTTCCTTCCCTGAAGTCCTGCATACAATCCATTTCATGTCGGGGATACCTGCCAGGATCAATAAAGTTTTTCCTTAAAGGGCCCCTCTCTTTTGACAACAGGAGGTTTTGCATGACTGACTACCGTACCGGGTGCATGGTCTGCGGCAAACCGCTCCGTTACCTTGAGTCCCCGGAGCAGCACGAGTGCGCGTACTGCCATCAGGTCCAGACGGCGAATGCCCTCTGTGTGGACGGGCACTTTGTCTGCGATCGCTGCCATCAGCTCGGAGCTGACGATGCAATAGAACAGTACTGCACAAAGACAACGGAGACAGATCCGATCCGGATGACGATTACCCTGATGCAGAACACGGTCGTGAACATGCACGGCCCCGAGCACCACTTCCTCGTGCCGGCCGTGCTCCTCGCGGCGTACTGCAACGTTGTCGGGCAGCCGGACAAAAAGTCAAACCTTCTTGCGACGGCACGGGATCGTGCCGGGATGATCAAGGGAGGTGCCTGTGGTTTTATGGGTGACTGCGGCGCCGCTGTGGGCACCGGGATCTTCATCTCGCTTGTGACCGGCGCAACGCCGCTCTCGCGCCAAGAATGGCAGCAGGCAAATCTTGTCGTCGCAAAAAGCCTCATGACGGTTGCCCTGCACGGCGGCCCGCGCTGCTGCAAGCGCAACACGTTCCTTGCGATACAGGGAGCGGTTGCTTTCGCAGAAGAAAATCTTGGCGTAAAAATCCCGATCGACCCGAAGGTCACCTGCATGATTTACGGCATGAACAAAGAGTGCAGGACAACGGACTGTCCGTTCTACCCTTCCCGCTGATCGCCGCCCCGGGCTTCAATAATACGCCCGACGATCAGGCGCGAACTCGCAAGGTCGCCATCCTCGTACCTTCCGATCCTGACCACCTCTGCACAAAGTCCCCGTTCTGCAAGCTGGCGTTTGAGATTATCTTCGTTAAAGTACTGGTTGAACCCGATCGTGATAACATCGGGGCGGATCTCTTCGATGGGCCGGAACATGTCGGTCGGGTCGCCGAGGATCGCGTGATCCACCGGTTTGAGCGCTGCGATCATTGCCCGTCGCTGCTCCTCCGGGACGATAGGGCGGGGCTTGTGCTTCACGTTTGCATCCCGGGCCACGATCACAAAGAGTTCGTCGCCGAGTTTTTTTGACTCGGAAAGGTAGTAAAGGTGCCCCGGGTGGAGGATGTCAAAGGTGCCGGTGGCAACGATGCGCCGGGGGGTCATGGGATCACCGCAAGTTCGCAGGGCTCGCCGTCAGCAGTAAAACATTTCCAGTCGCCTTCGCGGTACGGTGCGCCGATGATGAGGTGGTATCTTCCCGCCCGGGGAAAAAAATTGATATCCGCATTTGAGGGCCGGAGTACACCGTTCGGGTGGGAGTGGGCGCTTCCCGCGTTGTGGGTGCCAAGCGGCATCATGTCAAAGAAGATGGAAGCAGACGAACTCCCGGCAATTGTCCCGGGAAGGAGGTCGAGTTCGCTTATCACCCCTCCATCTTCTTTAAGGAGTGCGGCAAACTCGTTCGGGTGGCTGTTTTTACCCAGTTCGAGCAGCAGCGAAAGAAGTTCCTGTTTGATCCCGCGGATGGTCATGGTGGTTCACTTTTTAAAAAGCGTTCCGGCGCTTGTACCGATCCATTCGTGCTCGTATAAGAAAAAAGGCTCGCAAAACACCGGGATAAGGAACAGCCCCTGTAGATCCAGGAAAATTTCCTCTGATATCACATGGGGAAAAAAGATTTTTTAAAGGGTATTATGTGCCGGTCTGGCCTTTGAGCCATTTTAAGAAGGCCGCAATCAGGTCGCTGTCCTTCTGGTCCTGGCTCTGTGTCTGACTTGCGCTGATCCCCTGCTGCTGTCCCAACTGGGTGCCCGCCCCGGCATTGTTGCCGTTCTGGTTCTGGGGTCCGTTTATGGTACCGTTATCTGATGGGGCCTGGGGGGGTGTCACGTTCTCGTTAGTGAATCTTGGCATGGTCTGATTACCGTAGGACATGGATACATTTCCTTCAACGGGCCAGGGCATTGTGGTATTATCTGGTGCTGTCCAGTTGCCAGGGGCAGTCTGATTACTACCCATGAACTGGTGCCTGAATGTCATGTTACCTGCTGTTATGTCCCCGCTCCCCGGCCCGGGCATGGTCAGGTTGTCCGTCATGTTTCCGAAATTTCTGTCCGGCGGGCCGTTGGGTGCTGTCATATTCCCCTGATTCTGATCCGACCCGGCGTTTGAGTTCTGTCCGTTGTCCGGCATCATCATGGCTCCCTGATTTCCTCCCTGCCCCTGGTTCATGGAACCTCCCTGTGAAGGCCCCTGGCTGAACCCTCCCTGTCCCGGGTTGCCCGGGTTAGAACCCTGGCCGGGTCCCGCTGCGGCAACCATAGGTACGAAAACGAAGGCTGCACACAACAGGACCACGGGTATGAGTCCAATTTTTCGTGTAGTTTTCATGATATATTCCCTCTTTGTGGGCAACCGCCTTTTTCCAGCAGTTGTCATAGGGAAGTCTTCTTTTAACCGTCATTTATAAATTAGAATCTCGCATGAGGTCAATAACTTTCACAAATGCGTCAATGATTATACCCGTGAGTTAACAGTATCGCCGTTGCGGTTATCCTGCGGGCAAAGTGAAAAACAGGGAGTTTGTAGTGTCCTTTCGGGACGAGCGGGGACGGCCAATTTCTTTTCAGGACTATTCCGGAACCATTTTTAGTACGGGTTTATGTACGGTTATGAACGATTTTTGCACATTTCCGGTCCAGGTGTCCCGACGGTCCCGGTCCCCCGCGACCCTGCCGGCAAGACTTGTTGCGTCAGGGAACTGGTCAGGGCGCGCGGGATTATCCCCTGAATGGGGGGTGCCCTGTATGCGGTGCCGCACACAGCATCCGCGTGAAAATTCTCACGTGGTCTGCGAAAACAAAAGGGAAAACCATCCAATAAAAAAGTTCACGGATCTTCTCTTGCGGGAATCGCAGGGCAGGGACTGCCGCCCCGGGCAAAAATGATTGCAGTCGCGACACTGATGCCGAGAAAAAAATTTGTAATTTGTGTAGTGCATCAGCCACGTGATCCGGGTTATTTCTTCCCGGTCACCTTGATGACATGGTACCCGAACTGGGTCTTTACCGGGCCGATGACTGCTCCCTGCTCAGCGGCAAATGCGGCCTCTTCGAACTCGGGAACCATCTGTCCCTTGCCGAACCAGCCGAGATCCCCGCCGCTCTTTTTCGATGGGCAGGAGGAGAAACGCTTTGCGACTGCGGCAAAGTCCTCGCCGTCTTTGATCCTTTTCAAGATCTTGTTTGCATCGTCCTCGTTGGTCACGAGGATGTGGGATGCGCGAATCTGTGTGGTCATGTATAGTGATGGGGAGGTTTTGGGATAAAAGGGTTGAGAGATTGGTGTGGCCTGGGGCAGGACTTTCGAATCCCGGGATTGTTCCGGAACTCCTTTTGCACTTCATCATCGTTTTCTGATCGCTTGCGATACCCGGCACACCCGCAAGACGCGCCATCACCAGAATCAGCAGACCGACCGGCGCCTTATGCGAATGAGTGGGGCCGGCAACCGACGTGTCCGATTACCTTTGTCCTCCTGATCAGGGTTACGCTATTTCGGGCCCGTATTGAGCCCGGAATGCCCTTATCAGGATCCAATCGGGGCCCAATCTGGGCTCCGTTTAAAAATAAGCCCAAATCAGCCTTATTTTGGTAAACGGACGAAATAAAAGGTTCACGTATACGCGTTTTACGGGCCGATCTCAAGCGAAACGGGCATTTGATCGATCTCGAAAAAAGAGGCTGCCGGTGGGCCTCTATGACCCGATTATGGCCATTATATGGGGCTCAATTTGGGCGTATTTTAGCAAACGGGGGTTTTTAAATGACCAAATCTTTAAGCAAGGGAATCGGACGGTTTTACGGGCTTATTTTGGAGGTTCCCCCATGGGAAATGCATACGATATCTCCCTCCATGCCTTATCGATGAGTCCCCGGTAGAACAGGGTATCAAATGTTTTCGCACACCACGCCGGATCCACCCGGTACCGCCGGCACGGGCACTTTCGATGCAAGCGCACGCGGGAAGTCCGGTTCATTGCCCGGACTGTTTTCATTTTTTGAATTTCGACAGATGCGGGAATATCGCAGCGACTGCACCAATGCTTGCTGCAACGATCCCAAGTATGGATGCAACAATCGTCGGATTATTCAGCAGCCCTCCTGAAGATGTCGATGTGGGCTGCACGGTAATTTCCGGGGCAGTTGTAGCGGTTCCCTGAGCTGTTGATCCCGATGATGACCCGGAAGAGGATGCACTTAACGGAGGGAGCGTCCCGAATACATCAGTAACCTGACCGGGAACGACATAAACAGTTCCCTCATAATCGTAGTAACCGCTCATAGTCAACCTGACAATATGATTTCCCGCTGAAATGCCGGTAACATTCTGCGGGGTGTTCCCATAGAGAACCCCGTCAATCAGAATGCTTGCGCCGAGCGGAGAAGATGCAACAGTAATATTCCCGGTTGATGACGTGGCAGCCGAAGTGCCTGTAGGTACTATAGCTGGTATGGTTGTATTTGACACCGTGGTGTTATTCCCGGTTGATGACAGGGTGACCGAGGTGTCTGTGGGTACTATAGTCGTTGTGGTTGACACCGTGGTGTTCGTTGTTACCTGTTCGGATGCTGCATTTGTCGGTATCACCGTTGTGGTGGCAGTTACGGGATACGTTGTTATCGTTGTCAGGTTGGTTTCCGTAAGTGTCGGAACCGTCGTTGAATTTGTCGTATTCTGGCTGTCTGCAGCAACAGGAATTATGATCAACGCAATCATAACGAGAAGGATAAACTGCGCACGTGTCTTCTTCACTGTAAGATCTCCATTATCGCCGATTTAGGTATCTCATCATCCACTCCAAGATCGAAATTCTGGCAGGGTATGTAATCTCGTTTGCATTCCGTCCGGGTCAAAGAAAGGGTTTCATCTCAAGGCCGGGTTTATTTTCAGGAGCAAACATGCTCCCTCAGGATGGGAGCAATCAGCAGAGATTATGATCAGGGAAATGAAAGGAGAGTCCGGTAAGCAAAAATGCCCCGGACATCCATCCACGTTTCCATGACCGTATGTGGTTCTCTGACGTGAAATGATAATTTACTGCTGTTTCTTGGAGATCGAATCGATGACCTTGTCCATGATCGCTTCGCTGCGGTTCCTAAGTCCAAAGCCGACGATGATCGCAATTGCGGCGCCAAGACCGATACCAATACCCCATGCAATCGGTGTCACGAACGTGTAGATGATGGTGAGATCAAGCTGCAGCTGGGAGAGTGCAAGGATGGCCGTTACAAAATACAAAAAGATCCTGACCAGAACCAGGACAGGGCCGATGAACTGGACATCTTTTTTGGAGTAGTACCGGTTGAGGAAATCGATAAACGCGTCGATGAGGATGAAACCCACAACGAAAAGGATCACAAATGCCACAACATGCGGGATGTACTCGACAACCATCATCATCAGTTGGCTGAGATAGTTCAGATTCAGGATATTCACTGCCGCAAGGATAGCAATCAGGTATACTACAATGCGGACTGCGATATCACCGACATAACCAACCGTAAGCCCGGCGTTCTTGAACGACCCGCGGACCGATGCCACATCGGCACCTTCTTCCACGATATGCTGTTCGCTGATCTTGTCAAGAACGATACGGACTGCCCTGCCAAGAAGGCGGCCGACAATCCAGCCGATAAGCAGAACAACAAGTGCACCCACAATACCGGGAACGTACGCTATAACCGTACTATTCCATTGATCTAACAAACTACCAAATACGGGATTCATATAATCTACCTCTTTTTTTGGGAATTACTGTATGAAGTTATTAATCTTTTTTTCTATATAAATGTTTCTCTTATTTACCATACGCATTGGCAATTAACAACAATTATAAATATGGATTTGGCTATATAATCCAGATAGGAAACCGGCTTCACATGATGCAGAATTATCCGCAGGAACTCGCCATCATAAAGAACATTCTCAGGCAGAACCCGGAAGGGATGAGTGTTACCGACATAGCAAAAGCACTCAGGAAGAACAAGAACACAACGGGCCGTTATCTCGATATTCTCCTGATCTCCGGGCAGGTGGACATGCGGACATACGGGATGGCAAAGGTTTTCACCCTCTCACAGAGGGTTCCGCTTTCGGCGGTGCTCAGTTATTCAAAGGACCTGATCATGGTTCTTGACAAGGAGTCCCGGATTGCAGATATCAATGATAATTTCCTTAATCTCCTGCACCTCACACGAAAGGATGCGATCGGGAAAAACCTCACCTATCTTAAATCTCCCGGGGCAGATGTGCATGAGCTTGTCAATTCGCTCATAACAACGCCATCAGAGGAGGGAGAAAGCACCCTCTCGTTCCAGGTAAAAGAGGCCGGCGAGCGCATCTTCAAACAAAAATCCATCCCCACCGTCTTTGACGATGGCGCAAGGGGAGTTACAATCATCCTTTCCGATGTCACCGAAGATATCCTGCGGGAACGGGAACTCCGGGACCGGGAAGAGCGGTTCCGGATGATGGCGGAGAATATTCAGGATGGTCTGCTCATCCTTGAGAATGACAAAAACACGTTTGTGAACAACCGTTTTGCGGAAATTACCGGATATTCTTTTGAAGAATTGTGGGAGATGGACCCTCTCACCATCATCGCACCGGAAGACCGAGACCTGTTGAAGCCTATCCTCGAACTTCGTAATAAATCCCAGCAGGGCCTTTTTGAGTTTCAGGCCAACGTCCGGAGAAAAGACGGCGTGTACCGGAAGGTGTATGTCCGGATCACTGGTCTTCAGCATGAAAACGTCATGTACCACTTTCTCATCATGACTGATGTCACCGAACTTGTGTCAAAAGGTGCGGCTCTTTCTGAAAGCGAGCAGCGATTCAGGATGATGGCGGAGAACATCCAGGACGGACTTATGATCCTTGAGAATGAGCAGTTTGTTTATTCCAACAGGCGTCTATCGGAAATCAGCGGGTATTCCACAGAGGAACTGCTCACGATGAACCCCAAAGATCTCATAACTCCCGAAGAACTTCAGAAAGTGATGGGACTTTTAAAGGACTCCTTGACGTGTACAGGACCTCCGGTTACCTTCCAGAGCTGGATACACTGCAAGGACGGCGAAAAGCGGTGTATATACGGGCATATCAATTCGGTCCGGCATGGAGAGACTGTCAGCACCTATATCACGATGACTGATGTGACGGCATTTGCCCTCCGGGAACAGGAACTTTTGGATCAGATATCCAGACTTGAGAAGCGCACCACTGGAACTTTTCAAGTGCCCCGGCATCAGCAATCGGGGAAAACGCAGTAGATGGTGAGTGGTATCACCACAGTTGGTGAACCTTTTTTTAGCGGGCATGTGAGATTAAGGATCCAAAGGCATTCGTAAAGACCTTCGGGCCAATCACTGTGATATCCCCGCACAAAGTTTCCATAGTCACGTTAAAGGGATATCTGGCGGTACTAGAAGGGGCATTTAGGGATTTCTGGAGTGCGGATGTTCCATTAGATCTTTTTTTGGAGGCATACAAAAGATCTCAATGAACGGCAGTCTAATGAAAAGTCCCGGGATAATTGCCGTTGTCGTACACCAGATATGGCGACATCCCGGTCGATTATGACGATTAAGTGTATCCCTGAATTCAGGGATCCATCTGAATAATTGACGAATGGAAGTGAAAACTTCCGTTTCGACCTTTTTCATGGCACAGTATATTTTTAATCGAAAGTAAGGACACGGGATTTGTTTATCGGACGGACATATTTACGATAATTGTGTATAATAAATATTGAAAATTATTATATACAAGTCCTCCGCATTAATTATGGGGATGAATTGTGTCGATGAGTTATCCGGATAAACCCGCCTGGCTTGTGTACCGCACCAATCCTGATGCCGTTATGAACCATCAACCATCTCTCGATCTCCAGTACGGCGCTCGCGTTTACCCATTTAAACTCAATGCAATTGCATTCAGATTTCGTGAGGCGCCACAATGATCCGCCTTTTGTATATCGATGACAACACGGATGCCTGCACGATCATTGATGCATTCTGCGAAAGGATCGGGACGTTCACGGTACATCTCCTCAATTCCGGGGAATCTGCACTTGAATGGTTGTCCATGTCCACAGCAGATGTAATCATTTCCGACTACGACATGCCAGGTGGTATGAACGGGATTATGTTACTCAGGGAATTGCACTCCCGCGGTAACACAACTCCGTTTATACTCTTCACCGCAGCAAATTCCCACGAACTTAAAGAAGAGGCTTACCGGAATGGCGCATTTAGTTTTATCAGCAAAGCATCCCCGAGCAAAAACACGATCCATCACCTCATCCGAACCGTATACTGGGCCGCAAACCAGACAGTACCAGAACAACAGGCGGCCCAGATAAAATGAGAGAAAACCTGATACACGGAACGTCAGACCCGGAATCCGTAACCAAAAACATGCAGCATTGATATAACTGGATGGAAAAATGAGGATCATGGTGTACACCTCACCCTCTCACCCCCCTCATCGCATCTATTAAAAGTTACATCAGGAATCCCTTGTTACTGCAATGCCATTCTAAGGAGGGGAGATCTGAAACTCCCCCAAACAGATCCCGGGGACGAATTTCCATAGTGTCAGGTCATCGGAAAAACCTTGCACAGGTAAAATCGCCTGACACCGATGTTCACGAACTCACATCACGGGAGTCTGCTCTTTGGGAAAGTGAATAGCGGTTCCGGACGGATGGCAAATAACATCCAGGACGGTTCTGATAGATTAACTAGATGTTGTGGAAAAAATTAGGAAAATCACAAATTTTCACAACGTAATGATTTGCAGGAATTATTCCAAGTCCCGAGAAGTTATCAGAACCGGGTATGCCCTCTTTTTCTACGGCATTTTGAGCCACGATAAGTGGTACCAACTTGCAAAGCGACATACTGCCGATCGTGAAAATTGCGTTCATCTTTGCCTTCGTGAATGAATCTTAAAATCCGATTACACACTGCGAAAACATACCTCGATCTTTTTGCTGTCTCATCTCTTCATTGAAACATACGGCACAATCGTGTTTGTTGGACAGCCACATTTATAATAACTGCGTATAATCAATATAAAAAATATTTATATATGATAACATTTTAATTGATACCTATGGTTACGAATGCACTACCTGTTGAAAATGTTCCCGGTGTCAAGTGGGGATCACTTGTCCTCATAGGAATGCTCTCGGTGATCTTTGGACTCCTTGTCGTACTCTTCCCGACCATATCCGCTACCGTGCTGGTCGAACTTATCGGGATTCTTATCATCTTGCTCTCGTTTGCTGCCCTTATGCTCTCTGCCCTTTTAGAGGGCGGCTGGAAAGACTCGCTGCTTCTCACCCTGCTTGCAATTATCGGGTTCTTCATTGGCATCGTCACGATCATCCAGCCCATTGTCATGGGAATGGTGATTTTCTTCGTCGCCGGTATTGCTCTTTTCATTGGAGGTTTCATCGGGTTGGTCCTCGCGGCGGCCGAACCGAAAATGGTGCACCGTGGCCTCTTTGCTCTGCAGGGTGTCCTCTCGATTATCATCGGGCTTTTAATCTGTGTCTTCCCCGTTTTCGGTGTCGCACTGATGGTCATCTGGGTCGGTGTGATCCTGGTCGTTTATGGAATTGTCGGCATCGCCCTTGGGTACTGTATCCATGCTCTAACGAAAACCTGACATTGAGTCAATCCTTCCTTTTTTTAATTGATAGAACTGCAACTGAATCGCCGGTCTCACATTGTACCCCGTCTCGTAATTCAAGGAGTGATCCGGTATTCTGCTGAATTTTTCGTGTCTCACCGTCTCCCTTGATCAAGAATCGTAGCAACAAGAAATGTCATATAGACATCTATCCCGCAAACGTTGAGGGATGGTTTTTAGTTTGCTTAACCCCAATTGAGTGAATCCACCATTGCGAATGGAATTGAAAGACATAAAAGTAAGTGAGATATTACATCCGGCACTGGTTGATTAAGTTTATAACTCGCTCTCGCGTTTGAATGGATGGATCAAAATCAGGACAGGGACATCATATCCATCACATCAAGCCGATCCCATGAAGACCAGAGATTATTTTTATGAGATCTTTTTTGGAGTCGTCGAGTTCCTTGCCACCGGTGATGATCAGTTTTCCCGAAGAAAAGAGTAGTGCCACGACCTTGGGATTCTCGAGTCGGCACACAAGGCCCGGGAACTGTTCGGGTTCGTACTCGACACGGTCAAGGTTAAACCGGACCGCGATCGTGTTCAAGTTGATCGCGGCCCCCAGATCGGCAGAGGTGACGATGTTCTGGATCGTACAGATTAGTTTTTCGGGAATGTCAGCATCAAGACTGCGGAGCTGGTTCCCGAGAATCGTAAGCCCTTTTGTGAGGCTGTCGACATTCTTTGCACCGGTCAGCACAACCTTTCCCGAACTAAAAACGAGCGCAGCAATCTTGGGGTTTTGCATGCGTAGCACGATGCCAGGGAATCGTGTCTTGGTATAATCCGCATTCTTGATCTTTGAGGTAAGTGCCTACAGGTCAATGTGATCGGTCACCTTTGCAGAAGCCACGATGTTTTCTACCCTGATAGAATCCTCTGGTGTGGTCTGCATAGCGGTACACGATTTATGTCAGTACTCAAAAAATGAGATGATTGATTTCTGGTACATCTTCGGGATGTAATGATTTAGAAATTGTCGGCATTACCCGGCATGGATATTGATTGAATTGGAATAGTGAAGGAGATGTTGAACGCGATTATTTTAAAAGATCCGCCAGGAAAAAACGGCCCTTCCTGTTTTTTAGGCTCCCCGAAGAACCCCTCAGGTGGCCCGATCCATCAATAGAGGGATCCTCTCATCCGGGCTCAATTCGGGCTCCGATTCCCCCTTTACGGATCCAAAATAAGCCCAATTTGGGCTCCGTTTAAAAATAAGCCCAAATCAGCCTTATTTTTCCAATCGGACGAAATATAACGTCCTCATAAACGCGTTTTGAGGCCATTTCTCCGATGCGATCGTGTTTCTGTTGAGGGGGAAAACGATCGCTGCCAGAACGCGAATATGAGGCTGTAAAAGGCATTATATGGGGCTCAATTTGGGCGTATTTTAGCAAATAAGAGAATATATGGGCCCAGAATTTTGGGCAGAGGAATCGGACGGTTTTACGGGCGTATTTTTGAGAGACTCCTGACGAATCCCGTTTGTGATTTCACCACCTCCCTGATCCTCTTTGTTTGCAATTCATGGTTGGATACAGAGCATTTTCTCTTTTACAGCACTTCGGATACACTTCCCCCAAACATATTCCGGCATTTTGGATTTCGGTCCGGAAAAATTCTGACCGTACGAACGTTCGCCCAAAACTTTTTTGAAATTTTCAATGTTCAAACCGGAAAAAAATACGGCCGAAAAACTTTCAGTCCAAAATTTTTTGCAATTTTAAAATTTCATACCAAAAATTTTCCGGCAAAATAAATTTCGCGGCCAAAAAAAGTACGTGGTTACTGATCTTGGTACCGAACAATGCCTTATGATTTACGATGGTAGCCAGCTGATCCTGCGGATCGTGTTTGCTTGTTTCCAACATTCGCGCCAATTTTTTTTTATTTTTCCGATTTGGCCCCTCTTAAAACTCCCCGTCCTGCTCGAAGCTCCTGCCGTACCGAATCGCAAGTTCCGCCTTGTAAAGCTCCCGGCCAAGATATCCCGCATGATCGAGCAGCGAGACATGCCCCTCTGAAAGCAGCGTAAAGTGCACATCCTGCCACCGACTCCCTTTCACCGCCTTCCCGTTGATCACCGCAACGATCTGATTGCCTTCGATTCCGATCCGGAAGTTGCCTTTCGGGTCATAGGTGATCTCGTCCGGCATCGGTTTTGCCACCGTTGCCGTTTCATATTCGAGCGGCGGTTCGCGACGGCGCCGTTTTTCTTTGAGCACCAGCAGATCGATACCGAGGTCTTTCGGATACGGCCGGTCCCGGGCCAGCACCATCATCTCCGTCGCCCGGCGCATCTCCCGGATCGAGCCCCGGGTCTTGTCCGAGTGCTCGCTTGAGAAGATCACGGATGCCCCGACTTCATGTGCCATGCCGGCAAGGAGAGCGTTTGCGCCGACCGTGTCCGCATCGAGAAGTTCGACAACGTTTCCCGCGCCAAAGAAGAGCGGGCAGCCATAGTCTCTGAACTGCCGGAGCGAAGTGACCAGCCCCGAGCCGACCGGCTGGAGGAGCGGATCGGCAATGATGCAGCTGATGCCGGCCTGACGGGCCTTTGTGAGGTTTCCCCTGAGTGTTTTTGTGCCAGACACGACGACCGCCGCCACCCCGGCCCGGGCCACATCCTTTCCCACCGTCGCGATATTGATTTCCTGGAGTGAGAGCACGAGGTCGGCCCGGAAGAGTGCCGCCCGGATCAGGTCAGGGTCCTGCGTGTCCACCGCGAGAGGGCTATCGATCTCCTCCAGTTCAGAGAACACCCGTTTCACATCGGCCGGCGTTGCATCGAAGCCAAACCCGAGATCGACGATGTCGGCACCGCGGGAAAAATACAGTTCCACGCGGCCCGCGACATCCTCCACGCGGTGGGCATCCATGATCTCGGCGAGCACTTTCATCCGGGAATTCCCGCCGATCTTCGTGCCCCGGATCACAAACTCCGGTTCTGCATTTTTCTCCGCTGAAATGACACGGGCCATCGCATCTTTTGCTTTTCCTGCCGCAAGGAAATCTTCCGCAGGAACTGTGCGCGAGAGCGGGACCTTCCCGACCAGCGGGAGAATCCCTGCCAGATCCGCTGCGTGTCGGGGCCCCCGGTACACCGGCACCCCTGTCTCGCGCTCCACCTGCTCAAAGGAGACGGTACACATCCCCGAAACGACGACGGCATCGTACGCGCTTTCCTGGACGAGCTCGCGGAGTGCCCGGGGTGTAAGAAACGAGGCGATCTTTCCTGTCACCACCACATCGGCGTCGAAGCCGGTCGCTGCCCGGCGGACCGTTTCTGCGGTTGCCGCACCGGTGGGGAGGAGGATGCGCATAAGTTTCCTTAATACCTGAGAGATAAAAACACTATGATCAGATGCTGACCTGCGATCTGCACGTGCATACCAATTTTTCCAAAGACGGTGAGAGCAGTGTGGAGGAGATCCTCCGGCAGGCCGAGATGGTCGGGCTCGATGCGATCGCGATCACCGATCACGACTGCGTCGACGGTGCAAAACGGGCGCTCACGATCCAGACGTCGGTGCTTGTGATCCCCGGGATCGAGGTCTCAACCCTGCAGGGGCACCTGCTGGTGCTGGGCGTGACCGAGATCATTCCTGCAGGGCTCGATGTGCGCGAGACGGTCAGGATCGCCCGGCGCATGGGGGCGCTCGTGATCCTCCCCCACCCGTACCACATGTGGCGGCACGGAGTCGCCCGGAGGATACGGGCTGCGATGACCATCGTGGATGCAGTCGAGGCTTTCAACAGCCGGTACATCGTCGGTTCGGCCAACCGGAAGGCAGGGCGGATCGCACAAAGACTGGAGAAGCCCTGTGTCGGAGGAAGCGATGCGCACAACGTACGTTTCGTGGGTTACGGGAGGACGTTTGTCGAAGCAGAGCCGGATATGCAGGCTATCTTTACAGCCATCCGGACGGGGCGGGTTTCCTGCGGCGGGAGAAAGACGCCCCTGCGCACCTACACCCGCCAGTCGCTGAACAACACATGGAGAAAAATCAAACGGCTGACCCGGCGGTTCCGCGTCCGGTAAGGCTTGCATTCCGGGTCTCGTACCTCGGCACCCGGTTCTATGGCTCCCAGCAGCAGGAGTCCAGCCGCACGGTCGAAGGCGAGTTTATCGCCGCATGCCGGCGTCTCGACCTTTTTTCTGACTGGCGGACCGCGGGTTTCTGCTCTGCCGGCCGGACCGATCGCGGGGTGCATGCCTGCGGGCAGGTTATCGCATTCTCCACGTCGTACCCGGACCGTGCACGGAGCGCGATCAACCAGCAGCTCCCGCTTGATCTCTGGTGCATGGCCTCCGCCGAAGTCGGGGAGACGTTCCACCCCCGGTACGATGCCCGGTCGCGCACGTACCGGTACTACTATTCCGACCCCCCCAAAGATCCACAGGCAATGGAAGCGGCTGCTACCCAGTTCCTTGGCGAGCACAACTTCTCGAACCTTGCCCGGGTGGGCGACAAGAACCCGTGGCGGAAGATCCTCGAAATCCGGATCGGGAACGAAGGCCGGTTTGTGTATCTCGAAGTGAAGGCCGAAAGTTTCCTCTGGCACCAGGTGCGGTGCATGGCGGCGGTACTTTTTTCCGTTGGCATTGGCGAGCAGGACGCGGACGGGATCCGGCTGTTGCTCAACGAGGCAGTGAGCCGGCCGATCCAGCCGGCGCCGGCAGAAGGGCTCGTGCTCTGGGACACGGACTGCGGGCTCTCGTGGGTGCCGATTGAAAAAAGCGACCGAAGCGGCACGTACTGCACCGAGCTCCGGCGCCACCATGCGCTCATGGAGCAGGTCTGCCGGGTGCTCCGGCCCGAGCCAAGAGAGCAATCATAGATTAGTGATTTTATAGGTGGTGCGGGTAATGCCGAGGCATCGCATTGCATCCCGTCCCCCTTGGGGACTGGCGGCGCAAGATGGGGGTTGCATTGTAAACGAGATTATCTCGAAATCAAAAATGTATGGCATCCCACCAGATTAGCGATCAGTCGGGTGCGTCTTTGAATGCCCGTGCGCATCCGCTGGCGACCGCCGCCTCCCTCACGGCCCCGGCAACAGCTTTGACCACATTACGGTTGAGCACCTTGGGCAGAATGTAGTCCTTCCGGGGGCGCTTCACGTAATTCGCGAGGGCGTGGGCAGCAGCATACTTCATTTCGTCGGAGATCCGGGTCGCACACACGTCAAGTGCGCCCCGGAAGATGCCGGGGAAGGCGAGTGCGTAGTTGATTTGGTTGGGGAAATCGCTCCGTGCCGTGCCCACCACAGCCGCCCCGGCAAGGAATGCGTCTTTTGGCAGGATCTCCGGGATCGGGCTTGCCAGCGCAAAGACGACCGGATCGTCTGCCATGGTCCGGATCATGGCCGGCGTCACGATCCCTGGCGCCGCAACACCGATGCAAACATCTGCGCCCTCCATTGCATCAAAAAGGGTGCCGGTCCTGCAGCCCCGGTTGGTTTCGTCGGCAATGATGAACTTGTACTTGTTCGCGTACAGCCCATCCCGGTCCCGGTGGACGATCCCCTGCGTGTCGCAGACGATGATATCGTTCACGCTCGGGAAAAGCCCGGGGTCGTAGCCGATGTGCCGGAGCATGCGGGTGATGGCAAAGCCGGCCGCCCCGGCCCCGCAGATGACGACGTTTAAGTCCTCGAACCGTTTTTTTGTCACCCGACAGGCGTTCAAGAGCGCCGCGAGCACGACCACTGCAGTCCCATGCTGGTCGTCGTGCATCACCGGTATCCCGATGCCCTGCAAAGCCTCTTCGATCTCAAAGCACCGGGGGGCCGCGATGTCTTCGAGCGCGATCCCGCCAAAGACCGGCGCGATATTCTTGATGTCTTCGGCAAGGCCCGGGTGGTATTTCTCAAAACAGATGGGAAATGCGTCGATGCCGGCGAGTTTCTTAAAGAGAAGCGCCTTTCCCTCCATGGCGGGGATCGCGGCATAGCCACCGATGTTCCCGAGCGAGAGGACGCGGGAGCCGTCCGAGACGATCGCGATGGTGTTTGCTTTGAGCGTGTACTTCCAGGCCAGTTCCTTGTCTTTTGCGATCTCCTTTGAGACCGCCCCGACGCCGGGGGTATAAGCAAGCGAGAGGTCGTGCCGGTTTTTGATCCGGACCTTTGAGTGGACCTCGATCTTCCCGTGATATTTTTCGTGGAACGCGAGCGAGTCCGCGTAGATGTTCTCCTGCTTCTTTTTTGCTCCGGTCATGGATGCCACGCCCCGAATAGTTCAATGGTGGGAGCGGAGCATGATGAATGTTTTGTACAAAAAAAGAGGGCGGGCTGTTATCCCGGTATCCCCATGCCGAATGTCCGGTCGATCCATGCGGCGATCATGTCCCGGGCCCTCCGGTAGCCGTCGAGGATCTCCGTATCGGTGCCGGGCGTCAGGTGCGGGTCGGGGACGCTGTAATGGATCGTCTTTTTTGCCGAGGGAACGACCGGGCAGACCGCATGGGCGTTGTCGCAGAGCGTGACCGCGAGGTCGAGCGTGACACCGGCAAACGTATCGAGTGACTTCGGCTGGTGGCCGGAGATATCGATCCCGATCTCTTTCATCACGTCAATCGCACGGATACTCACCCGGCCGGCGGGGCGGAACCCGGCCGAGAATACCTCGTATCTGTCACCGTACTTTGCCCGCAGATAGCCTTCGGCCATCTGGGAGCGGGCCGCGTTTGCGGTGCAGACAAAAAGAATGCGGGGCCTGTTCATGTTCAACATTCTGATGATGGACTGCCGACTTTATACTATTTCTCTTTGCGGTAGAGCGCCACGTTCACGAGGCCACGAGACATATCGTCACGGATCTCTCTTTTCCGTTCCGCACGAACACGTTTCCTCCGGTGTTTCGCCACCGCAGCAGGACCCTTCCGGCCCCCCGCAGCTGCACTCCGTATCCATATCTTTTCCCCGGAGTGCTGCCCCGATCATCGCCCATGCGCATCCGACGCCGCTCTGGACTTCGATTGCCTGTGCCGGGCAGTTCTTTGCACACGCTCCGCACTCCATGCAGTCCCGGGGATGAACGAGCTCTGCCCGGTCTTTTCCTTCGGCAAAGACCCGGTGGGGGCAGACCTGCGTGCAGCGCCGGCAGTTGATGCATTTCTCCGGAAAATACTGGAGCGTGTTTTCCGCGTAACTGTCGAACATCAGGCCATCCCCATGAGCCGAAGGATGCCAAGCACAATCCCAAGGATCGTCCCGGCACTGGCCGTGAGCGCCATTGCGGGGACATACCGGAAGATCTCTTTTTTCACACCTGTCCGTGAGGTGAACGTGGTCGAGCCCGTGAAGTTGAGGGCAAGGTACGCGACAACGGCCGGGATGATGAGGAACGGGACAAGCACCGCGATGATCTGTGAGATTCCGGAGAGACCGGGTGCCCGGGCGAAGGCGGCCGCAAACGGGATTGCGACAATGGCCCCGAGGAGAAATCCCTTCGTGGAGAAGTCATGCGTCGGGATAACCGGGAGCAGCGCGGGAAAGAGCACGGTTCCCGCGAGTACTGCCGCAACGGCGCTCAGCCCCGCGACCGGGCCGGCAAGGAAGTACAGCACGACTGCGACTGCAATCATGGGCAGGAGTGCGTGCACCAGTTCCATGGGGCAGAGGACGAGCCGGTCGGCAAGTGGGAAGCGGACGGTCCGCATTTCTGTTGTTGCTGTATAGGTGGTGAGATATGCCGGGAGATCCCGGGCCCGGACCGGGCCGTACTCGACCGAGAAACCGGACCTGCGGGTGACTTCGTGCGCCGAAACCCCGGGTGCCCCTAACAGGGGGAGGATGATCCTGCGGTGCGAAACCACTTTGAAAAGCCCGGTGACCTGAATGCGCCGGACCAGTTCGTCCGTGCCGAACGTGCCTTTCCCGGCAGCACACCAGACATTGATGCCTTTTGTATCGAGGACAAGGATCCATGCATCAATGCCGGCAAGCGCCGAGCGGAGCGCATCGAAACTGAGTGTGTAGTTCGCGGATGCGAAAACCGGTGAGTCGTTTGTAGGGTTGCCAATCCGGTGCAGGCCCGGCAAAACGATCCGGCCCATACGGTTGACACCCCACCGGGCAAGGAAGTGATCCCAACGGTCTTTTCCGGTGATAACGGAGTTGGTGGTGCGGATCGCCGGTGCTGGTATTGGGCCGGAAGTTCCGGAGCAGCAGCATGCGGCAGCCGGTTCCCGCGCTGCATTCCCACAGCAGGATTTTTCAGATTGTACCATGGTTCTTTTCCTCAAACATTTCTTACAGGAGTGCCGGAGAAAATGAGGCGAGCAACAGCATCCCGTGGTCTCCTGCAACAACCCGGTGCACGGTGTCGGCCGGCATGACCCCGAGTTTTCCTGGGACGTACCGGATCTCTTTTGTTCCGACCGTGCAGGTCCCGTCTCCTGCGATGACCTCGTGGATCTCGACCATGCCCGGGTGAGTGTGGTCGCCGATGGCACAGCCCGGATCGATGCGGACATGGTGGAGACTCAAAACGCCCCCGGTGTCGCTGCCGGTGACAAGGTGGCGCAGTGCAACGCCGGCAAATTTTATGTGCGGATTCCAAGCGAGGGTTTCAGCAGAACGATCCGTGCCGATCAGCGCAACCGTGTCGGGTCCGGGGGAGTGTGGTGTCATTTTGTTCACGGCATTTCAAATTTTATTGAAACATTATCTGCGGGTCAATGATATATGTGTTGGCATTTCATAATATTTTGAAATGAAATCCTCCGGTACATCCTGCTGCGGTACGGGAAAACCCCGCAATAAGAAACGGGCGGCAACATCCGATATCGGGCTTGAAACGATCGAGCGCCTTGGCGGGGAAGAGGCGCTCTCGCGGGAGGTTCCCGATGATGACGAGCTGGTTGAAATGAGCCGGCGGTACCATGCTCTCTCCGACCCCCTGCGGCTCACGATCCTCTACCTTCTCCGCGACCAGCCGCTCTGCGTCTGCGTCATCAACCGCTTCATGCGGATTGCCGATTCAAAACTTTCCTACCATCTCACGGTCCTCAGAGAAAGCGGGCTTATCGAAGGCGAGTGCCGGGGGAATTGGATCATTTATTCGCTCACCGATACCGGGAAAAAATTCGTAGAGTAATTATTTTGTTACGGCCTTTTTGTACTCGGCCAGCACCGCTGCGGCGTACTCGTCCACAAAGGCCGGCGGGATGTAATTGCTCTCACGGAGACGGCGGATGAGTTCCGCACTGATCTTTGCATCCCCGACAAGCCCCCGGGCCTGAACGGCTGCAAAGGCTGCATCAAGGCTGGTGATGCCGACCTGTTTTCCTGCGACCGTGAGCTGCCGGATGCCCGAGAGTGCGTCGGCCGCACAGGGAGAGAGTGAATCTCTCGCCATCGCTTACCTCCGTCCCCCGGTTTTCCTGAACGCTGCCGCAGCCGCTACGAATTTTTTGCAGAACGCATCGGTGAAATATGCGTGGGTGTATGCCCCGAGAGTTGCATGCTCCACGAGGCCATCGTTACCCCCACTGATGCCGGCTCCATGCGAGAGCCGGATCGCAAAGCGTGCATCGCTGCCGCACTCGACCCGGGAGTAATGGAACTCGTGGCCCCGGATCGCGACGGATCCTGTCCAGAGGCATGATGGGTTCCCGAACGCGCCCTTCACGTACCCGAGCGCCTGGAGTTTTTTTGTCATGACCGCCCGGCCGGGGAGGATATCTGCCATCGTATATGTCCGGCCGTCCGTGTCAAGCGAGCCGCAGAGGTACATGAGCCCGCCGCACTCGCCATAGACCGGCATGCCGCCTTCCGCCCGATCCCGGATTACCCCCCGGCACCGCGAGCGTTCGAGCGCGTCCGCGTACAGTTCGGGGTATCCCCCTCCGATATAGATTGCATCCATATTGGGGAGGGTATCCGAAAGTGGCGAGAAGGGGAGTACCTCCGCACCGGCCCGGGCGAGCCGGTCGAGGTTGTCCTGGTAATAGAAACAGAACGCATCGTCACGTGCGACCCCTATGACCGGTCGGTGCCGGACCGCAGGAGTTTTTTGTGCGACAGGCGCCGGAACATTGAGCGGCGGGGCTGCCCGGGCGAGATCGAGGATACTGTCGAGGTCGCATGTTTCGGCGATCACCCGGCCATAGGTCTTCATCGCCGGCGATTCAGACGCCATCACGAGGCCAAGGTGACGGCTCTTTACCTCGCTCTCCGGTTGCCGGGGCACCCAGCCGAGAGCCGGGACAAATTCCTCCTCCGCGATCATCTGCCGGTGCCGGTCACTCCCGATCCGGTTGTAGATGATCCCGGCGATCTTCACCCGGGGATCGAAGTCCCTGAATCCTTTTACCACCGCGTGGATGCTGCGCGAGACCGCGTGCACATCGACGACAAGGATAACAGGTGCTTTGAGGATCCTTGCCACGTGTGCGGCGCTTGCGGTATCTGAACCCTCCCTCCCGTCAAAGAGGCCCATCGCCCCTTCGATCACCGCAATATCCGCGCCGGCGGAAGCATCGGCAAACGTCCGGCGGATCCCGGTCTCCCCCATCATGCAGAAATCAAGGTTGCGGGACGGTCGGCCGCAGATGAGCGTGTGGTGGGAGGGGTCGATGAAGTCCGGGCCGGTCTTGTACGGCTGGACAACACATCCGCGTGCCACAAGAGCGGCCATCAGTCCGCTTGCGATCGTGGTCTTGCCACAACCGCTGTGTGTGCCGGCGATCACGACCCGGGGGATCTCTGCCTGCATGATGATGTTGTTTGCCGGCTTCATGGGTATAATTTATCGTGTCCTCCACCGGGGATGCTCCCTTACGGGATGCCGGGGCTCTGGTTAATGACAGGTACACCACGCTCTTTACATTTGCTACAGGATCCGGAAGATTCAGGGACGTGTCTATTAATCTTATACCGAAAAAGTTTCTGAAAAAAAGAATTTTAGTCTGTTTATGCAGTCACGTTTGTGGCCTTGCAGCCTTCGCCCCGGAACAGTGCCCACTCTTCGCAGGAGGTGCCGTTACTAAACGTGCACATGCCGTACTGGCCGGCTGCACTGTCCTTGATCTCAAGGGTTCCCCCGACATTAACACAGTTGACTGACGCCGGGTTTGCCATGCCGGTCTGGTTTACCTCAGCACCGGCCTGACATCCCTCTCCCCTGAACAGCGCCCACTCTTCGCAGGTGGTACCGTTGGAAAATGTGCACATGCCGTACTGGCTCCCGTCAGCGTTTGTCTTGATCTCGGTGGTGCCGCCGATATTCCCGCAGTTGACTGATGCAGGGTTTGCCATGATTGACTGACCCGATACGGTTGCCTGCGGTGCAGGTGTGGTGGTTGCCGATACCTGTGCAGGCTGCTGGGTACACCCGGCACATATGATGCCGGCGACGAGACAGAGACCCAGAATGAGAAATACATTGGTTCTTGACATACTATTAACCGGATAGTTTTTTACCGGCCCCTCTTAAAAAAAGATTGGACTGATTTTTGTCCGTGACCGTGTCGCGGGTCAGGTTCCTGCCGTCTTTTTCATGACGGTAACATACTGCCTGAGTGCTTTTTCCATTGCAGCGGGATCGCGGAGATTCTTCTCCACAATGTCCACAATTGCGCTCCCGACAATCACGCCGTCGGCTCCGGCGTCCCGGCAGGTCTTCACATGTGCGGGCGTCGAGATCCCAAACCCTATGGCAAGCGGGAGATCCGTGTGCATGCGGACCCGGTGGAGGAGTTCGATTGCATCCGGTGAAACGGTCTTGCGTGCCCCCGTGACCCCGAGAACCGAGACGAGGTACAGGTACCCGCGTGCCCGGCTCACGATCGTGTCCATGCGTTCCGCTGATGTCGTTTGCGTGACAAGGAAGATCGGGTCGATCTCGTACTTCTGTGCGATCATAACAACTTCATCGGATTCTTCGACCGGCATGTCGGCCACAAGGATGCCGTCCACGCCGGCCTCGTGCGCCTCGCGATAGAACCGGTCGATCCCCCGTCGGTAGATCGTGTTGTAATACGTGAGGAAGACGATCGGGACTTCGGAATACGTCCGGACTTCCCGGACAATCGCAAAGATCGTATCTGGCGTGGTACCGGCGGCAAGCGCCCGGTCATCCGCCCGCTGGATGGTTGGGCCGTCCGCGACCGGGTCCGAGAACGGCACGCCGAATTCGAGGATATCGGTCCCACCATCAATGAGTGCCTTTGCGATCTGGATCGAGTTCTCCTTGTCAGGATCCCCGGCAACGGCAAATCCGATGAATGCGGTCGCGCCTTTTTTCTCAAACACGGATTCAATGCGTCCCATCATGCCGCCTCCGGAGCCGGTGCAATTCCTGCAACATCCTTGTCGCCCCGTCCAGACAGGTTGATGATCACGACATCGCCCTTATCAAAACGGTCCGCGTTTTTCAGGACATACGCGACCGCATGCGAAGATTCGAGTGCGGGGATGATCCCTTCCGTCCGCGAGAGGTACCGGAACGCGTCCAGCACGTCAGGGTCCTGCACTGCTTCGTAGGTAACCCGATGGGAGTCCTTAAGCATCGCATGCTCGGGACCGACCCCCGGGTAATCGAGGCCGGCCGCAACGCTATGTGTGGGAAGTATCTGGCCATCTTTGTCCTGCAACAGGTACGAGAGCGTGCCGTGCAGCACACCGGGGTTCCCGGCACAGAGCGTTGCGGAGTGTTCGCCCGTCTCGATACCTTTTCCCGCCGCTTCGATGCCGATCAGTTCCACGTCATCGGCAAGGAACGGGTGGAAGATCCCGATCGCGTTCGATCCGCCGCCTACGCATGCGACAATCGCATCCGGCATCTTTTTTTCCTTTCGCTGGATCTGTTCGCGGGCCTCGCGTCCGATCACTGACTGAAAATCACGGACTATTGAGGGGAACGGGTGCGGGCCGACGACCGACCCGATCAGGTAATGCGTATCGTTCACGTTTGCTACCCAGTCGCGGAGCGCTTCGTTTGTCGCGTCCTTGAGCGTCTTTGTCCCGCAGGTCACCGAGTGGACGGTCGCGCCCATCAGTTCCATGCGGAAAACGTTGAGTGCCTGCCGTTTTGTATCAACTTCGCCCATGAAGACCTCGACCTTAAAGCCGAGCGCTGCCCCGGCAATCGCGGTCGCAACCCCGTGCTGGCCTGCACCGGTCTCGGCGATAAGCCGTTTCTTTCCCATCCGCTTTGCAAGGAGTGCCTGCCCGAGCGTGTTATTGAGCTTGTGTGAACCGCCGTGCACGAGGTCTTCGCGCTTCAGGTAGACTTTGAAGCCGAGGTCCCGTGACATATTTTCGCAGAACGTAAGCGGCGTCGGGCGCCCCGCATATTCCGACTGGTACGCGGCAAGCTCACGCCCGAATGCCGGATCGCGCGTTGCTTTCGCGTACGCGTCTTCGAGTTCGATCAATGCGTTCATCAGGGTTTCCGGGACATACTGCCCGCCGTACTTCCCGAACCGTCCTTTCACTGTCATGGTACCTCCTGTGCAGCGGCAATGAAAGCCGCAATTTTATGGTGATCTTTTATTCCCGGTGTTGTCTCGACGCCGCTTGCGACATCGACCGCGTAGGGCCGGACCTCCCGGATTGCATCCCCCACGTTCTCCGGGGTCAGCCCGCCGGCTAAAATGACCGGCACTGCTGATGTTTTTACTACTTCTCGGGCGAAGTCCCGGTCAAACTTTTTGCCCGCCCCCATGCTCTCGTCCACGATCACCGCGTTGCAGACAGTGGGAACGTTGTCCCCCCTCCCGATCACCCGGAGCACCCGGACGCCCGGGTCGGATTCAAAGACAAACGGGTGCGAGATCTGGATCGCATCCGGCCGGAGTGCAAGGATCTTTTTAAGATCGTCTTCTGATTTCGTGTGCGTGACAATGACCCGGGTCACAAACGGCCCGAGCGCACCAAAAATTTCCCGAGCCCGGGGCTCCGGGACCGAGCGGCGCGAGGTCGGTGAGAACATGACGACCCCGATCGCGTCGGTCCCGGCATGTTCCGCGAACGCTGCATCTTCAACGCGGGTGATCCCGCAGATCTTTACGCGCACACGAATTCCTCCAGTTTTTTTCCGGGCGTCTGGTGGGCCATGAGAGAAGAACCGATCAAGAACGCATCGCAGTACGGCCGCATCTCCCGGATATCGTCAGCGGAACGCATCCCGCTCTCAGATACGACCAGCCGTTTATTGGCCCGTAATTTTTCCGAAAGGTTCCGGGTCGTGGACCGGTCGATGGTCATGGTCATCAGGTCCCGGTTGTTGATCCCGACGAGCTGCGCACGCGTCGAGAGGACGCACTCGATCTCATGAGCGTTCCTCACTTCCACGAGCGGCTCAAGGCCGACACCGTAAACGGCATCGACAAATGCCGGGAGCCGGTCGCCAAGGACGCCTGCGATGAGGAGCACCGCGTCCGCCCCGAGCGCCTTTGTTTCAGCAATCTGGCGCATGTCGATAACAAAATCCTTCCGCAGCACCGGCACGCTGACCGCTTTCTTGACCCGGGCAATATCCGCGCCCGACCCGCCAAAGAAGTACGGCTCGGTAAGAACGGAGATCCCGACACACCCGCCATCCGCAAGAACGCCGGCCATCATTGCCATGTCCACGTTCCTGCGGATAACTCCTCCGGATGGCGAAGCGCACTTGATCTCGGCGATCACCGGGTTCTTTTTCTGTGCCGAACGGATTGCCACTTCAAGGCTTGCATGCCGGAAACCGTCCGGCTCCGGGAAAGTGAAGGGGAGTTTCTCCACCCGTTTTTTTGTCCGTTCAATAATCTGGTCGAGGATCATGCTGCACCCCGTGTTGCATTAATCAGCGCATCCAGTTTTTCCTGCGCTTTCCCGGAATCGATGGACCCGGCTGCGAGCCGGATTCCATCAGCGAGTGTCCCGGCCCGGCCGCCCACGTAAATGGCGGCACCGGCGTTCATGAGCACGACATCGCGTGCGGCCCCCTTTTTCCCGGCAAGAACGGCACGGACGATGTGTGCGTTCTCCTCCGGGTTGCCGCCCCGGATATCGGTCCGTGTGGCCCGGGCAAGCCCGAACTGTTCCGGTGAAATGGTATACTTTATCATCCTGCCACCGTCAAGTTCCGTGACGGTTGTTTTACCCGTGGTTGTGATCTCGTCAAGCCCGCTGCCGTGCACGACCATCGCCCGGGAAACCCCAAGCAGGTGCAGCACTTCCGCGATGGTCCCGGTGAGATTTTCCGCGTAGACTCCGAGCACCTGTGCATCTGCCCCGGCCGGGTTTGCGAGCGGGCCGAGGAGGTTAAAGACCGTCCGGCAACCGAGGTCATGACGTGCGGCCATCACGTGCTTCATGGCCGGGTGGTGGCTGGGCGCAAAGAGAAAGACGATGCCGGTATCCTGGATAATTTTTGCCTGGGTCTCGGGAGGAATCCCGATGTTGACGCCAAGCGCCCCGAGTACATCGGCCGATCCGCACCTGCTGCTCACCCCCCGGTTGCCGTGCTTGACAATCGGGACACCGGCTCCTGCGGCGACAAAAGCGGCGGCAGTGCTGATGTTGAATGTCTGTGAGCCATCGCCCCCGGTCCCGCAGGTATCAACGAGCGTCCCGGAGACGTTCGGGCTGACCCGAACCGCGTGTGCCCGCATCACCCGTGCAAACGCGGCGATCTCTTCCGGGGTCTCGCCTTTCATCCGGAGCCCGGCAAGGAACCCTCCGATCTGTGCCTGCGTTGCCTGCCCGGTCATGATCTCATCCATCACTGCTTCTGCTTCGACAGGGTCAAGGTTGCGATTCTCAATAACGGTGGCAATTGCCTCTTTCATGGTCATGCCCCCACCTTCCGCGGTCCGAACAGGAAATTTTTCATGAGCGCGTCGCCATCGTGCGAGAGAATACTCTCCGGGTGAAACTGCACGCCCTCAATCGGGTATTTCGTGTGCCGGACGCCCATCACAAAACCGTCATCAACACTTTCTGCGGTGACCACGAGTTCCGGCGGGAGCGTGTCCCGTTGTGCCACGAGCGAATGGTAGCGGGTGGCGGTAAACGGGGAGGGCAGGCCTTCATACACGCCTTTCCCATCGCTTGTAATTTCCGAAGTCTTGCCGTGCATCAGGTGCCCGGACCGGACGACCCGGCCGCCAAACGCGGTACAGATGGCCTGGTGGCCGAGGCAGACACCAAGGGTCGGGATCGTTTTGCTCATCGTATCGAGGACTTCAAGGCAGACCCCGGAGTCCTCCGGAGTTCCGGGCCCGGGTGAGAGAATGATCCGGTCGCAGCCGTTTTTTTCGAGTTCTGCAAGCGGTGTGTCGCAGGTCGCAACAACCGGCCGGGCACCGAGTTTTCCTACCTGCTGGTACAGGTTGAAGGTGAAACTATCGTAGCAGTCCACGATAAGGACGGTCGGGACGCTCATGGCACGACCCCCGCCAGTTCGATTGCCCGCATCATCGCCGCGGCCTTGTTCTCGGTCTCGGTCCATTCGTTTTCGGGCACTGAGTCGGCTACGATCCCGGCGCCGGCCTGGATGGAGGCCCGGCCGTTTTTGACGCTCACGGTCCGGATCGCAATGGCAAACTCAAGGTTCCGGTCAAAGCCGATGTATCCGACTGCGCCTGCGTAGAGCCCGCGTGCGTCCGGCTCTGTCTCGCTGATGATCTGCATCGCCCGGATCTTTGGTGCACCTGAGACTGTCCCGGCCGGGAAGCAGGACTTGAGCGCATCGTAGCAGTCAAGGTGGTCCATGAGTGTCCCGGTGACTGTCGAGACCATGTGCTGGACGTGGGAGAATTTCTCGATACCCATGAACCCGGTAACATCGACCGACCCGAACTTGCAGACCCTTCCCACATCGTTCCTCGCAAGATCGACAAGCATCGTGTGCTCGGCCCGCTCTTTTTTATCGATCAGCAGTTCCTGCGCGAGCCGTTTATCCTCGCTCTTATCCTGTCCCCGGGGCCGGGTGCCGGCAATCGGTACTGTGGTCACGCGCCGTTTCTCCACCCGCACAAGCATCTCGGGGCTTGCGCCGATTACCTGCTCGTCCCCGAAATCGAGGAAGTACATGTACGGGCTCGGGTTGATCTCCCGCAGTGCAGTGTAGATCGGGAACGGGTCAGCACTCACATCGCACTCCATTCTCCGGGAGAGCACGGCCTGGAAGATATCCCCGGCCACAATATGCTCTTTTATTGTTTCGACCGCACGCGTGAATTCTTCCCTGTCCGTGTTGTCCGAAATCTCCAGCGGCTTTTGTGGGCTCACTTTTGGGGAGATGGGTGATGCCGGCGGTTTTTCTGCGATCGTGGCGATCTGCTTTCCCAGTGCCTCGATATGTGCAGCACAGCGCCGGTATTCGGCAGACGGGTCTGTATCGTAGGTCAAAAACGGGCTTGAAAAGATGAACAACCGCCGGTCCCGGTGATCGAAGACGATGCAGTCTTTTGTGAGCATAAAGCGGGCATCGGGCGTTTCACCGGCTGCATTTTTCCTGTTGTTTTTTACCTGGGAAAAAAGCGAGTTGACGATATCATACGCGAAGTACCCGACCATCCCGCCGAAGAACCGCGGGGCCCTGAGGTTTACGTAGTTGAACCGCGAGAGGATGGAACGGATCCGGTCGACCGGGTTCATCCCCTCAGGTTCGCGTGCGATAGCGACAAATGCGTCGCTGCCGGTTACCGTTACATCACGGCCCAGCGTGATCACGCACGCCGGATCGATCCCGACGTACGAGTACCGGGCGATCTTTTCGCTTCCTTCCATTGATTCAAGAAGAAATCCGTTTCCTTTTCGGGTGTTCAGGAACACATCCAGCGGTGAGCACCGCGGAAGTGGTATCTCGGCACAGAGCGGGATCACCAGCGGTTTTGGCTGGTCGCTTACTGCGGTGAGGTATTCATCGGACCCAAGGTTCAGTATGTTTTGAATAGTGTCAGTCTCCATCCCATCGGCATCACCAGCCATTGGATTTTGTGAACTGTATCCCGGGCAGGAACGAGGTGTGAAGTGTCCTGCCCGGTTACCGGCACTGGTATGGGAATCCTTGCGAGGATCCGGAATGATCCTGCCAATTACCCGTTCAAATGCTTAGTTTTGGTTGTTATTGTACATATTTATACATTACTGTTACTTTGTGCAATTTGATGCACGTCAAAAACGGTGGCCCTGAACACAGCATTGGAAAAAAGGGAAGGCACCTCCCTGAAAATTAACGGCGTAAAAAAAACAAAAATGCCTAAAACCTCAAATACCGAAGCCAGGTGTAACTGCAAACCGGGTCTTCAGGTTTGCCTCGGGCGCCCTGTTCACTCGACTTTTATGCCCTTGTTGCGGAGTGCTTCGGTCTTCTTCTTCGAACATTCCTCGCACCGGAACTCGGGTGCTGCATCCTCACTCTTGTCGTAGTCCCCGGACCGGACGAGCCGGTAGCCTCTTGCAACTTTACCGCAGTCCACGCAGGTGATGTTCTCTTTGACCTCCCATTGTGCCGCAAGCGACTGGGATGTGAAGATGTACTGATCGACCCAGAAGAAAATCAGCCCGCCGATCAGGTTTGCAATAATTGCGGCCACTATCTGTCCCATTGCGGCAAGGATGATGCCAACCCCGGCAAGGATGGGGGTGCTTGCCTGCCACCGGAGCAGGTAGAGTGCATATCGTTTGAAATTAATCTGCATATCCTTTCCATCGGGCAGGAACGTTAAAGGAATTTCTGGCCGGTCAACACACTGCACGAGGACTTTATACCCTGCAGGACAAATACTAGGAAGTACACTTGACGTGAGCATATATGTGGCCGAACAAACAGCACTCGCTCGGGTGGGTTTTTGTCTCGCGGATGATCGGGATCATCTGTTTTCTGATCGTGGTCGTGCTGGCAAACATCCTGACGTTTTACGTAGCGAGCCCGCTCTATCATTCGGGTGTTGATTTTCTTAATCTGAACTTCTGGCTGCTGCTCCTGATCGCGATTATCATCTTTATTGGCGATATCTTTGGGGCGTTTCCATTCCCGCTGAACCTGCCGGCCCCGGTGATCAAGGCGATCGGCAGCGTCTTTATCATCGCATTCGTGCTCCGGGTTTTTGAGTGGGTTGATACGACCACCGGGAATAACATCTACCATTACTTCTGGCTGCTCTCATTTGTGATCGTGCCGATAGTCTTCCTCATCGTGCTTCTGGCCGGGTACTATGAGATACTCTGTGACCTCTGGGCAAGGGCAAAGATCCGCGACCACTCTGATGTGGTCGTTGCCGGGGAGGCCGGTCCTTCAACCGTCACGCCCACATCCCCCAAGTCTTGGGAAGATGTAGGTGCCGAGTTACGGCTGATGCTGTACGATCTTTTCCACCGGTTCCGCGAAGAGATCCGGAAAAATTAGCGCTTGTGTGCAGCCCTGGTGCGGGAGAGCCCGTGCCGCACACCCAAAAATGGTATTTCCGTTATGATGCGATCTTACCAGTCCGGGTTTTCCTCCCGGAATTTTCTCTCTTTTGCCGCGAGTTCTTCGCTCGTGAGATGGGCCGGCATGCAGATGCAGCGGTGTTCGATAAAGACACCGTTCCTGAAACTGCCCTGCGGTTCACCTGTGCGGCAGGCGCCATAGGTGTCAGTGTCGCAGTCATGGTAGACCTGCGGGAGATTCCTCTCTTTTGCATTCGTGATTGCCTCATGCCATGATAATGCCATACTTGCAGTAGTGCTGCGTTACAGGTATATAACTGGCGTGCGATGAACAACTGCCACTATCAAAAGAACATCACAAAAAGAAAAAAATAAACGAAATTTGTGTAATTAGAACCGGGGTTTCCGGTGTTTGGGCAGGCAGTCCCTGCAGTAAACCGGCCTACCCTCAGTTGGCTTGAAGGGGACTTCGCACTCTTTTCCACAGTCTGAACAGACTGTCTTTGTCATTTCTCTGGGACCGAAGTTTCTCGGGCCGCCAAATCCTTTTCTTTCCATTGTATTACTCATGCAGTTTTAGATCTGCACATATTCATCTTACCATTGAGTATAAATACATCTGCATACGACCGGGCCTGCATACAGACCTCTTTCACGAGGTCAGGGAATGATTTCGCAGCCGTTGAACTTTTCGTGGGCAAAGTCCGGAAGGTGGATACGCCTGGAAGCAATCAGGGCCCGGACCCGGGGAAGTTCATCCGTGAGAGCGCCGCGCAGGTTTTCCACGGTACTACAGACGAGCTGCCGGCCGGCCGGGTTCCAAGGCTGCACGATGTTCGAATACAGGCACCGGCCCCCGCAGAACGTGCGGATGCGGCACGCTGAACACTCGCCCCCCACCGTGATCCGGGGCAGGAGGTTACGGGGATCTGCGTCCGTGATGTGGCCGAGATAGTACTGCTTCATGCCGATCATGATCGGGCAGGGTGCGATGTGGCCATCGGTCATGATCGCATAGTTCGCGTGCCCTGCTCCGCACCGCAGGAGGCTCTCCCTTCCGTACAGGAGATCTTCCATGGGATCGATGAAGGGGTACCAGCGCCGGACCTTCCCGTTTTTTTCCATGTCATCGACCCATGCCGCGACAAGTGCACGGATACCGGGATTATAACTCTTGTCTGCCCATTCTGCAAACCGGCGGCGTGAAAGATCGCGTGAGAAATTTGCATCCATCTGCCAGTGGATGGAAGAAAAGGAGTAGTCCGGGTTCTCCGCGAGGTATCGGACGGCATCGAAAATATCGGTGCGCTCGGTCACGGTCATCCTTGCTATCAGTTCGCCGCGATAGTCGTTTGCCCGGATCTTTTTTACGTTTTCCATTACCCGGGAAAAAACACCGTGACCCCGGTTTTCATCGGTAAGGGCTTCGCGCCCGTCCAGCGAGACAAGGATCGTGGAGAACCGGTTGACAATATCGGGAGCGAGCCGGTCGAGCAGGAGGCCGTTTGTCTGGATCATGAACCGTTGTACCGGGGCCTCGCGGACGATCCGTTCTACAAGGTCCGGCCGCATAAGCGGTTCGCCGCCATAGAATGTCACGGTGGGCGAGGGGTCCCGTTCAAGGAAGCGGTAGAGCAGATCTGGATCGTAATTCAGGTCCGGTGCGAGATCCTCATCGATCTCGACCGGCACTGTGTCAGGGCCCTCCGTATCCTCCTCCTCAAAGGCCTTTGCCCGGCAGTACCGGCAGCAGAGGTTGCAGTCGTCGGTGAGGATGAGGTGGAAGTACATGAACAAATTCCTGTTATCATGGGAACCGGCAGACGATAAATTTGCGGGCATTGCGGCTCGAAATCGAGTCGAGTGCTGATTGTCGCAGTTACCTGAACAGGTTGACAGTGTTCCCTCTCTGCCCCATTTAATGTATATCCCCCCGCTGTGATGTTCTGTACGATACCGCGGTAATAGGGAGCGGGCGTACGAATTTGCAATTTCTGTACCGTGATGGACCGACGGTGGGCATGATTGTGCGCTTGCCGGTCTTTTCGCATTGCAGCACCTCCGATGGCACAATGGTTAATGCGCCTCTTTACTGCCATATTTTGACAAACCGGCCGATATAACCTTATTTTTAATCGGGGGTAATAGTGTGGCACAATGTCGAAAATACCAGTGAAAATATGGCCGAATTTAGTATTTCGACGTGCTTTCGACGGAAACCTTTTATATTATCAGGCGTTAACTCTCATTATCAAAACCCAAACGGGGTTTTGAGGTGTTTAAATGGGACAGAAAATTGGAAAGGAAAAAATCGTACGGGAAAAGGGATTCCTGTACTTCATTGGGAAGGATGGATATGTCTGGGCAGCCCCAATGAAGCACAACAAGACCGGCAAGAAGAAGAAAGTCGGTACTGAAAAGATTGCCAAGGAAAAGGGCTACATGTATTACATTGGCAAAGACGGATTCGTCGCAAAAGCCAAGATGAAAAACGCATAATCCAAAAACATTTTTGTTCATTAGCCGTCAGGAGGTACCGGAGCAATCCGGTACTGCCAGACTGCACATAGTTTTTCTTAAAACGGGATCGTCTCCAGTATGGTACCTGATTATCTGAACCTGTGAGGGGCTATTGGGTGGGGAAAAAGCACCCGCTGGATATCTGGTTCTGATTATTGCGGATTTTTCTCTCGCTGAATGTTCAATGCTCACCTTTCTGTTTTCATGTACTTTGTTTTTTATGTAATAGTAAAAACGAATGTCTGTGCAATGCCCGTTCAATCTATTGTGTAATCAGATATCAATATTTAGACCCCTCTGGTTCCACTGGAAATCCGCAAAATATCGGTTAATTTTGGTATATGCTGGTTATACGCAAGATTCTGGCAGTCCCCCCGGAACGGGGAAACTAAAAAGAAAACAGATCTGTTTTATGTGGTGTACCATGTACCATATCGTTATAGTAATTGAGAGGTCTGCCACCCGTTCCGGGTGCCACTCCTTTTTCACAAAACCGGTTTCATTGTCGAAGAGTACTGAACCGGGATAGAAAAATGATGCGACCTGCCGGTGAAGAATCTTAACGGAGAAATCTGCGTAAAAATGTATGGGCCCGTCGTGATTCGAACACGAGATCTTCGCCGTGTGAAGGCGACGTCATAGCCAACTAGACCACGAGCCCTCATGCATCGACCGGGAATTGAACCCGGGCTATAGGCTTGGAAGGCCTAAGTCATACCACTAGACCATCGATGCACTGCGCTCTACAATTTTGGCGGGGAGGTGTATTAATGCTTACTTATCCCGGTCTGATCAAAGTTTCCGACCCTGATCGTACATTGTATTGGTTTCGCCCCTCGTTTGGGGCGTACCGCTTTCGCCGTCATTATCTGGCATCAAAAATATACGTCTCCGCGCTGTGAGAAATTTAAAATGTGAAAAATCCCAAAAAACGTTCGTGCTAAAAAATTATAGGTCAGTATCCGCGAAGTTCGATCTCAATTTTTTCAAGAGCGGCAATCCGCTTCTCTGTCGCCGGGTGGGTCGAGAAGAGTTCCATGATCCTGTTGCCCGAGAGCGCCGGGATGATGAAAAATGCATTTGCCCCCTCGACTTTTGCCTTTGCCTGGGGGGGCACAACCTCCATCCTGCCGCTGATCTTGTTTAAAGCCGAAATAAGCGCCCGGGGATTTCTCGTGATGAGCGCGCTTCCCCGGTCTGCTGCAAACTCGCGGTACCGGGAGAGCGCAAGCATCAAAAGGGTGCTCAGCGCGTAGACAATGATCGAGACAATCCAGACAATTATCCACCCCGAACCACCCTCACGATTATTGCCCCCAAAGAGCGCAGAGAAGAAGAAACTCTGCATGATCATCGAAGCGATCATCGCGATAAAACTCGCCATGGTCATCGTGAGAATGTCACGGTTCTTTACATGCGAGAGCTCGTGGGCGAGAACTGCCTCCAGTTCATCCTGTGTCAGGAGGCGCATGATTGAGTCGGTGCAGCAAACCACCGCGTGCTTCGGGCTCCTTCCCGTAGCAAACGCGTTTGGCACCGGGCTCTGCATGATGGCAATCTTTGGCATGGGTAGATCGGCCTCATGGCACAGTTTCTCGACAGTACGGCGAAGTTCCGGGTATTCGTCATCTGTTATAATGCGCGCACCCGTGCTCCAGAGTACCAGCTTGTCCGAGAAGAAATACTGGACAAGTCCCATGACAACTGCCAAACCGACAATCAGCAGGATGCTGACGCTGGGGAAGAACACCACCAGTACGGTCATGAACACGAGGTAGAGGAGGAACAGTAAAAATCCTGTCAATAATACCCGGGCTGTCAGGCCCCAGTCTCTTTTCCATTCCATAATTGGTATTTTTTTGCTGCCTGCGCTCTTAAATCATTCGAAAAAGACAGCGGGAAATTCCTGTATTCCATTAATTTCACGTGTTACCGTCCCCGGAATTTTTGCTCTCTCCGCTGTTGTGCATTCCATTTCAGGCCCAGTACTCAAAGCAGAAACTATTTTTCGGCAGAACACCGGACGGGTACAATATGGACGAAGTCGATTCTGAGGCTCTGGCTGACGTGGCATACGGTATCTTCGATCACCTTCTCACCAGAAGACTCCAGACGCAGGGCAAGTATCTCTGTGCGCTCGTTGAAGGAGGCGTTGACTTCACTGCAGACCTGAACGATACCTTCGGGCAGCTCACCAACGAATACCCGCAGCTCGCCGAGGCACTCCTTGCACGTTTTGGTTCTGCCGATACGATCTACCGAATGCTCTGCGAGGGCGAAGGTGTCCTCCCCTCAAAGACGACACAGATGTACTGGATTGTTCAGGATGCACCGGGCAGCGCACCCGAGGCCATTGAGGATGAGCATGCCGGCAAGTGGCTGATTTTCCAGGATCCCGATGTTGCAGATGACGCGTGGAAGAAAGTGCGGGACGCAACCGTTGCACACGATCTGGGGATCTCCGCGAAGGTAAGCACGGCAAAACCAAACCCTGACTCCCGGGATCTCCGCAGGGTCATTTATGTCTATACCAAGGACTGGGCAGATGAGCCGGATGTGATGCGGGTGCGGGAGAACCTCCGCGCCTTAGGGTTTGTTGACCGGATCGGGTACAAGCGTAACATCGAGACATTTGCCGGAGAATATGCACAGAAAGGCAAACGCGTCACGTACTATTCGTCCTGATCTCGCTATTATAAAAAAACCAAAAAAAGAAAAACAGTATTGAAAAATTCAATTACGCTTTTCGTTCCTTGTTTTTCGGGCGCAGGTTCTTGTAACCGCACTTGCGGCATGTTGTTGCGCGGATGGCATTGCGTGCATTGCAATGCATACATACCTTCACGTTGAGTAAACGGGCTTCGGCCTCTGGGAACTTTGCCATGAATCTACACTCCTGTCTGCCCTTATAACAATGTTCTTCGATCTTTTAACCGTTTCGCGTAGCCCCGTAATAATTTCAGGCCGGCCTTTTCACAAACCAGTCCCGGAACGCAGCAAGTGCGCGGGCGCGATGGGAGATGGTGCTCTTCTCTTCAAGCGGGATCTCGGCAAGGGTCTGTCCATTGACCTCGAAGATCGGATCATATCCAAAGCCCCCGGTGCCCCGGGGCGCTGTTATGATCCTGCCCACAATTGTTCCGGTAAACACTTCAATACCGGTTTCATCAGCAAATGCGATCGCGGTGGTGAATCGGGCGTTCCGGTCCAGAATATTATCCATCAGCCTGAGGATGCCGGTGTTGCCAATCGATCTGAGCACGTATGCCGCGTACGGCCCCGGAAACCCGTTGAGTGCATCGATGGAGAATGCAGTGTCATCAACGATGAGCGGTTCATGCAGGTGATTGTATGCATACCGCGCTTTCTCCCGGGCGATCTCTGTTACGTCATCGGACCGGAGTTCCGGGATGTCGAGTGCCACATGCCTGACTTCAAGAGTTCCGCCAAAAAATGCTGCGGCCTCTTGTGCTTTGTGTGCATTGTTGGTGACAATCGTCAGGCTCCGGTTCACAGGTATCTCCCCCGAAGTTCGATCTCCTGTTCCCGGGCCAGCACCTCTTCTGCGCCGGAAAACGTTTCCGCGTACCCTTGGGTAAATGCCTGACTGAACACGCCGGCCTCTTCCGGGTTTGTACTTTTAAGTGTCTGGAACATAACGTGGAGATCAACGCCCCTCTGCTCGATCTCCGATGTCACCTGCGATAAGCCGAAATCGATCAGCACGCACCTGCTGTCACCTTCGCGCAGGATCATATTACTGGTTGTGAGATCCCCGTGCATGATGCCGACCGCGTGCAGCCGGCCGACAATTCGTCCGGCCTCCTTGCAGTGCGCCTCAGTGAGTGCTCCTGTGAGAAGCGTACCGGCCACCTGCTCCATGACAATGGAGTCATGGGTGACATCGCGTATGACCGGTGTGGGGACGCCCCCCTTCCGTGCCATGTGAATGAGCCGGGCCTCGGCCCGGGTCCTTTCCGCGATCAGCTTTTTGTCGAGAGCGGGGACCCGGTATCGCTTGGATACCCGCTGTTTGATCGCGGTCCCGTCCCTGAAACAGACAAGGGCCTCTGCCCCCCGTTTCTGCCCGGTGCTGCCATACTGTCCGTAGTCCGGCGCGCGCGTGACTTCGTGTTTCCAGGTGACTTCGACCTCATCTGAGCGGAAGGATGGGTTGACCTGCGAATGTTCGATGGCAAGCGACTGGCCGCTCTCAAGCATCAGTTTTCCTGTATAGGCGATCATCGCACCGTTATCCCCGAGATATTTTCGCTCGGGCACAAAGAACCGTGCCCCCCTCTCCTCGCACATGATCATGAGCATCTCCTGCAACCGGGCGTTTGCTCCCACGCCACCGACAAGAAGTACCTCATTTTTTCCGGTAAGTGAGAGAGCCCGCTCGGTTACTTCGACGCACATCGCAAACGCCGTCTCCTGCAGGCTGTAACAGACATCGGGCAGAGGTTCTTTTGACTCTTTTGCCGCGGAAACCAGTCCCGAGAATGCGAGATCCATACCCTTGACCGTGTAGGGAAGTTCAAAATAATGTCCGGCTTTTGCCTGCGCTTCGATAAGTGGCCCCCCGGGGTGCGGGAGGTCTTTTGCCCGGGCAAACTTGTCAAGCGCGTTTCCTATACCAATGTCCAGCGTCTCCCCAAAAATGCGGTATCTCCCGTTGAGATACCCGATCACCTGCGTGTTTGCCCCGCTCGCGTACAGCACGACCGGGTCCCGGCAGCCGGTTGCCCAGCACCCGATCTCCACGTGGGCAACGCAGTGGTTTACCCCGACAAGCGGGACGTCAAGGGCCAGCGCAAGCGAGCGTGCTGCGGTCGCTACCGTCCGCAGGCACGGTCCAAGTCCCGGCCCCTGCGAAAAGGCAATCCCGGTAATTTTCTCCGGTTCCTGAAGAACTGAGAAAATGACTTCTTTTATTACCGATGCATGGTGCTGTGCGGCCTCGCGCGGGTGAATACCACCATGGGTGGGAGAATACGGGCGTGAGCACAATGCGAGAAGATCACGGTCAAAAAGAGCAGCACTGAGGTTCCAAGCGGTCCCCTCAATGCCAAGTATCTGCCCAAAATCCGGCATCAGTGTTTATTTCTTGAATTCGGTGTATCCGCACTTTCCGCACGCAACACGATCCTTGTGGTCGGCCATCATGATACCGGGGCCACAGCGGGGGCAGTACTTCTTGGTGGTGGTGACCTTTTCACCTTCGACCTTGAAGAATGCACTGCGTGAAGGCCCTTTCGCCGCTGCTTTCTTTGCTGCTGCCGCCATGTTTATGCCGCTCCTTCTTCTTTGGGCTTGGGCATACCGCGTGCTGACAGGTACGGGCGTTCAGTCTTTTTCTTTGCCTCTTCGGTATCGTACACTCGTGCTTTTCCGGTGACTGCTGTCTTGCCGAAATTGCTTTTCAGACTGTCAAGTACAACCTGTGGCTCTTTTGCATTGAGCAGTGCGCACAGTTTGCCGATAATCTGCATGCGGGAGGGTGTAGCACCATCGTATGTGAGATTAAACTGAATCTCTCTCCGTGATAAAAGTTCATTCCTTTTATCGCTCTCGATTTCAAAGTCCATCGATATCCTGTAATTATTGGGAACCGTGTTATTTAAAACCAGAACCCTGCGTGAGAAAACAGCAGAATAAATCTTAAAAATCAAATAGGAGCAAAATATTCTGTTTTTTTATTGTTATGCGCCGGCCCGGACAAACTGCCTGAGAAGTTCGTTTGCGGCAGTTTTTGCTCCGGCATCGATTGTGCGGAGTACGACGCCTTTGTGCGGCTGGCCATAGAGCACGACGGATCCATCCGGCGCAGCGATTACCAGTGGGATCACGGCGAGATCTTCCTCTCCGTTTACCATGATGGTAACGGGGGGATGGTCAACCGCGTAGCTGATCGCTTTCACCAGATCATCGGTGATGGTGCCGGGCGGATTTTCCACACGGATACATTCACCGGAGAGCTCCGGCATACGGCTGCACGGTGAACGCATCGTCTGGCCATCCACTACGGCGATTGCGGGGGTGATCCCGTTTTTCTGGAGGTTGTGGGTCACAACATCCCCCACCGAATAGACCGTACACCCGACAAGTTCCGGGAGTACCGTGCCCATATCCCGGTGGAGTACTCCGAAGGGCTCTTTGAAGAGTTTGCGCGACTCTTTTGGGAGCACGAGCATTTTAGCGGACCTTTAACGCATACCGTCCGGGGAGATTAATATTCATCCGTTTTGCCACGTCTGAATTCTCCGGGTCGATGATGACGAGATAGCCCGACCAGTCATCGCTTAAATTTGCCGTTCCGCAGATGACACAGTTCTCGCCTTCAACCACCCGGTGGCAGTCCCGGCAGACCTTTCCCTGTTTTTTCTTATTCATCGGCGGCATGTTCTTTCCTCTTGCCTTTTGCCTTCTCCGGCTTATCCTTCGGGGCGCCTGTAACACCGGCCGCCGCTCGTTCTTTCTCTTTCTCGATCTCCTCTTCGAGCCAGAGTGCTGTGCCGAGGCCGGCCTGCCGCATGGTGAGCCCGATCTTGCTGTCCCGTGGCTCGCGCTCGTTTAAGGAGAGCGTCACCACACGGACCCTGACCGTGTCACCAACACCGATGAATCTTTTGGATTCCTGGCAGATGAGGCGGGCGTTCTTCTCATCGAAATTGATGTACTCGTCTGAGATCTGGCTCACGTGCAGCATGGCGTCGATCGGCCCAAGGCTCACAAATGCCCCGAAACTCGTGGTTTCCACGACAAGCCCCTCTATGACTTCCTGCAGGGCGAGCCTGAGTACGAGCCCCTCAAACTTGACATCGTAATACACACCGCCATCGCCGGGTACGATCTCGCCTTCGCCGACGTGCTCCACTCTGGTTACAGCAATGAAAATCCCGAGTTCCTTATCGATGCTTCCTTCGAGTTGCTCCTGAAGGACATCTAAAAGGACCTTATCCAGTTTTTCGCCAAGCCGGGTGGGGGGCACCCTGACTTTGTCTTCCAGCATCATCTTGTAATACATAACCCACCTACCTTCGCAATATCTCTAGTTTTTTCTGTTTTCTCATGGATATAACTCCGATACCCTTCATGAGCAGTGCATCCCTGACCCGGCGGTCGTTGGTTGCAACCAGGCAGTCGTTGGCCGATGCCCAGGCAATTACCTGTTCATCTACCGGAACAGATGAAACAGTGCCTTCCGCAACCGTGCACTGTCCCGCAAGTGCAAGACCGAGCCGCGCTGCGGCCCCGTCATTGCCTTTTGCCCGGGACAACCCGGTGAGTTCCTGCACCACACCGGGAAGAACCACTGGTTCGAAGTTGCCGAGCAGTTCACGGATCTCACTGAAGAGATCGATCCTGAACTGTGCCGGCATCATGAGTGCATTTGCATCCAGCAGAACTTTCACTCGCTCAGGATACCCATCCCGATTAACCGCCAGCGTGCTCCCACCTGCCGGCTGATAGCGATCCGGGCTCCCTGCTCTGCACAGACCGGACGTTTCAGCTGAATTTCGACTGCCTCTTTCTTGGTACTTGTGACCACGCCCACGGTGACCGCGGTACCAACGGAGAGCATAAGCGGCTCATTGAATTTCAGGGGTTCGATGACAAGTTCGCTCGTTGCACCGACGACTCGTTCCATCAGGGTAACCTGGCACTTGATCTTATCCCAGACCGGGGGCAATTTACCCACATGGCCGACGACCTGACCGGCCAGAGCATCGCTTTTGGTGAGCGCCGGATCAAGTTTTGTTCCGACGCCGAGAAGCCCGCCCGGGGTAGCTTCTTTTACGGTATCTGTACCGGCATTAATTGATGTAACCTCAGTGGTTATGGATATCCACTTGATCCGGTTCTCGACTTGCGTCTGTCTGCCGGGCCGGATCTCAATAGCGTCGCCTTCGCGGAGGATGCCCCGGATAAGAGACCCTCCGACAACACCGCCTTTTACCTCCTTCCAATTACAGCCGGGTTTGTTGATATCAAATGAGCGAGCTACGAGCATCACCGGCTCGGCAGCGGGATCGCGCACCGGCTCGGGAATGGTCTGGTCCAAGGCCTGCACCAGTGCTCCCATATTGATCCCTTTCTGAGCTGAGACCGGGATAATGGGGGCATTCTCGGCTACGGTTCCTTTCACGAATGCCTTGATCTGCTGGTAGTTGTCCATCGCCTCTTTCTGGGAGACAACATCGATCTTGTTCTGGACGATTACGATCTTCTTGATACCGACAAGTCCCAGTGCCATGAGGTGCTCTTTCGTCTGAGGCTGCGGGCATTTCTCTGTGGTGGAGATGACAAGCATCGCCCCGTCCATCAGCGCTGAACCTGACAACATCGTCGCCATCAGCGTTTCATGTCCTGGAGCATCCACAAAAGAGATGGACCGGAACGGTGTTCCGGTTCCGCCACATGCCGGGCAGACCGGCTTTGTTGAGTAAGCGTCCGGACCTTCGCAGTGTCCGCACTTGTAGAATGTTGCATCCGCATAGCCCAGCCGGATGGAGATACCCCGCCGCACCTCTTCGCTGTGCCGGTCCGTCCAAGTACCGGTGAGCGCATTAACAAGCGTGGTTTTCCCGTGGTCCACATGGCCCACAACCCCGATATTCACACTGGGTATTGTCACATCATGCAAATGAAATCGAACCTCCTTATCCTATTACTAATGGGCATACTTATACATAACCTGTAACGGCCGGTTTTACCGGCTCATGATATTTTTAACCAAGTCTGTGTTTGTGCGAAGTGAAAAAATCCCCCTAGTTGAGGATAAAAAATATCGGGGGATTAGCCTCCGCCTTCGCAGCTCTGGTCAATATTTTTCAGGGCGTCCTGGAGTCCCGTTCCCCCGGCAAACTCCCGTTCACGCCGGATCACTTCTTTTGCGTCTTCTGTTATGGCGGTCACCGAATTTTTTATGTGTTCTGCAGGGATCAACTGGTCTGTACGATAGAGAAGGTGCGTACTGTCCAGTTCGGCAAACCGGCTTCCCCTTACTTGTTCTATCCGGACCACAGCACCGGTGGTTCCGGTACGCGGGTACCGCACCCGCATCCCAAGGGCGATCTCTTCAGTAAGCATACATGAGAATGAGTCTGCTACTAGTATAGAAATATTATGCCTGTCATGACTCAAAAGGTGGCATCCGTATGCCTGCAAGGTACTTTTTTATTGGATTCCCCATGTGGAGTAACTCAAAATCAGGGATGACAATCTTACTGTTTTTCTTTATCGTGGGGCACTCTAAAAAAAGATTAATTAATGGTCAGACCCTGCATAACTGCAGACTCGGGCACATCAAACGTCGTCCCGGTTCCAACAATCTGATATTTCCCGGTGGCCTTCACATCGTAGGGATTACCGGTTGTGGAATAGGGTACGACAAATTCCCCGTTTACACTCTGCTGGCTGTAGGTAAAGTTCCTCCCGGTGTTAGTAACCAGCGGGATCTCGATGATACCGGATCCCTTTATGTGGGCACCTTTGACGTACTCAAAGATCTTCACGTACTTCACATCGATTTTATCCGAATTGAACACATTTGTCGACGATTCATGGACAAGACGATAATGCTGCAGGGCAGGAACATCCGTGATTGGCAGCACGACGGAGGCACTGAGTACTTCTGCATGGTATCCGCCCGGGGCATTCTGGTTGTACTGTGCTGCCCGGGTTGTGGCAGCAGATACGTTCATCTCCGCGGCATTGGTGAGAACCGGGTACGAGGCATGCGTGATACTCTGGTCTGCATACTCGACATAATATGCCGAGCTTGCCGTTGTCATGGATCCATCGAAATTATGGAGCCGTGAAACCATCGTATCGTAGTAGGGCTGCTCGTTTAAGAGCGCAGAGTCATAACTGCTGGAATCTGTCTGGCTCGGGACGAGGAATGTCATCTGGTACGGTGAAGCAGCTGCAGTGGAATTAAACCATGTTGCCATTGCCCAGAATTTTCCGGTGTCCATCTCGATATCGGTGATCACGTACCGGGTTCCATCATGATCAAGGATCGTATTGGCAGTTGATTCGTTTGTCGCCATGAAATACGCAGCAGCACCGTCGGGACCGCTCACTCCTGCCTGGAATGGGTTGGCATTGGGGATTCGCTGTGCGATGTACGTGATCATATGGCCGTAGTCCCACCACGACATGACTCCGTAGGAAGAATTGGGATACGTGAAACTATTTTTGTCATAAATCGTGTAATAATTGACCCCGGTTGCTGGTGTATTGTTTTGCATCCATACAAGGGAATCCCTCCAGTCCTGGTTCATGGAGAGGGGATTTCCGGATGCATTGACATAACTGTAAGATACAGATGTATACACAAACAGGATGCCAAGACCGGCGGTAATGACGATGAGTGCAATAAGGAAATAATTCGTGGCAGATGGAGCAGTGTTTTTCTTCTGAGTTTTTTTCTGTTTTTTACCTTTTGGTGCCTTATCGTCTGTCCCATCTGCTGAATTTTCCGGTGTCGATTCAGGGGTGATGCCCTGTGCGAGCCGGACAAGATCGCCCCCACCCTGTTCCAATGCAAAACTGATACAGATCGCTGAAAGCAGCGCGACATTAACCGCCAGATAATACTCATACCGGATGTGCTGACAGGTTGAGTAGAATATGACTGCAGTCCATACCAGCGCAAAAACATCGTGGGGGCGATCCTCTCGGAAGGTGTTATACAGGATGACCAGTATGCCGCCAAACAGGAGGATAAGGCCGTAGTTGAATGTGGTCCACGCGGCTGCCATGGACCAGCCCCGTGCCTCCTCAACCGTGTCGGTCACCGGTGCCTGCCCGAAAAACTGGATGGCAGCACTGATGAGCTGGTTAAAGAACTGCGGGCTCACTACAGACAAAATTGCCGTACCAATTACTGCCAGACAGAGAAGTGATAAGGGGAAATAATAGTGTGCTTTTCCCTTGAGGTATCGGGCAAGGAGGTACAGAACCGTAGTTCCTGCAATTATTGCAATGTAGGCATAAATATGCCCGAGGGAGTACGTTGCGAGGTCGATCCCCGGACTTTTAAACCCGAAAAGGAGAAGTCCGACGATTGCGATGGCAAAAATAATGGTATTTGCCACGAGCAGGTATTCACCTGATTTGTCGCGGTAAACGATGATGACAAACTGGATGACGGTGAACAGCACGAGGATGAGGGCAAACACGATCATCGTTGGCATCAACATCAGACCAAGCACATATGCAATTCCGGCAAGAGCTGACAACAGCGCAGTCCTTTTCCAGGTCGCAATATTTTTCAGATCGATGTTAGCCTCTCTTTCTGAATAGAGGATATAGATATAGAGCAGGCAGAACAGCGTCGAGAAGAGTACTTCACCAATATGATGATCAAAATACCCGTACAGCGATCGGTAAAAATACTGTCCTGATACCGCTGCGGTAAAACCGGATGCCAGTATGCCGGTCTTCCAGTCCCCGCAGAATTTCCCGACATAATACATCAGCACGACCGTTACGGCCGCCATGATTGGCGGTACAAGAAGACAGATGCCGATAATCTCTGGACGTGTTACTGCACCTGCGATCAGGCAGGCAAATCCGGAGATATAGATAAAAAGCGGCCCCCAATACACCGTTGAACCCACTGGATACTGGGTCATCGGGTCAAACCAGGTATACGTGAAATGATTGGCGAGGAGCTGCTCGACCTGACGCAGGTTGTAGAGTGGGTCATCGCTGCCAACCATCAGGAGGATATCGGTATGACTCCCTGAAAGGAGCAGGGGAATCAGGCGGATCCAAGTGGAAAAAATGACGAAGAACGCCACTATGCCGGCAATGTAGAGATTACGACGATTAATAAAATCCAGTTGTACCATGTACCTAACCATTCCTGCCTACTAGGTCAATTTCGGGAGCATTAATAAATTTGTGTGCAACAAAAATTACTGCAAATTCCCCAGTAAATCCTCGAACTGCCGGGCTTTCTCTTTCCAGCTGTATTTTTCAAGGTTGATATGGAATGTTGCAGGGCTATCCATCAGGGTTTTGACCTGTGCAACAAATTCGTCCCGTGTCCTGTAGACAAAAAGGTTCGGGCCCCCTATACGGGCAACATCGGGTATCGGGCGCATGACGATCGGTTTTCCACAGGCTGAGTACTCAAAGAACTTATTGGGCAGGGCAATATCACCCCACTGGGGCGGGGCTAGGGGGATCGTGCAGATGTCCATACATGCGATGAACCGTGGGAGGTCCGCATATGGTTTTGTGCCAGTAAACATTACGTGATCGGCTACCCCCAGATTCCCGGCAAGGCCACGGAGTTCCTGTTCATAATCAGTAAACAGCGAGCCGCCCACGACTAAAAGACGCGTGTTTTTCCGGTACCGGATCAGGTCGGGAAGTGCCCGGATCATTTCATCGATTGCATACCAGCGCTCGACACTCCCCGAGAAACCAATAACAAAATCGTCTGTCCCGATACCCAGTTCCCGCCGCGTCTCTGAACCGTCCTGCGGCACGAAAAGTTCCGTATTGACACCATTTGTGATCAGATCTGCGGAGAACCCCAGTCTCTTGAGTTTATCGACAAGCGAGGGGGAAACTGTTGTGATCCTGTCGCTACGGGCGAGATTTCTCCTGGTGATCTCCCACACACCTTTCCTGATGCACTGCGCAATACACCGGTTTTTGAAGTATGCCGCTGCCGAATCCGGGAACCAGTCCTTGAGATCGAAAACGACCGGCACGTTATATTTCTTTGCCGCAGAAATGACAGCAGCCCCGGCAAGGACATGGGCTGCAACGACAACATCAATCTGGTTGTCCCGGATGATCTTGTTGAAGATATAGTAATGATAGGGCGTGTTGAGCGTATAGTGGAGGAGCGGGTTTTTTACCGGAAATTGAGTTGCCTCTTCCACAATAAGCCGGGTAGGGCGGGTTTCACCCCGGCTGACATGGAAATGCGCCACATGCACCTCCTGGCGCCGGGCAAGTTCCTCAAAGATATAGTGGTGCCGGGAGGGGATGGGATGATGAATGTAATCCTGTGTTGAGACAAGGAGAATTTTCATGGGTACCTCGTGTTTGCCGGGTCTGATGGTAAAAAAATTATGAGTCCACTATGGTGTCACCGGGACTTCCTTATCGCGAGAGCCGATGGCAGATCATGTATCCTTGCCGGTGCACCCACTGCAAGTTTGTGCGCCGGTACATCCCGGGTCACAATCGCACCTGCCGCTACCAGTGCGCCCTCCCCGATATGGATGCCGGGAAGGATGGTGGCATTGGCACCTATGGTGGCGTGATGGTCGATCACCGGGCCCACAAGCCCGCCAATGCCTGATGGCGGATACCGGTCGTTGGTCAGTACTGCATTCGGGCCGATAAAGACCTGGTCCCCGATCGTGGTATTGGTGGGGATGTATACCATGCTCTGGAGGCTGACATCGCTGCCCAAACGGGTATTCCCTTCAATAACGACCGATGTGCCGACAGAGACCTGATTCCCGATCCGGGTCTTTTCACGTATTATGACATTATGCCCGGACTGGAACCGATCCCCGATGATCACATCGCAGTATATGATGGTGCCTGACCGGAGTACTGCATCTTTTCCAATCGTAGTACCTACAAATCCGGTTTTTCCGATATTTTCCCGGGAGGGAAACCCCAGCGTCACCGATTCAAATACCTGCAAGCCTTCTCCCGTTTTGTTGATCCCGTATTCGATCATTCCACCGTCACGCTCTTTGCAAGGTTTCTTGGTTTGTCAATGTCCCTCTCCAGTGCCACGGCAGTCTGGTAGGCTAGGATCTGGAGAACCACGAGGCTCGTGAGCACTTGGACAAAGAGATGTGTCTTTGGCAGGGGAATAAACCGGTCGACAATGTCGGGTAGTTCCTGGTCTCCTTCGCACCCGAGTGCGATCACCGGCGCCCCCCGGGCCTTGATCTCCTTGATATTGGAGACCATCACACCGTATGTCTCTCCGGGCATGCAGATGGCAATGACCGGTGTTTCCGGTGAAAGGAGTGCGAATGGTCCGTGTTTTAACTCCCCTGCTGCATAGCCTTCTGCATGGATGTAGGAGATCTCCTTCATCTTGAGGGCACCTTCCAGTGCGATGGGATAAAACGGTCCCCTCCCGATGTAAAAAACACTCTGTGCACCCCTGCACATCTCAACAGCATCTGTCAGATCCATGAGGAGTACCGCTTCGATTGCCTGGTGCGCGTGCAGAAGAATATCCTCGTACCTGCCATCTGAACGGGCATCAATCATCTGCATGAGAACTGCCAGCTGGGCGATAAATGATTTTGTGGCGGCGACACTGATCTCAGGTCCAGCACGCATAAAGAGCGTGGCATCGGCAATCCTGCTGGCGGAACTGCCAAGGACATTTGTTATGGCCAGGGTCCGGCAGTTGTGAATCCGCGCCTGCCTGAGGGCAGTCAGCGTATCGGCGGTTTCTCCCGACTGGGTGATCCCGATCACGAGATCATCTACGGGTGGGGGAAAATACCTGAACTCCGAGGCAAAATCCACACGTGCAGGTATCCCGCAGGACTTTTCGAGGAGGTATTTGAAGATAAGCCCGGCATGGTACGATGAACCGCAGGCAACAATGGTTACCGATGAGGAATGACAGACAAATTCAGGGAGATCGTTTTTGTTGACTGCCCGCAGGGTGTTGAAGAATGCCTGCGGCTGTTCGTAGATCTCCTTGAGCATATAATGGGCAAACCCGCCTTTCCTGACATCTTCCGGCGACCAGTCAATCAGTTCAACAGCGCGGTTTACCGGTTTGGCATCCTGGTAAATTTCCACGCTGTCTCTTTTCAGGCAGGCCATATCCCCGTCTTCGAGGAATATAGCACGCTCCGTATACTCGATTATGGGGGTCATGTCCGATGCGGCAAAATATTCCTTGTCACCGACCCCAAGCACCAATGGACTGCCTTTCCGTGCCGCGATCAGGCAGTCTGCTCCGGATGCAATAACGAGCAGGGCATACGATCCTGCAAGGTGCGGAAGTACATTCCGGACTGCGGAGAGCAAATCCGCTGTTTTTACAAACTCTTCCTCAATGAGATGAACCGCCACTTCAGTGTCGGTTTCGGACCGGAAGATGTGTCCCCTTGCAACCAGCTCTTTTTTTAATTCCGTAAAATTTTCGATGATCCCATTGTGGACCAGTGCGATCCGGTTGTTGCAGTCTGTATGCGGGTGGGCATTTACATCGTTTGGGATCCCGTGAGTTGCCCACCGTGTGTGACCGATGCCGATGGTACCGTGCAATCGGATCCTGCCGGAGTATTCGGAGATGCGGCCTTTGTGCTTGTCGATTTCAATGTGGCTTTGAAGCGTTGCTATCCCAAACGAGTCATACCCGCGGTACTCAAGTTTTTTCAAACCCTCGAGGATCAGGGGTGCAGCCTGTCGCCTGCCAATGTAACCGACAATTCCGCACACGTCATATCACCAGAGAACTGTCAGGAATTATGCGGGAGATTACCGTCCGGTTTCTTTCCAGCGTGGCATTGTTCCCGATTATACAGTTCTGGAACCGGGAAAACGAACCACTTTTTACATTGTCCCCAAGAATAGCGCCGAACTCCGAGCGTGTTGGTACCCCCTCGATGTCCAGGATGCCCCCTGCAGTACCCGTTGAGGTATGATCGGCCAGCATGCAGCGTTCACCAATGACTGAGTCCACAATGCGGGAGTGCGATGAGACCGTGGTGTCATCCATCACGATCGCATTCCCGATCAGGCTCAGTGGTTCTATAGTGACCCGGGACCCGATACTTGCATTGGGCAGGATACAGCAGTTCGGCCCGATCGTGCAGTCGTTCCCTATAATGACCGGACCCGAGATCACCGTATTCGGGCCAATGGTCGTCCCCTTGCCTATGTGGACCGGGCCGGTTATCGTGGCATGACGGCTTGACGTGCCATCTCTCTCCGCAGGGAGATGTTTAAGGAGGCGCAGATTGAGTTTGAGCAGATCCCAGGGATAAATCGCGTCCTGCCAGTCATCAGCGGTGACGGCGTTGATCCTGCTACCGACTTCTATCATGCAGGAGATGGCATCTGTGATATCGTTCCCCCTCACGTACCGGAAGAAGTCTTTGTTTAACGAATATATCCCGGTACTGACAAGGAAACTGGGTGCATGGTCCGGCTTCTCCACAATACTGTTGACCTGTCCATCCCGGATTGTCACCACACCGAAATTCGAGGGGTTGGGGTGTTCTTTTACAAGGATAGCATTTTTGATCTCCTTGATCTTTGCCACCGATTGCGCATCGATATAATTATCGCCGGGTAAGAGCAGGAAGTTTCCCGCGATCCGGTCTTCTGCCTGCCGGAGCGCATGGGCTGTGCCGAGCTGTTTTTCCTGAACAACCACTTCAATGGGCAAGTCGAGCTGGTTTAAGAACCGGGTCACCTGTTCCTTACGGTATCCGACAACGACGATGATGTCACGGATGCCGTTTTTTACGAGTGCATCAATCGTGTACGCGATGATGGGGCGGTTTGCCACCGGGATCATCGCTTTTGGCCGGCTCCACGTGAGCGGGCGGACCCTTTTTCCCTCTCCTGCCGCAAGAATAACTGCCTGCATATCATCACCTACCGGATAGTTGCGTTCTCGCCAAAACTTCCCTCAATGGAAGAGTTAGGCGCGAAATTTGCGTTGCTGCCGATCACCGAACCAACGTTGACCGAACAGTTGATCCCAAACCTCACGTTGTCCCCGATAACTGCACCGAACTTGGTGTGTCGGGTATCCCTTCCGCCAACTCTGACCGGGGCATGGTCATGCCTGAGGTTCGCAATTTTCGTACCTGCACCGAAGTTGCATCCGCTCCCGATAACAGAATCCCCGACATAGTTGAAGTGGGGGATCTTTGTCCCTGCCATCACAATGGAATTTTTGAGTTCCGTACAATGTCCGATATGGCAATCGTCGCCGATGCTCGTTGCTCCCCGGATGTACGCGTGGGGACCGATCCGGCAGTTGTTCCCGATAATGCAGGGCCCCTCGATATAGGTCCCCGATTTTACCACCGTATCTTTTCCGATGACCACCGGGCCTGACAGGTGCGCACCCTCTTCTACAATTCCGTGATTTTCTGAGGAGAGTTCAGAAAGGAGTGCTGCGTTTGCATCGAGTAAATCCCAGGGATAGCCGATATCCATCCACATCGAGAGGGGAACGGCCCGGAGCCGGTGTTCTCCGATCAGCCTCTGGAGGGCATCGGTCAGTTCGAGTTCTCCGCGTGATGAGAGCCCGACCTGTGCCAGCAGATCAAAAATTTCCGGAGTAAACAGGTATGCACCGGCGTTTATGGTATTGGATTTGGGCTGCTTTGATTTTTCTTCGAGGGCTGTTACCCTGTCGTTTTCCACCAGCACCACTCCGAAATCCCCCGGGTGATCGGTTGTGCTCGTGCTCATGCAGGGGGCCGGCGTCCGGATAATGTGGGCAATATCTGTACTCGTGAGGATCATGTCCCCGTTCATGACAAGGAACGGCCCGGTGACGAAATCCTGTGCCGAAAGGAGTGCATCGGCAGTACCCATCTGCTGGCGCTGCGGGACGTACGAGATGTGTACCCCAAAACGTTTCCCGTCGACGAAATGTCCCCGGACTTCACGCTCCCCGTAGCCGACTACAAAGACAAAGTTCGTTATGCCGGTATCTTTGGCTGCCAGCACGAGGTGCTCCATCATCGGGCGGTTTGCCACCGGGAGCATCACTTTCGGGCGCCGGGCGGTGAGAGGACGCATGCGTTTTCCCTCACCGGCCGCCAGCACAACGCATTCCATAGGTACAGCTCATCCTGCAATATTTAAGCAGTTTTCCCCTGCCGGATAAGTGTTTTTGCAGTTTCCAGTAGTTCTTTTGCCCTCGTCAGGCTTTTCCCCTCAGCCGTAATCCTGACCTTGGGCTCGGTTCCGCTGGCCCGGATAAGGTACCACCCGTCTTCCTGTGCCATCCTGATCCCCTCAGTTGGGTTTCCAGCGCCAAGTTTTGTTACAATCTCCCGTGCATTATCCATCGGGAGCGATTCGCGGAGGATTGGGTAAACCGGCATGGCATCAAGACGCTCCGCGACATCGCAGCCTGACGCGATCTCGCAGAACAGGGCTGCGGCAAAGGGGCCGTCAGGGCAGTATGAGTGGTGGGGGAATATCCAGGCGCCGCTCGGCTCCCCCCCGAAATCCCCCCACGAGAGCAGTTCTTCGGACACAAATGCATCCCCAACCGGAGTGCGGTGGACCTCTGCGATCTCATCGATGATCATGGAGGCATCGCTCGTTGTGACCACTTTTTTTGCTCCGAGGTGCTCGGCAAAGAGCATGAGCAGGTGGTCGCCGTCAATATACCGGCCCCTGTTGTCAAATGCCATCATCCGGTCCGCATCGCCATCATGGACAACTGCACAGTCGGCCCCGGTCTTATTTACCATCTCTCCTACGTATCCCAGGTACTCTTTAAGGGGTTCTGACGGACGGGCAAAATGCCCTGTCGGGTCACAGGTAAGACAGACCGGTTTTACCCCGGCCGCTGTCAAAAGGCCAGGTGTCAGCACAGAACCGGCGCCGTTCCCGCAATCGACGACGACTGAAATCCCAGGTTCGATGGAGACTGCATCAAGGATCGCTTTTTTGTGGGGTGTGAGTGCATCGAAGGCACATTCTTTGCCCTGGTAGCGCCAGTCCGCCCAGTGAGGTTCTTTGAGAAATTCTTCTGTGTCTTTCTGCTGGTTCTGCGTGAATGAGGCGCCATCCGGGTTGAACAGTTTAATCCCATTGTAATCCTCGGGATTGTGGGAAGCAGTGATCATGCACCCGGCCGCTGCGGTGCGGGCACTGTACGCGACAGACGGAGTGGGGGCTATCCCGGTGAAGAGTGCACGTCCTCCGGCACCAAGAATGCCGGCAATTATGGCACGGGCAAGAGCCGGGCTTGTGGTCCGCGTGTCGGTTCCCACCACGCAGTCGGGGAACCGCTCCCCCAGAACCCCCCCGACTGCAAGCGCGATTTCCACAAGCGACCGGTCAAACCGCTGACGGATACCCGATGACCCAAAAAGCATGCATCATGGTGGGCGTTTTGTATAAAAAGAGTTTTAGCCTTTTTTTACTGTGATGGAGCCGGGATGAAATCCGGTGTTTGCTGCCCGTACGGGCACCAGTGGTCCCGCTGCTGGAGGCGGGAGACCCCGGCGGTGGACGGGCCGAGAAAAATAATACGTTTTTTTTCTGCCCATGCTGTCACGAGATCCCCCGTCCCCGGTGCAATTACACCCTCGTTGTTGATCACGAGAACATCCGCCTCGTCAATAATTGTGGTGACAGATGACCCGAGGGCACGTTCCAGTGCCGGTATGTTCCCGATGCAGAAGACCCGGTGGCATTTGAGTTCCCCGGCCAGTTCGTGAATGCAGGCAGCGTGCGATGCCGCCGGGCAGGCCCGGTGCACGCGGGTGAGGCAGAAGAATGCCGTGGCAACGTTGATGATAGCGCACGCGGCGCTGCGGACGTTCGGGGCCTCAAGCGGCGTCCCGAACATAAATGAGATCTTTGTCATGGCCCGGATCGGATCGTCTGTTACAAATTCCGCGGTCCTGCCCCCGAATGATGCGATCATGCAGGCGCCCCGCTCGTATTCGCAGGTTGTTGCGTCTGGATCGACATCAAGATGGACACCCGCGTCCTCGCAGCCACTGTTTATGAGGATCTCTTCAAGCCTGTTTACTGAATCCGTGACAATATCCATTAGAAACCACCGTCATTTTGTATGAGCACGACCCGAGCGGGCGCACCATCTAGGCCGGCCAGTCGCAGTGGCAGGGCTGCCATCTCGTAATCCCCTTCAATTACTCCGGTGAGGTTGAGGAGTTCGATAATGATGCAGCCGTGACCGAGTAGTTCCCGGTGCACCGATCCGTTGCATACAAATGCTTCGATTGAGAACGAGTCGATCCCGACAGAGAGGACACCGTTTGCGCTGAGCAGTTCCGCTGCATCCGCTGTGAGGTGCGGGTAATCTTCCCGGAAACGACGTTCTGCTGAGAACTTCGTTTTCAGGAGGATACGTTTCGAGGTACCGAGCCTGCCGCTGAGGTCTGCTGATGTAATCTCACTGCCGGCACTGCTCACGTCAATGACCCGGCACGGGCCGATCACATGATCGAGCGGGATGGCGTCGATAGTATCCCCGGTTTTCAGGTAATGGACCGGGGCATCGATATGGGTACCCGAATGGCTGTTCATGACGAGGTCGCTGATCAGGTACAGCCCCGCATCCCTCTGGGAGAACTGCGGCGGCGTATCCCCGGGGTACGAGACGGTTTTTTCTGAAAGCGGGCGCGTGATATCAATAATTTTCATGGTATCCTCAGTTTTCCCATCCATGTTCTCCGATGAGCGGCACAAACCTGACACCCCCTTGGAGTTCCTGCGTGAACCGGTCCTGGTGTTTTTCGAGTACGACCAGTTCCTGGATTGCGCGATCGCCGACCGGGGCAACCAGCCGTCCCCCTTCTGCGAGCTGCTCTTTAAGTGGGACTGGTATTTCCGGGGTTGCAGCAGTGACAATGATGCCGTTGTACGGGGCACCCGGAGGATACCCGAGTGTACCATCCCCGAGAACGATCTCAACGTTATCCGCACTGACTGCCATAAGGTTGGCGCGTGCCAGCGCTGCAACCTCTTCAATGCGTTCGATCGTTATCACCTTTCGCACCAGCGCCGAAAGGATGGCCGCCTGGTACCCGCTCCCAGCCCCTATTTCAAGCACGGTGCCTGTGGGTATCGGGTGGAGCAGTTCGGTCATGAGCGCCACGATATATGGCTGTGAGATCGTCTGCCCGTTCCCGATTGGCAGCGGTGCATCCGCGTACGCATCCCGGTCGTAAGGCGCCGGGATAAAAATGTGGCGGGGCACGTCCCGCATCGCGGCAAGGACTCTCTTGTCACGGATACCCCGCACCTCGATCTGCTGCTCCACCATCCTGTGCCGTTCGTCCGATCGGGGATATGTGGAAGTCATAGCGGTTTTGTCTGACTCAGAACCCCGCTTTCTCCGCCACATCGATGGTGGCATCGATCTGTTTCTGGAGCGCCTCGGGAAGCCCGGCGATCTTGACGTCGAGGAACCCCCGGATGATCGTTGCAGTCGCCTCATCCTCGGAGAGTCCCCGGGCCATCAGGTACTCGATCTCATCCTGCGCGAGTTTCCCGACAGCCGCTTCGTGGGAGAGCTCGGTCCCGACAACTCTCCCGTCGATCTCCGGGATCGCATAGATTGTCCCGTCCTTGAGGATCAGGCCTTTGCATTCGAGATGGCCCCGGGTACCGGCGGTCTTTCCGATGATCTGGCCCCGGGAGATGATCGTCCCACCCTTGGTGATCGCCCGGGTCAGGAGCTCTGCGCTTGCGCCCTTCCCTTCAAGGATCGCCCGCGACCCCACATCGATATACGATGTCGGGGAGGCAATGGCGATCGTGGAGAACCGGGCAACCGAGTTCTCGCCTTTCAGGGTCGCGGTCGGGTACATCTGGACCTTTTTGACCGGCTGCATGCAGACATAGTTTGAGAGGAAAACACCGTTCTCTTCGACGATGGACGCACTCCGGGGGAAGACCTCGACGTTCTCGTTCCAGGTGTGGATCATGGTAAAACTGATCTTCGCATCCTTTTTGATGTAAAACTCGGAGACACCATAGTGCTTTGCCCCTTCCCCTACATGCCCGCTGCTTGCACAGCCCGAGATCATGTGGAGCTCTGCGCCCTCTTCAGCGATGATGATGTTATGCACATGCTGGATGGTCTCGCGGCCGAGGTACAGGCAGGCCTGGATCGGGAGGATGTTCTTTGACCCTTTGTGGGCGATGATCACGTATCCCTTGGGGTCCGGCTGTTCCGCGACGTATTTTGTGATTTCGTCCTTATCCTTTGAGACCGCCTTCCAGAGATAATCCTTAAGCCAGGAATGCTTTTCCATTGCCTTCTTAAACGAGAGGACCTCGATGCCCTCCTCTCGGCATTCGGACTCTACAATGTTCTGGTCCACCTGGAGATAGCTACCGCACCGGTTCTCAAGGTTGAAATCGATACCCGACTGGACGATCCGTTCCTGGTCGTCCTTTGCGATCCCTGGTGTGTTCAGCTGCGACGACATTCCCGACACTCCGTGTATCCTCTCTGTTTGATGTCCTTTAAGATCTCCCGGGGGTTCCCGTGGCAGGTGATCATGCCGTCGCACATCACATGCCCTTTGTCTGCGTCAACATAATCGAGGATAAATCCCGTGTGGGTGATCACAAGGCCGCTTTTTTCCCGTTTTGCCATGCGCTTGTCTTTTTCGAGCAGGTCGCCGATGGCCTTCCCGATGAGCGAGATATTTTCGAGGTCGACCCCGCTCTCGGGTTCATCGAGCATGACAAAACCCGGGTTCTGGATCATGAGCTGGAGCACTTCGCTCCTCTTGATCTCCCCACCCGAGAATCCCTTATTGATGTCCCGTTCCAGAAACCCTCCCATGTGTACGGAATCTGCAAGGGCCGGAAGATCGACAGTCTTGTCGTGCGAGATTGCGGTGAGGAGCTTGCCTAGTTTGAGTCCCGAGATCGTGGGCGGACGCTGGAAGAGCATCCCGATCCCGCGCTTGGACCGTTCGTCGGCGTGCATCATTGTGACGTCCTCGCCGTTGAAGGTGATTGTCCCCTGCGTAATTTTATAACCGGAGAATCCCATCAGCGTCATCAACAGCGTGGTCTTCCCTGAGCCGTTCGGGCCCATGAGCACGTGGGTCTCCCCGGCATCGATGTGGAGGTTGATGCCATGCAGCACCTCTTTCTCACCGACATTCACATGCAGATCTCTGACATCCAGCATACCGAATCGCATAGTGTATGTCGATGGCTGCATTAAACGCTTTTTAATGTGTTAAGAGGAGGGTCGTACCACCCGGGAACGTGGCCGCCCCGACCGATCTATGAGATCGATCGGACCGACAACTTTTGAAAATCCTCAGCTGCCGTGCCGCACATTTTCCAAAATCTTCAGCTCGTGACCCGCTCTTTTTTCAAAATCTTCCGCACCCGGCCCGGAAATGATCCCGCTTTTTTTGAAAATCCTCAACAGCTGAGTCAAACATTTTTCAAAATCTCCAGCTCGCGATCCGGTCTTTTTTCGAAATCCTCAGCAGCTGAGTCGAACATTTTCCAAAATCTCCAGCTCACGATCCAAACTTTTCCGGAAATCTTTCACTGACCGCACAATTGCCCGGTTCTGTGGCACCGGCCTCCTTGCCTATGTGGTAATCCCCGGGCTCCTTAGCATGTGGGACCGGGTGCTCGATCACATGGAGACAAACGAAGAAAAGAAGTAAGAACACCGGCAAAAAGCGGGGGGTCCCCCGCCCGGCCGGCTTTTGTGCGATCCGTTTCACCCTTTGCTGCCACAACGGGCCTGCCGCACCCTGCGTATCATTCCCCCCAGTCTTGGCAGGTGGTTCTGCTCCCGGCAAGTGGATGCGTTCTTTACCTTCCCCGGTATACCAGTACTCTGAATGGGGCGTGGTCTCGTGCGGCAGGAAAAAGTCAGGGATAAAGCAGGAAAGGCCCGGGTCCGGAATGGCTCGAAGGATGCAAAAGAGTCTCTGCTTTCCCGTGAATGCCCGGCAATCGAACCCTATGTCAACCGGATCATCTGCGGGGACGCGGTAAAAGTTCTTGCCGGCGTCCCTTCGGAAAGCGTCGACCTTGTCGTCACCTCACCTCCATACAACTTCGGCCATGCGTACGCCCAGGACCCTCATGACGACACGCACGAGTGGAACGAGTACTTCGCTACCCTCAACCGGGTCTGGACCGAGTGCTTCCGGGTGCTCAGGCCCGGTGGCAGGATGGCAGTCAATGTCCAGCCGCTCTTCTCGGACTATGTCCCGACCCACCATATCATCTCGAACCAGCTTGCGGGGCTTGGCCTCCTCTGGAAAGCGGAGTTTCTCTGGGAGAAGAACAATTACAATGCAAAGTATACTGCATGGGGAAGCTGGAAATCGCCGTCCATGCCCTACATCAAGTACACGTGGGAGTTTGTCGAGGTCTTTGACAAGGAGACCCACAAAAAAACGGGCCGTCGTGAGGACATCGACATTACTGCCGATGAGTTCAAGGAATGGGTCATCGGCCGCTGGACGATCCCTCCCGAGCACCACATGAAAGAGTTCGATCACCCTGCAATGTTTCCCGAGGAACTGCCCCGCCGGCTCATGAAACTCTTCTCGTACAAAAACGATATTGTGCTCGATCCTTTCAACGGTGCGGGAACGACCACGCTCGTTGCTGCAAAACAGGGACGCCGGTTTATCGGGTTCGACATCTCCCGGCAGTACTGCGATACGGCGATCCGGCGGTTGCAGGCAGCGACGGGTTCTTGTCTTCCGATGCCGGATCCCGAAGTGTGATTCCGGTTTCTGGTGCCCGGGAACGGATACGCCGATTATACGCCCATTATTGCGGCATGTTCACTTTCACCCATGCATAGGTGCCTTTCCTGTCGTATGCATGCAAGATGATGTAATTGTAGATATCGGCATAGGCATTACCCTGTGCCACCTCCTGCCGGTAAGTGGAAAGCTCTGCGTTATACGCAGATACCATCGCGTTATGGGAGGAGACAAGCCCGTTGTACCCGCCGATATTTCCCGATCCCCGCAATGATTGCATCCGGTCTTCGAGCTGGGAGATCTGGTTCTGTTTTGCCGTCAGATCAGAAGCGAGGGGCTGTACCTGCGCATTCGTACTGAGTATCTTCTGCTCCGACAGGGTGGACATATCGTGGATGTATGCGGTCTCTGCCCCGCTGGTGTACAGGGTGGTCCCGTTCCCGATGGGGATGACCAGCGGCTCAGAAGTAAGCCGGACCCCCCCCTCCAGCTCATCTGGAGGGACACCTACGTAGGATAGGTTGGTTGCTTCGATGTAGGCATACCCGGTGTCCTTGTACAGCGAATCAGTGGAGCCGACCCCGACCGCCATATGTGATTCCGGGGAGAAGAGAAGGAGCGATACCTTGTATCCCTCACGGGAGAGGAGACCGGCAAGGAGTACGCTCTTGTCATCGCAGTCTCCCGCACCCTCTACAACGGTTTCGACCGGGTACTTGGTCGGGTTGTCGGGAGTGGTCTCGTAGGTGAGGGACTGGGTATAAGCGGCCATCAGTTCGAGGTACTCATCGCTCGAAAGCCCCTCGTCATCCCGGATCTTGCGAAACTGCGCGATGAGGTTGGTATACAGCTGCTCCTGGGCGGGATCATTAACCATTTCCAGGTAACTGTCCGTCACCCAGATGTTTTCAGTCACGTTACCGTAGATGGAGACCGATTTATCCGTGGATTTTGCCGCGTTATAGACCGCTGCATCGACCGGTACGGTGATGGTGATCTGATTTTTTTCAAAAGGGAAGGTATGAGTAGCCGTTATTGGTGCGGTATCATTGGATCCTACGACGATGTGAGAGACAACGACTGCCTGTCGGGTAGCGTAAAAGTACCCGGCTGCAATGGCGATAACCAGCAGCAGGGAGACGATGACAATGAGGAATCGTTCGGTTCGGGTCATGGTACTGTTACAGAAGTGTTCCGATATCGCAGACAGAGTTTATAATTGCCGCAGGAAGAATAGTGCTTTTTTCGCATACATCTTTTCTGAACTTACCGGTCCTGACAAGGACACCCCGCATCCCGGCAGCCTGTGCCCCGCCGATATCGGTCAGGATGTCATCCCCGATCATTACGACTTCTTGAGCGGCAAGCCCCATATCGTGCAGCGCAAGCTCGAAAAATGCTTTCGATGGTTTCCCGACAACGGTTGCGGTCTTGCCGGTCGCAGATTCAAGTGCCGTAACAAACGGCCCGGCTGAGAGCGAGAGCCCGTCTGTGGCCATCCAGTACCGGTCTTTCTCGAGTGCAATGAGGTCTGCCCCCTCAATCAGGCAGCGGAAGGCATGGTTCATGGAAGCATAGGTTGCCTTGTCCCCCGCATCCCCGACAATCACGTAATCAACGGCCGTTGAGCCGTCATCGCTGCAGGCGCCTTCAAAGTCCCGGTCCACATCCCCGGTCGTCAAGAGGTACGCCCGGTGTTTCCCGGTCTCCTGCATGAACCGGACTGCGGCGAGCGGCGGGGTAAAAATTGTGTGTTTGGGAATGTCGAACCCCAGTTGTTCGAGTCTCGCTGCAATGGTCGCGCGGCATTTCCGTGTCGAGTTGGAGACGCACCGGAACAGGTATCCCTGATCCACAAGAGACGTTATCGCCACCCGGGCCCCGGGAACCGGGGTGTCACCTGTGTAGAGCACGCCGTCAATGTCGATAAGAAACCCGGTTATCTCCTGGCCATCCATCCCCTGCACCTGTCACATCTTCCAGCCGTTAAGGAACGCATTCACGATCGCATCGCATAGTATCCGGTTGCCGTCCGTTTTTGTCGTGGTATCTTTCATCATTTCGAGTCGTTCATGGTCGCAGAGATCCTTTGCCCAGAACGCGATCACCGGTTCCGTCACTTCCGGGTGGAACTGGACGCCGAGCGTGTGGCCGAGCAGGAATGCCTGGTTTTTCACTGCGGTTCCCGCGGCAAGGAGGCGTGCCCCGTCCGGGAGATCGAAGGTCTCCTTATGCCAGTGGAAGACCTCAAACTCCCCCGGGAAGAACCGGTGCCCGGGATCGTTACAGCCCTGTATCGTCCGCCAGCCCAGTTCTTTCTCGCCCGCACAGACTTTTTTCCCGAACGCGGCCGCTATCATCTGGGCGCCAAGGCAGATCCCGAGCACGATCGCGTCGCGGGCGATCGCCTTTCTCACCAGCGCTTTTTCCGGGGCAAGGAACGGGAACCTGTCCTCATCGTTCACGCTCATCTGGCCGCCAAGAACAATGAGCCGGCCGGGCGGATCGTCCGGGAGCGCATCGCCTTCGTAGAGCCGGAGGATCCGGAAGGGTTCGTTACGGGCCACCAGGCAATCCTCTATGGTACCCGCCGGTTCGTGTTCCCCGTGCTGGAGGATCGTGATCATTAAAAACCGGTGTGCGTGGGATCATGATGAGGGTTCGCATCACTTTCACCCTCCACGGCCGGCCTTTAATCGTTCGGTCTCCGGATTTCCTTATTACAGATGGCTATCATGCAGGCAGAAAGCAGGATCGGGGCGCTCTGGCGGCAGCGGATGGATGCATTAAGAGAGTACGATGTTGTCCGCGACGGGAACGTCTTTGGTGCGGGCCTTGCCGGCAGCTGCCTATTCTCTTCGGAATACGACAGGGCCCGTGCCTTTCTCGGTGAGCTCATCGCCCGGTACGATGGCGTTGCATTCGAGACCCTTTTCCCCGGGAAGGAGATCTCAACTGATGGCGGCACCTGCATCGCGCTTGAGAGCCGTCATTCCCTGCCCGCAACCGAAATCGACACGGAACGCCTCTCCCGGGAGATGCTCTCCGATCTCACGCTCGTGCACGGCGTGGGCGATCTGTCGGAGCGGCGCCTGAAGGCACGGGGCTACCGGACGATCGCTGACCTTGCAGAGCACCCGAAGTTCCGGTCTGCGGCCCGGCAGGTACTCGGACGGCTGACCCGTGCGGACCCGGGCGATGTCATGGACCTTGTCGGCAGCCGGCATGCAAAGTCCCACCCGTTTGCGCTTGGGACGGCCGGTTCGTTTGAACCGGAAAATTACGTTTTTCTCGATATCGAGACGCTCGGGCTCTTCTCCCGGCCGATCATCCTCTTTGGCGTCGGGACCATCGAGCAGGACCATCTTGTCGTCCGCCAGTACCTGCTGCGCGATATCAGCGAGGAGTCTGCCGCGCTTGCCGCGACCGTGGAACAGGTATCTGGGGATCGCCCGGCGCTCGTGACTTTCAACGGGAAGGCGTTCGATCTGCCCTATGTGCAGGACCGGCTGGCCTACTACGGCCTTCGTGCGATCTCCCGGATCCCGCATTTCGATGTGCTGCACTTCTCCCGGCGCCGGTGGAAAGGGCAGTTTGCCTCATGCCGGCTTTCCGTGCTTGAATCCGAGGTCCTTGGCGTTACCCGGACTGACGATGTCCCTGGTCAGATGGTGCCGGAGTTCTACGCGACCTACTTAAAGACAAAGAACTGCGGTCCTCTTGTCCCGATCGTCGACCACAACCGGCAGGATGTGGTCTCGCTGGCGCTTCTCTTCTTTTACCTGCTGGGAGAGACCTGTGGCTGTCGCTGACGTGGTCCGGCTCCTTGGGACCAACCCGGTGTACCGCAGCCGGGTCACCTGCCACCAGGTCTTTGACCCTGAGCCGGCCCGGTACGGCACGCTGGACGCGCCACTCCCCGCGGCTCTCGATGCATATCTCACGCACAGCGGTATCCGGTTGTACTCCCACCAGTGCGAGGCGATCAACGCTCTCCGCTCCGGGAAAAATGTGATCATCACCACGCCCACGGCAAGCGGCAAGACCCTTGCATTCAACCTCCCCGTGTTTGTTGCGCTCTCCGCCGATCCCGACGCCCGGGCGCTCTACCTGTACCCCACAAAAGCCCTTTCGAACGACCAGTTCGCCACCCTCAAAGAGATGGAAAAGTTCATCGGCATACCGGCAAAACCGGCGATCTACGATGGTGACACACCGCAGTCGAAACGGGCAGCCATTCGGGAGAATTCCCGGATTATCATCTCCAACCCCCACGAGGTCCATCAGGTTCTGTCGTGGCACGCGAAGTGGAGCCCGTTTTTCTCGAACCTGAAGTTTGTCGTACTTGACGAGGCCCACCGGTACCGGGGGGTCTTCGGCTCCCAGATCGCGCTCCTGATCCGGCGCCTCCTGCGGGTGGCACGATCCTACGGCTCCGACCCGCAGTTTGTCCTCTCTACTGCAACCCTTGCAAACCCTGAAGAATTTGCCGGTCGGCTCGTGGGCCGTTCGTTTACCCTCATCGACACAGACGGCTCACCGCACGGGACCCGGCACTTTGTCCTCTACAACCCTTTCTATGACGGGATCGGTGAACGTTCTGCCCACCAAGAGACAAAAGACCTCCTGCTTTCCTGCGTGAAGGGGGACCTCCAGATGCTCTGCTTTACCGGTTCGAGGAAGATGGCAGAACTCGTCACCATCTGGGCCCGGGAGGATGCCCGGCGTACTTCCGCACGGCTTGCAGAGAGCATCTCCGCTTACCGGGCCGGCTACCTGCCCGAGGAGCGGCGCACGATCGAGCGGCAGCTCAAAAGCGGGGTGATCCGGGGCGTTGTCTCCACCAACGCGCTCGAACTCGGTATCGATATCGGCTCGCTCGATGCGGTGATCATCGACGGTTACCCGGGCACGATGATGTCGACCCGGCAGCAGGCCGGGCGTGCCGGCCGGAAAGGCGGCGCGTCGCTTGCAGTACTCGTGGCGCAGGCAAATCCTCTCGACCAGTACTTCATGCACCATCCGGATGCGTTCTTCTCCCGCTCGCACGAGCACGCGATCATCGATACCGAAAATCCCTACATCGTCTCGGGTCACCTGCTCTGCGCCGCGGCAGAACTGCCCCTCCGCGAAGAGACTGATGCCGGGTTTTTCGGAGGAGCGTTTGCTCCCCTTCTTGTGGAGCTGGCGAAAAGTGGCCTGATAACAAAGACGCCGCGCGGGTGGGTGTACTCCGGCCGGGGCCGGGCAGCCGATGCGGTGCGGCTCGATGGAATGGCGGCCGAGAGTTTCCGGATCATGTGCCACGGCCAGCTGCTTGAGACCATGGACCGGGCGCAGGCCTATCGGGAGGCACACAAGGGAGCGATTATGCTTCACCAAGGTGAGACCTACGTGGTAAACGAGATGGACCTTGAGACCCACACGATCCGGGTGACCGAAACGGATGTTGATTACTACACGCAGCCGTTGAAAGCGGTAGATCTCCGTGTCATCGAAACGCTGGAGACCCGGGACGTAACTGGCGTGAAATGTGCGTTTGGCGAGGTCGAAGTGACCGAGCAGTACACCGTGTACAAGATCAAGAAGGGCGATACAATCCTTGGTGTCGAGCCGCTCAACCTCCCGCCGCTCACGTTCCGGACAAAAGCATTCTGGCTCATCCTGCCGGACCCGGTTGCTACCGCCGTCTCCGCTGCCGGTCTCGATCTCGCCGGAGGGTTGCACGGAGCCGAACACGCGCTCATCGTGCTCATGCCCCTCCATGTCATGTGCGACCGCTGGGATATCGGGGGATTATCGACTCCCGCATTCGGTGAAAATGGCGAACCAACAATTTTCGTGTACGACGGATACGAAGGGGGCATCGGCCTTTCAGAGAAAGCGTTCGGTCTCCTTCCTGCCCTCTTTATGAGCGCATACGAGCTTGTGCGCGACTGCCCGTGTGAAAAAGGCTGCCCGTCTTGTATCTATTCCCCAAAGTGCGGGAACGACAATGTCCCGCTTGACAAGGAGGCAACAGCAGAAATTCTCTGTGGGCTGTCACAGGTGCCGGAAAAATGTGATGGGATCGGAAGTGTGGCCGGGCCGGAACCTGCCCTGCCGTAGATCTTTTGTATTAATCCACGAGCACGACCCGGATCTCGGGTTCCAGCTCGTCATCTTCGAAGATAAACAGATCATCGATCGTCGCGTGCAGGGCCTTTGCGACATCGTGCACCAGCTTGAGCGATGGGTTGTACTTCCCTTGTTCAAGAAAGACGATCGTCTCGCGCCGCACACTTACTTTTTTTGCAAGGTCGTCCTGTGTCAGGGAATGACGGGTGCGGTATTCTTTGATTTTCGTCTGCATGCGGGTTCACGTTCCATATCTGTTATTTATTTCTAACATTAATCCTTTATAAATGTTATTTATTTCTAACATTAACGGATGGCGAAAACCCGACCCCGCCATCCTGGTACGTGATCTTAATGACCGATGGCATCGCAGGTACCGTTACGCATGCCCCGAGTTCCACCGTTCAAGGAGATCATAGCCCGCTCTCCGCTTGTCTTTGTGATTGGCGTCGCTGGTGACAGCGGGTCGGGGAAGACGACGTTTACAAATGCCATCCGCCAGATCTTCGGCCCTGACCTTGTCGCCACCATCACACTCGATGATTACCATAAGTACGATCGGGAAGAAAGGAAATGTCTCGACGTCACCCCACTCCATCCGGATGCGAACAATCTCGCGCAGCTCGAAACGGACGTTTCCCGGTTAAAGGAAGGGTACGCGATCACGAAACCGGTCTACAACCACGCGACCGGGACCTTCGATCCCCCGGTCCCGTTTGCATCGAAAAAGATCATCATCCTCGAAGGGCTCCACACCCTCTTCACGCCCCGGCTCCGGGAACTCATTGACTTCTCCGTCTTTGTCAACCCGGACCGGGAGATCAAGTACGCGTGGAAGCGGCAGCGGGACACCAAAAAGCGCGGGTATTCCCCGGCCGAAGTCGCAGAAGAGATTGAACGGCGCGAAAAGGACTACGAAGAATTTATCGCGCCGCAGCGCTGTCTTGCCGATGCCATTATCCGCATCAGTGCATCCCGGTACGGGAAGGAGAAGGGCGCGTCGGAAAATATCTACCGGATCTCCCTCCTCCAGCACCGGATGAACCGAGTGATTGCCGATGCAGACCTCACGATTGACCTCAACTCACTTCTCCTGTTCCATGACCGGGACTTTTCTATCGAGTTCTCGACCGAGGCGGTTGCCTGCGAGCAGATGCGGGCGCTTACCTTTGACGGCGAGATGAACTACGAGACCGTCCGGAAACTGGAGAAAAGCATTGAGCAGCAGACCGGCGTCCACCCGATCGCAATCTTCGAGAACCGCAAAACCATCACCGCGACCGATCTCGTCCAGCTCACCCTCTCGTGGCGGATCATCCACCGACGTATTTTTTTGCAGGACCGCAGCTGATATTCCCGGTCAGGTGTGGAATCTCGCTGGAGTGCGGATGTGAAAAAAGATTTCAGTCAGCGAGTGCCGACTTCACCGCTAAAAAGACCGGTCCCCTGACATCGATCTTCTTCTTATTGTCGGTGATTGCCCGCATCGCGTAATCTTCAATTTTCAGGTTGATATCGCTCGGGTGCTTGGCCATCTTGACCTGCACGAAAGTCCCTTTCCCGCACCGGGCGGCCTGCTCGATCTCCGCTGCCGCAAACGCGGACGCCGCGGTAAGGTAGGAGATCCCGGTCGCGATGCCGTTTGTCCTCACGTCCTTCCACTTCTCTGCATCGGGTACTCCGAGGATATTTCCTTCGTGGACGAAGATCTCGTTTGCACACGCCGGCCCGCAAAGCTTCGCGTTTGCCTCTATCTCTTCTACAGTCACTTTCACGTGCGTGCCAAAGAGCGCGCCATCCCATGCCTCAAAAGAGCAGGGCCCCTGTGCCGTGGCATTTGTTGTGGCGACCCGGGCAATCGCAAGTGCGAGCGTTTTTCCTTCCACGGTCGCCGGCTCCTCCCTGAGGTGCACGGCCCGTGCGGTCTCGCGATCGGTCAGCGGCCGGGGGAAGAACTGGGGATACGAGAGCTGACGTACATCGTTTGCATTGTACGCAATCATCGCAAGGCGTTCGACGCCAAGACCGAGGTTCATGACCGGGACACCGATGCCATACTCCCCGAGTGCGGAAGGGGAGTACATGCCGAACGTCGCCACTTCCACCCAGCCATGGACCGGGTGCTTCGCGTAGACCTCGGTCTGGGAGTCTGGCATGTAATACTTGGAGCGCTTGTCATCGGGCTGGAACCGGAAGTCCTCGTACCCGAACGCGGACAGGAGTGCCTCGCTCACAGCCTTGCCATCCTCAATGGTGATATCCTCACCCGCAACCACGCAGGACGCGGAGTGGTAGGTCATGAGACGGGTCGGGCCTTCGGCCTGCTCGCGCCGGAAGCAGCGGTCGACCGAGAAGAGACGGATGGGCAGCGGTGTCTTCTCCCAGATAGAACCGAGGGTCATAAACCATCCGCTCGTCATGTGGCTGCGGAGCGTACTGCGCGAGGACTCGGGCACGAGCGACTTGAACTCGGGGAAGACCGCATCGAGGATATGCACGACAATCCCGTCATCAACCCCGAGGACTTTTGCCAGTTCATGGGTGAGTTCGTCCCCGTCGATCTCTGATTTCTTGTACGCATGGAGGGTTTCGCGGAGCTGCTCTTCGGTCTCCTTGCTCATCGGCCGGAACGGTTCCTTATGCCCGCTATCTCCTGCCGGGATCTCATGACCATGGACGAGCGGGCTACGGTGGCTCTGGAGGATATCATTGATCTCGTCCAGCTGCTTTCTGGCGATCCCGACATTCGGGCGCGGAAGGCCACCGATGTAGAAGACCCGGTCGAGGACTGCCATCGCCTCGGGGCCGAACTGCCGGTAGATATCGCTCTCCTCCACGATCACCGGGTTCTCGATCTCATCAAAGCCCATCGAGAGGTAGATCCCGCGCAGCCGGTTGATGGTCTCGAAGATCGGGTGCTCCTTGGCCCGGGTGTACCGGAGGCGGGGGTACTTCTTGTCCTCGCACGGCGGGGTGACGACAGAAGGGCCTTCGTGCCACGCCCCTTCGAAGTTCGCATGGGATTTTTCTTTCCAGTCCTGGGGATTGAATCTCAAGTTTACTCACGCTCCATGCAGATGACCCTGCTTAAGGGATTTTCATCCCGGATCGTATAATCGCACGATGCGGCAATTTTTTCGGCAAATGCCCGCACCTGCGTATGCTCCGGCATGTTGTTCCGTTGCAAACGATTTCTACTGTATCCCAGATACATGTATCCTTTCACCTCGACAAAGGTTGCCCCTGCGTCCTGAAGGATCCTCGCGTACCCATCAGGATTTATGTCGTTATGCCTCTCCACGAGAGTGATCCGCACGGCCGAGCGTTTTGTGGAAAGCTGACCGAGGCTTTCTTTGATCCGGCTCCAGAACCCATCAGCATCACCCATGGGCCGACAGATCTTTTCGTACGTCTCCAGGTCTGGCGCATCGAGGGAGACGTACTGCTGGAACGGCCGGCACCGGGCGAGCACGTCCGGGTTCGTGCCGTTGCTCACGACAAACGTGGTGTAGCCGTTCGCGTTGAAGAGGTCAACCAGTTCCGGGAGCCGGCTGTACAGCGTGGGCTCGCCCGAGAGGGAGATCGCCACGTGCTTTGGCGAGAGCGCCTCTTTCCAGCGTTCTTCGGTTACGGTGTTGTCTAGCACCGCGTTGTAGCCGGCGAGCGCCTTTTTCTGGAGTTTGTGGACGCCGGCAAGGATCGTCTCCGGCGGACACTCTTCCTCTTCCGCCATCTCGTGCTCAAACGATCTCCAGCAAAAGAGGCAGCGCTGGTTGCAGCGCAGGGTCGGGGTCATCTGGACACAGCGGTGGCTGTCGATCCCGTAGAACTGGTGCTTGTAGCACATTTCCCCTCCCGTAAGCGCCCGCTTGCACCAGAGGCAGGGCTTGAGCGCGGCAGTGGATGTAGACGAAAAAAAGAGGTATCCCTGTTTATTCAGGGCTTTACATGGTTCGGATGGCATCGATCCCGAGCGTCTCAAGCGATTCTTTTAATGTATTCTGCACGGCTTTCACAAGAGTAAGCCGGCGGTCCCTGACATTGCCCTCGCTCTTTAAGACCGGCTCGTAGTGGTAGAACGAGTTGAAGGTGTCGGCAAGCTCGTGGGTGTAGGTGGCGAGTATGTGCGGGCGGAGCTCCAGAACAACTTTCTCTATGACACCAGGGAACTTTGCGATCTTCTTTGCGAGCGTGATCTCCTGCTCTGTCTCGAGATCGTAGCACTCGGTAAAGTCACCGGCTTTTTCAAGAATGCTGCATGCACGGGCATGGGCGTACTGGATGTAGGGCCCGCTCTGGCGCTCGAAGTCAAGGGCCTCCTTCCAGTCAAAGACCGTGCTCTTCTCGGGTGAGATCTTGACGATGTCGTAACGGATGCCGGCAAGGGCGACAGACTTTGCGATACTCTTACGGTTTTCCTCGTCGAGTTCGGGCCTGCGGGTCGTGACCTCGTCAAAGGCACGTTTCGTGACTTCTTCGATCAGGTCGTCAGCCGAAACGAACTTCCCCGCCCGGGTGCTCATCGAGCCTTCGGGGAGTGAGACAAACTCGAAGTTTACGATTTCCGGGGCTTTCTCACCGAGAAGTTTTAAGGTGCACTGGAGCTGCGCCCCGATCAGCTTGTGGTCGGCGCCAAGTACGTCGATCCCGCGGTCGAAGTTCACACTCTTCCAGGTGTGAAACGCGAGGTCCCGGGCCGCGTAGACCGAAGTGCCGTCGCTCCGCCGGATCACGTACTTGTTGGTAAAGCCGAACTCCGCAAGGTCGAGCGCGAGGAGTGTGTCTTCGTGCCGGGCCTGCGGGAGTTTCTCGATCTTCCCGATGACCCTCTTCGTGTCGCCGTTCCTGACAAAGTCGCTCTCCCAGACAAACCGGTCGTGCTTCACGTTCAGGTTTTTCATCGTGACCGCGAACCCGTCAAGACAGCGGGAGACTTCGTTCCGGAATTTTTTTACCGTTTCAGCATCGCCGCTCTCCACGAGCTGCATCAGTTTGTCAACCTGCTGCGTGATGCCGGGGTCTTTTTCGATCTCTCGGTTCGCCTCGATATAAATCCGGGCGATGTGGGCGTCCTCTTTCTCGCCCTCGTGCTGCGCATGTTCGAGGTGGTCGAATCCCCAGGTGACGATCGCGATCTGCCGGCCCATGTCGTTTACGTAATATTCGACTTCAAGCCGGTAGCCGGCTTTCCGGAACGCCCGGGCGAGCGTATCGCCGATGATCGAGTTCCGGATATGTCCCACGTGGAGCGGACCGTTCGGGTTCGCGCTCGTGTGCTCGAGCACAATCCGTGTCTCCTTTGCCGGGAGCGAGCCATAGCCGGGCTGTGTCGCCGCTTTTACGGCCGCACTTACGTAGGCGCTGCCGAAGACGAAGTTGATGTACGGGCCTTTTGCCTCGACCGTGATACCCTGCTCTGCGAGTTGGCTGTTATTCTTGAGCGCTGCAACAACATCCTGCGCTATTTTTATCGGTGCCTGTTTTTTCTGCTTGGCAAGACCGAATGCGACAGTCGATGCGAGATCCGCATGTTCCCCTCCATCAATGAGCTGGATATCCTCCGTACCTGTGCATTCAGTCAGTGCTTTTTTTATTATTGTCGTGGTGTCAAAAACCATTTAGTATCCCGTCCTGTACCGGAGGATCGCGGCAATCCCGCCGAATGCCGAGAAGAGGATCGACCCCTCCTCGAAGTCGTCCGAGATCAGCTCCACTTTCGCGCTCGAAAGATCGGCAAGATTTGCCAGTTCGTCGATGATATCGATCTCCTCGTTGAGCACGAGCGGGGCCGTGCACTTCGGGCACGAGCCAAACTCGATATCACGGATGGTTTTCCCGACTGGCATGCTCACGGTCCGCTCTTCGGTGTAGTCGCAGCTCTGGCATTTTATCCTGAGCCGGGACTTTCGGAGGTTCGAGGAGAGGAGGAGCGTGTCGACCGCGCCGAGCTCGAGGTTTTTCCGTATGCTCTCCTCCCCGTACGCGGCAAGGCCGTTGTCCTTTACCAGTTCTTTTAAGAACTTCTCCATGAGGGCCTTCTCTTTGACGACCGTCATGCCCGAGAGCGCGTCCTTTGCGGCATCTACGAGTTCGGGGAGGCCATCCTCGTTTGTGTAGGCTACATCAAAGAGGCCGATGATTTTTTTCTGGACCTCGTGGTGAAGGAAATTCCCTGCCTCGAACTCCTCTTTTGTCGGGCTCGGGCCACCGATCAAAAGACCCTTGAAGCGTTTGAAAAAGTCTTTTTCCGCAAGGAAGATCGCGCTCGACCGCTCGCCGACTTTCGTGTAGAACTCGTTGATCGCAATCTCACGGAGCCGGCCGAACCGGGCCGCCGACTGGCCGCCTTTGCGCATTTTCCCCGGCACAGTGGAGGTCGAACCGCCAATAGGTTCGATACGGTTGCCACGCAGGAAACCCCAGTACGCCTCGCGCCGGTCGAGCACCAAGAGGCCGTAGACGTACTTCTCTTCGAGCATTTGTTTGAGGGGTTCGAGCTCGAAGTTCGAACTGCACCGGTACATGTAGAGGTTGAGGGGCTCGGGCGGCTCGATGACCGTGCACTGGAGGTCGGTCCGGTCGCCGTAAAGTTTGACGGTACCGCAGAAGATCGCCATGCCCTTCTCAGGCGGGCGCTTGTAGTACTTGAGCCGTGAGAGGATGGAGGAGATGGCGCTCTGGACATTTGTTCTGGTCTGCTTGCTCTTGATGTTCGCGCACTGGCCGTACTCGTCCTTTAACTGGCCGGTCACATCGTAGATCTGCTTGTCGGGGGGGATGTACAGCGTGATGAGCTCTGTTCCGTCTCCCTCCTGTGCCTCCAGTTTTTCGAGCGTCTTTTTGAACTCGTAGCGCTTGCGCGCATCGTCCATCTCCACGGGTTCTGTCATGTGCGGAATTCAGCCTCTTTTCTAAAGCTAGTACCTATTCACGTTTGCGTACCATAAATTTGCGCCCATAGTGCTATGAGCCGGGCATCGACATCCGGGTTGATCCCGTGGTCGCCATTGAACTCCGTGAATGTTTTTGGCTCGTTTGCCGTTGCAAAGAGGGCCTTCCCCTGAGCAAATGGGATGATCGGGTCGGTTGCGTTATGGAACATCCAGACCGGGCGCGGGGAGATTGTCGGCAGATAGGTGCTGGGCTCTAAGGACGTTGCAAACCGCAGGATGTCCCCGGTTCCGCCCTGCTCGGCCACTGCATCCCTGATCCCCCAGTCTGAGGTGGAGATCCCCACGTACCCGGCAAAGTTCTTGTCAACGCCTGCCGCTACGGCCGCATACCGTCCGCCGTTACTTCCCCCGACCGCGTAGACCGGGACACCGAACCGGGCGGTAAGCATTGCCTGGGCTGACGAGATGTCGCAGATGGTCAGATAATATTCGGGCCACTCCTTGTTCTCGAACAGCGTGTAGTCCGTCTGGGGGTTGAGCGGGTACCCGGGCGTCTCCCCGCCCCGGCCACGGTAGTCGAGGAACATGAATGCATAACCGGCCTCGGCATAGGTTACCATCCGTTCCGCGTGGCCTGAAATTTTCTCCCCGGCACCTGGTAAATAGAGCATCACCGCTTTTGGATGCGCCGGGGTACTCAGGTACGTGACCACGTCGCCGGTCTGCGTGTGCAGGATAATTTTTGATTCGGTATAGGTATCGTTTGAGAAGAGCACCGTCTCGTTTGTCGTGACCGGTGCGCAGGTGACCGAGAGAATGCCGTTATTATCCACAGAATACGAGGGAGTTGCGGTGCTACTGGTACAGCCGGCGAATGCGGCAAGTACCATGAGGCAGGCAATGCCGGCGGCGATAAACGGGACGCGCCTCATGTCTCCTCTCTGCACCTGTGGATCAGGCAGATCGTCTTTGCATCGCAGATGGTGCCGTTTTCTACCATCTCGTCCATCTCATCTTTCGTGACGTCTATCACTTCGATGACCTCGTCAGCATCTTTTTCGAACTTGCGGGAAGGCACAAGGCCCCGGGCCTCAAAGAGCCAGATCTTTTCGTCAGTGAACCCGGGCGTGGTGTAAATGAAGCCCTTCGGTGTCATTGTTGTTGCCGCGACGCCGGCTTCCTCAATGAGCTCGCGGTGCGCCGTTGCTGTCGGGTTCTCGCCGTCTTCCATCGTCCCGGCTGGTGCCTCATAGATGTACTGGCCGATTGCGTACCGGTACTGGCGTAGGAGCTTGTACCCGGTTGGTGTGACCGGCAGAATCGCGACCGCACCCCTCGGGTGCACGATCACTTTCTCCTCTTCGAGGCCGTTTGGGAATTTCACCTTCGTATTCTCTATCCACAGGCGCCTGCCCCGGAAGATCTCCATTACACCACCTCGTACGGGATCGGGTCTATCATGCCGAGTGCACGAAATGCCTCGCGCCGGAAATGGCACGACCCGCAGGTGCCGCAAGCCGCGTCCTCGTTCTGGTAGCACGACCACGTGTGCTCGTACGGGACGTGGAGGTCTCTACCGACCCTGAGAATATCGGTCTTGGTCATATGGATGAATGGAGTGAAGAGTTCGATATGCGAGTTCTCTTTTGTCCCGAGTTTGATCACGCGCCTGAATGCATCGATGAATGCCGGCCGGCAGTCAGGGTACCCGGAATAATCGAGCGCCTGCACGCCAATAAAGATCGCATCTGCATCGTTTGCCTCGGCAAAACTGGTCGCGATCGCGAGCAGGTTCGCGTTCCGGAATGGCACGTAGGTGTTGGGGACATGCGCCCGGGCTGGGTCGAACCGGTCGACCGCAATCGTTCTGTCGGTCAGGCTGCTCGTCCCGAACTGCGCGAAATACCGCAGGTCGATCTCGGTAAATACCTGTGCCCCGAGCAGACCGGCGATTTTTTTTGCGCAGGCCCGTTCCTTCTTCTCAGTACGCTGGCCGTAATTTGCATGGAGGGCGAGAATATCGTAGCCTTTGCTCTTTGCCAGATAGGCAAGGGTGGACGAGTCCATCCCCCCGGATATAAGGCAGACCGCCCCCATCATTTCACCCCGAGCACCTTGTGCAGCTGGATCTGGAACCGCACGGGCAGGTTGTTTATGAGGATATAGTCCACGAGCGGCTGGTAGTCCGTGCCATAGACCGGGGAAAAGAAGCACTCCCCAGCAATCGGATGGTGCTCTATCACATCCCTGGCATACCGGCAGTCCTCTTCGTTTGCGACAACAAATTTCACGCTGTCTTTAGGCCGGATGGCGGCGAGCAGCGACAGGTCGCTTTCCTCGCCAGATGACGGGCACTTCACGTCCATGCAGATGGACGCATACGGCTGGACTGCGGCAAATGCGATCGTACCGTTTGTCTCAATGTCGATTGCCGTGCCGCGTCTTGCAAGGGGGGGGAGCAGGCGAGCGAGTTCATCGATCTGGAGCAGCGGTTCGCCGCCCGTGATACAGATCGAGCGCGGGTTCTCGCGCCAGCACTGGTCGAGGATCGTCTCGCAGCTCATCTCCGTTCCCTTTCCTTGCGCGTACGCAGTATCACACCAGCGGCAGTGGAGATTGCAACCCGCGAGCCGGATAAAGAGGCAGGGCTTTCCCTGGTTTCTTCCCTCACCTTGGAGGCTTGAAAAAATCTCTGCGATCTTCATTCAACGATCTCGGCAAAACAGTTTGGCGATTCCCAGACCCGGAGCTGTGTTACGTGCGCCGCAATCTGCCCTGCCTTACAGAGTGTTTCAAGATCGTCCCTGAAGACTCTCGCTAGCAGTTCGCTTGTCGGGTCGCCCGGGGTCGTGAGCACGTGCTGGAACTTCTCAATGGCAGCGACCATCGGGTCGTCGCGGTTGAGGATGATCTGATGGTCGTACTTCCCGATAACCTGCTTGATCACGTTGTAATCGATCAGGATCCCGGTTGTCGCGTCGGGTTCTCCCTCAACCCAGACCTCGACTTTCCAGCGGTGGCCGTGGAGGTTCGCGCACTTCCCTTTATAGTGGAGCAGCCGGTGGCTGGCATCGATCTGGACTTCCTTATAGATCGCGACGGTCATGGTCACTAAAGATTGGCTGGATGAGGATATAATATTATTACGAGTGAGGGATAATAGTACAAGACAGGCAGGTGGAATGCCACAATTTATAAATCGGTTCCCCGCTTTACTATATATCTCAGTGTGGGTTATCGATAACCACGAAAACAACTGAAATGAGGCTCTTTAATGGGACAGGGTAAATTTGCAGCCAGAAAACTGGTTCGGGACTCAAAAAAATTCCGGTGGAGCGACAAGAACTACGCCCGCCGTGAACTTAACCTCGATGTGAAGTCGGATCCGCTCGAAGGCGCTCCACAGGCGAGAGGTATCGTGCTCGAGAAAGTCGGTGTTGAGGCCAAGCAGCCAAACTCGGCGATCAGGAAATGCGTTCGCGTGCAGCTCATCAAGAACGGCCGGCAGGTCACCGCATTTGCGGTCGGCGACGGTGCGATTAACTTCATCGATGAGCACGACGAGGTCGAGATCGAAGGTATCGGCGGCCGTCTGGGCCGGTCCATGGGAGATATTCCCGGGGTCCGGTACGTCGTCACCAGCGTGAACAATGTCTGCCTCCATGAAATGGTTATTGGCAGGAAGGAGAAACCGCGCAGGTGATCGTGATGGTAGAAGCAGAAGTAAAAGCAAAGACCGAAACAAAGCCTGAAGCTGCAACCGAGGCAAAGCCCCTGGCAAAGAAACTGCTCTTCAACAAGTGGGACGTATCCGAGGTCAAGGTTACCGACCCGAGCCTTATCCGGTACGTGAATCTCACCCCCCAGATCATCCCCCACTCCTGCGGCAAGTACTCCCGCCAGGAGTTCAATAAGGCCAATATGATGATCGTAGAAAGGCTGATTAACGGCCTGATGCAGACCGAGAATAACACCGGCAAGAAGCAGCTGGCAATAGGGATTGTGCGGGATGCATTTGAGCTCATCAACAAGAAGACCAAGAGAAACCCGATTGAAGTCCTTGTCGAGGCAATCGGGAATGCCGGTCCCCGGGAAGAGACTGTCCGCCTGAAATACGGTGGCATCAATGTCCCGAAATCTGTCGACACATCCCCCATGCGCCGTGTCGATTCCGCTATCGGGTTCATTGCCGAGGCAGTTCTGAAGTCCTCGCACAACAGCAAGAAGCCCGCGAGCGCGATCCTTGCCGATGAACTGATTGCCGCTTCAAAAGGCGACGCAAAGTGTTACTCGGTCGGGAAAAAGGAAGAAAAAGAGCGGATTGCAAAATCCGCCCGGTAAACATCTTTTTTTGAGGTTATTTTCATGGCACGAGGCAAAAAAACGGTTGAGCGCGTAGTAGAGCTCATGAAGGACCCCAAGCACATCAGAAACATCGGTATCGTGGCACACATCGATCACGGTAAGACCACCCTGTCCGATAACCTGCTTGCGGGTGCCGGTATTATTTCTGAGGAACTTGCGGGTAAGCAGCTCTTCATGGATTCGGATGCAGAAGAGCAGGCCCGTGGTATCACCATCGATGCGTCGAACGTCTCGATGGTCCACGAGTACGACGGTCAGGACTACCTGATCAACATGATCGATACGCCGGGCCACGTGGACTTTGGCGGCGACGTGACGCGTGCGATGCGTGCGGTCGACGGCGCGGTCGTGCTCGTTGATGCGGTCGAGGGCACGATGCCCCAGACCGAGACCGTGCTCAGGCAGGCATTAAAGGAGCAGGTCCGCCCGGTCCTCTTCATCAACAAGGTGGACCGGCTGGTAAACGAGCTCAAGGTTGACGAGACCGAGATGCAGATACGCCTTGGGAAAGTCATCGACAAGGTCAACAAACTCATCAAGGGCATGAACGAGGAGTCGTACAACAACGGCTGGAAACTCGACGCCTCTGAGGGCACGGTCGCTTTTGGCTCCGCGCTCTACAACTGGGCAGTCTCGGTGCCGTACATGAAAAAGGGCGGCGTCTCGTTCAAGGACGTGTTTGAGAAGTGCCGTGCCGGTGATATGAAGTACCTGGCAAAAAACAGCCCGCTCTATGAAGTCGTGCTCGACATGGTCGTGCATCACCTTCCGGACCCGCTTGTCGCACAGAAACGCCGTATCCCGGTCATCTGGCACGGCGACAAGGAGTCCAAGGAAGGAAAGGCGATGATCAGCTGCGACGCGACCGGCCCGGTCGGCCTGATGGTCACCGATATCTCGTTTGACCCCCATGCGGGCGAAGTAGCAACCGGCCGTCTCTTCTCCGGCAGCCTCAAAAGGGGCGACGGCCTCTACGTTATGGGTTCCGCAAAGAAAGAGAACCGGCTCCAGCAGGTCGGTATCTTCATGGGCCCGAAGCGTGTGGAGGTCGAGGAGATTGTCGCAGGGAACATCGCGGCAGTCACCGGTCTCCGGGACGCAATGGTCGGCTCGACGGTTACCACTCTCATGGAAATGGCGCCGTTTGAGTCGCTTAAGCATTACTCTGAACCGGTCATGACCGTTGCCGTCGAGGCAAAGAACATGAAGGATCTGCCAAAGCTTGTCGAAGTGCTCCGGCAGGTTGCAAAGGAAGACCCGACGCTCGGTATCGCCATCAACGAAGAGACGGGCGAGCACCTGATCTCCGGTATGGGAGAACTGCACCTTGAGATCGTCACGGGCCGTATCAAGCGTGACAAGGGTGTCGAGATTGTCACTTCCGAACCGATCGTAGTGTACCGTGAGACGGTCACCGGCAAGGTGGAGTCTGTCGAAGGCAAGTCCCCGAACCGGCACAACCGGTTCTACTTCGACCTCGAGCCCCTTCCCGATGAGATCGTCAACCTGATAAAAGCCGGCGAGGTCTCGATGAACCAGCAGGCAATCGAACGCCGTGATGTGCTCCTGAATGCCGGCATGGGCAAGGACGAGGCAAAGAACGTCAAGCATATCAAGGGCACGAACATGCTCATCGATATGACCAAAGGTGTCCAGTACCTCAACGAGACGATGGAACTGATCATCGAGGGTATCAACGAGGCTCTCGCCGGCGGCCCGCTTGCCGATGAACCGGTCCAGAACCTTAAGATGACGCTTGTCGATGTCAAGCTGCATGAAGATGCAATCCACCGTGGTCCGGCACAGGTCATCCCGGCGGTGCGTGGCGCGATCAAGGGCGGCATGCTGATTGCCGGTGACTCTCTCTTAGAGCCGGTCCAGAAGATCCAGATCACGGTCCCAATGGACCAGATGGGTGCCGCGACCTCCCAGATCCAGGGCCGACGCGGCCAGGTCTTCGATATGCAGAGCGAGGGCGACACTATCACGGTGGTCGGGAAAGCCCCGGTCGCCGAGCTCTTCGGGTTTGCCGGTGACATCCGGTCCGCGACCGAAGGCCGTGCGATGTGGAACACCGAGTTCTCGGGATTCGAGCTGGTCCCAAACAACATGGTAAAAGAAGTCGTCGTCGCTATCCGCAAGAGGAAAGGCCTCAAGGAACAGATGCCGACCCCGGCGGACTACCTGTCCGTATAATTTTTTTAATTTTTACCCAGTCCCTTTTTTCGAACTGTTCTCCAAGCTAACCACTTGGTTCCATGATCAGACCCGCGCCATTCTGGTAATATATATCGCGCACTGCCGACGTTGTAATCAGGCCCTGCCGGAAACTCCCGTTTTTCTGGACCCGGTACGTGGCCGGAGGCGTTACCACCCCATGACCAATCTCGGCGATGTCGTCCGACAGGTTGAAGCGGCCCTGTGCGATCCCCGCTGTCCCCCGAGCCCCCACGAGCGCGAAGTGTACGTCCGTATCCTCCACATGGTCTGCACCGGCGCAGTTGAGGCAAAGGGGAGCAGGTAAGCAGGATCTTCATGGCCCGACTGGACCGAAGTGAACAGGAGTGCCAGGACCGGCCACGATGACAATGGGGACCATGGATTTTTTTTACCCGGTTCCCGGGGCCCTGTGGCGTCTTTTGGTATCCCGGATCGTACAGGTCTTTCCTTTTAGTGTATGATATCGATCCGTGATCCCGGCAGCCCGTTTTGTACCTGTTCTATCCACCTTCTAACCGTCAGGTTCAATCAGACCACCCCGGGCATTTGTAACTTATATATTACATTCTGGGAAATGTCTGGTTGCAGGCTCACAACGGGCCCTGACCAACCATAAAACCGGAGACGAAGAACCGATGAATGCCAGAACATTCCTGATTCCCTGTATCTGTGCCGTGCTCCTCCTCGCACTGGTGCTTCCCGCAGGTGCGGATGATACCGCACAGGTAACAACAGTACATCCGACAGACAACGTAACCGTGGCAAGTCCACCTGCCTTTGATCCGCTTGGTACGATTGAAGGTATCATCGGGCTCCGACACGAAGACCGGAACCTCACGCAGAACATTAATGCCAACGATCAGCAGATACACCAGAGCTGGTGGGACAATCTCAACATATTCAGTTCGATCATCGGGAACCGCGAAGATGTCCGGTCCGACAAGCAGGCAGATCTCACGAACCGGTCGCAGGACATCGGGTACCGTGAGGATATCCATGCTGACCGGCAGGACATGAAAAACGATTCGGGCAACCAGAGTGTAGATCAGCAGCAGATCGCGGGGTACCGGGCTGACCTCAACCAGGACCGGCAGGACATCAACGCCACACACGAAGATATACATGATGAGCGTAACTCAAGCGCAGATGACTGGGCTGCCATCCACGCAAACCAGCAGCAGGACCTCTCCCTCCGACAGGACAACAATGCCACGCGACAGGATATCGCTGCCAACCGGGAGCAGATCCGCGACGACCGCCAGCAGGTCCGCACTGACCGGGGGACTTCCGGTTCCTCATGATCCCTTTTTTTCGTTACCATTCCCTACAAAGACCGGACAGTTCCCGGCGGCCGTTTTTCCCGTGCGGATGGTTGGGGTCATCCGCTCATATATCGGGAGAATTAACCCCCGTCCCCTCAAAAATGTCCCACAGGAAAAATCTATATTTTCAGGCCGTTTCCTGCGGCCTGCTGCCGGATGCCTGCCGCTTTTTTGCAAAAGGCCTTGGTTTACGGTGTTCCCCTTTGTCCTCAAGACTGATGCAGATCGTGCAGCCGCACCGGGGACAGGTCGCGAGGATCACATCCTCTGCCTGCCTGTGGTCCAGATCTTCAAGCGCCCGACTTATCGGGTACCAGGTATTTTCGGTAAATTTCTGCGCACACCGGGGGCATGACACACCAAGGGTAAGGATGTCGACCATCATGGCCGTGCTCCCGGGATCTTTGCGGGATATTCATTTCCCGACAAAGCTCCCCACGGGGTCTGGACGCCCCGGCCGGGGAGGAAGAGATCCGCCTGAATGGCCGGCACCATTACCTGACTGATCGGTCGTCCTGTGCCGGCTTGTTCCCGACGGGCCTCTCTCCGCATCTTTTTCCTGAGGCTTTTTACCTGGTCTGTCTCGGCTCTCCCGATGCAGCGGGAGGTGGCGGCAATATTGAGTGCTGCATTGACGTCCGCATGTATCACGGCCCCACATGCGGGGCATTCAAAGCGCTTGCGCACCCGGTGCCCGGTGCACCCGCACTTGCTGCACATCTTTGACGTATTTGCCGGGTCCACGTACGCGACCGGGATCCCCCGGGCCGCTGCACGTCTCTCGACAAGCCGCAGAAGGTGGGGAAACGAGGAGTTCTGGAACGAGAACTCATACTCGCATGTCCTGTTCTTCCGCAACGCGGCATGATGGCTGAAGAGTTTTTCAAATTTTATTCCCGCACTTGCGGATTCTGCAAATGAGACTACCTGCCGCGCGATTACGACAAGGGCTGACCTGAACTTTTTTTGGTCCCGGGTTTTTATTTTTTTGAGTTTCCACATCTTTCCTTCCCTGAACAGTTTTGTGCAGTCCTTTGTCTGCGAGGTCTGCGTACCGGCAGGACGTTTTCCCAGTTTCAGTACATGCCCGCTGGAGGGATCGGCTGCCACAACGGCAAAGCCGGTCGTGTTGAGATCAATGCCAATCCACCGGGCGTTCGTGACGAGTGTTGTGTGAATACGGTTCACCTTGAGTACGGATGTGTGTTCATCGTGTCGGGAGCTGCGTCGCGTGCCCGGGCTTTTCTCATATCCCTGATGACCTCCTTGGCAGTGCAGTACGCGTCCAGCGGGTGGAGGAAAACCCGGTGCCGAAGATAGAGATAATAGAAGTGCAGGATTTCCCCGAGGGGGAGTGGCGTTCCCTCAGGGATACACTTCCCGTGGCGCACGGCTTCAAGGACATCTTCGGCCGGTCCCTGTGCCATAACCTCGGTCCAGGCAGTCCCGAGCATCGGGCCGGCATGGGCGTCGCTGCCGGCGACTTCCGGGATGTGCGTGGTATTCCTGACCTTCTGGCTAGCCCCGGGTTCTGTTGCGTTCAATGCTTCGACTGCGTCAAACCCGAGTGTGGCATAGTCTGAAAAGCCCAGACGCGTGTGTGGGTGCGGCGCGATCGAGAGGCCGGCGTCGTTTCGTATATGGGAGAGGATGTGTCTGATGGAAAATTCCTGCGGGACAGCAGAGATGCCAAGCGCTATCCAGTGTTTCTGGACGGCGATATCCCCGCCTTCAATACCCGGGATCACAAGAAGGCCGAACTCGCGGGTGAGCCTTCGTGCCTCTATCCAGGGAAAGAGCCGGCCATGATCGGTGATGGCTATGGTATCAAGGCCGGCATTTTTTGCGCATTTTACCATGACCCGGGGAGAGTGCACACCGTCCACGGACCGGTTCGTGTGGATGTGGAAATCGGCCTTCATGGCGGCACTCCGACAGGATCCGGGCGATCAGGGATGCATGTGGCATGCCGGGATGATGATGGTGCCGGCGCGGTGTACAGGAATGCGGCGCATCCCGGGTCAGCGGGGCAGGCGGCCTGTACAGGCAGGGGCAGCGAAGATACCGGGGAACGTGCATGGTTCATCACACCTGCGGGCATGAGCCGTACCTCCTTTATTGTCACTGCCGGCAGTGCCGCATGCTCCGGGTCTCCCCGGGGGTGCGTCTGCTGTTTTTTTTGAGAAAGCGACACAATAGAATTGGAATAATCTCTATATAAGTGTTCTTAAAGTATTGTGATCGGCTGCTCGGAAGGAGCTGTGCGTGAATCCTTTCAAAATATTTATTATCCCATGGAAAGAACGTTGGCCTGATGACAGCAGATGCAAAAAAATCCAGCCCCCGGCGGTACTGGGGGTACTTCCTGATCACCGCCGGCCTGCTGATCGGCTTTGGCGCCGGCCTCCTCACGGGATACCCGGGTTCGGGCCTCCTCATCGGCACCGGGCTTGGTTTTCTCGGGGCCACATTTATTAACCCCGTGGAGCGGGTGGACGGGGTTGCCGTTATGCAGGCAACGACCCCCCGGTCGCGCTATATGTTTGCGCTCACCGGGATCGTGCTCATTGTCTTTGGCATGGGGATCGTCCTTACACTCTGGCCGTACATCATCGCCGTATTGATCATTCTGGCTGGTTTCTTCGTCCTCTTCCACGGCTTTGCAAAGCCCTACTACATTTCCCTGAAAAAATAAATGGCTCTCAAAGGATCAAAAAATTACCGGCGCCACGGGTGTCAGCTGCTGTCCCGTTAATTTAATCAGTCTTGGCGATACTTCCCGCGGGAAAAACAGTGCACAACGGGAACTACTCCCGATGGGAACAAGCGTATATAGTTGGAAATGTAAAATGAATTTGACATTTATGAAGGGCACATATCTTCTCATCGGATGCATCTGCATCCTTGCACTCGCGGTTATGCCTGCACAGGCATTAACGGCAAAGGCACTTACCATAAATCTTGATCAGAGTGGTAATGCCCAGGTAGATTTCCAGTATGACCTCTCGTTCACAGAACAGATCGCTGTATTTGCGAATGTTGCTAACCCGTCCGCTGAACTCAAAACTGCACTTGAGAACAACCTCAACCGTCAGGTCACCGTAGTAAAGGCAGACAGTTCGTCTGCAGATGTCATTATTCCATCCTTTGCCACGATCAGCCAGTCCAACGGAACAGAGACGATGACGACGCCGGGATTCTCGTTTGTTAACGCCCAGAATGCGATCAAGCAGTACTGGTGGTCCTCGCTTGTCTCGGTCGACCTGTCTCCCGAAGTGACAACCATTACGTTCCCGGACGGTTATCAGGTGATGTATAACAACCAGATCAGCTTCCCTTCCGTATCCCACCAGATTGCTGCATAAGCCGGCTTTTGCCTTATTCTCCCTGCTAACCCAGGGGATGAGTGCAAAACCGGGCAGAAAAATACATTTTCTTTTTTACGGGTGCAGAATCTTTTACCGGCAATACCCTGTCGAATATTTGGATCCGGTCAGGCAGCTTGTTGGTAGCGTTGTCCCACGGGATCGTGGGCTTGATCCCGTGCCGTGGAAATTTCCTGCATGGATAATCCCGCAAATAAACATATATTTTAAAAAAAATCTCTATGCCAAAAGTGAAAACTATATTTCCAAGAACCTCCTATCTTCACATCGCCAGTGCCGGGAGGATCACTTCCGGTTGAAATGCAATAATAGTGGACTTGTGAATTATGCCAACCCGTGTCTTTATTGTAGAGGATGATGAGATCATAGCCCACCTGATCCGGCAGTTCCTCACCCTTAAAGGCTATATCATCGCCGGTTTTGCGGAATCCGGGGACGAAGTGCTTTCAAAAATCCCCGGGACCCCCTGCGATGTGATCCTGATGGATATCGGTCTTAAGGGGGATGCTGACGGTATAACCGTTGCCCGTATCCTCAGTTCAAAGATCCGGATCCCGATCATCTTTGTGACCGGCCAGTACGATGACAGTATCCTGCAACGTGCAAAAACTCCGAACACATATGGATACATCATCAAACCCTTTTCATCAAACGACCTTATTTCCAACATTGAGATTGCGCTCTTCAACCACCGGCTCCGGGAAGAACTGCCCCGGGAACCAGAACGTGCAGCAATCAGGGAGACCATACCGGATGCTCTCGTAAAACCGGCCGTGCCACAAAAAGGCCTGCTGCCGGTCCACAATCACACAAGGCAGGAAGGGCTGACCCCTCTTTACGATGAAGGTTTTTTTCACCGGTCCAAGGGTAATTACCAGCGTGCCCTTCAGTGCTTTATCGAGATCCTAGAATATGATCCGGATGATGCATTTATCTGGGCAGAAAAAGGCGATGTCCTCCAGAATCTTGGAAGGACAGGAGAGGCGCTCGGCGCCATTGATACAGCACTCCGAATCGATCCGGCAAACGAATATGCTCTCTGTAAGAAAAGCCGGGTACTCTGCAGTGTTGGGAGGCATGCGGATGCCCTGACTGTGATAGAGGTCGCACTTGGAATCACCCGTGATAATCTCGCACTCCTTGTTGAAAAAGGGGCGGTCCTGCATGAACTGGGAAGAAATGAGGATGCGATCAAAATCCTTGATTCTACGATTGAAATGGATCGGAAGTCAGCGTATGCTCTCGGGGCGAAAGGCCGGGTCATGGCGGCTCTGGGCAGGAACAAGGAGGCGCTGGCATCATTTGGCAGGGCGCTGAATATCGAACCAAAAAATATCTCGCTCTGGATGGATTTCATCCGGATCTTCGAACAGAAAAAAAATTACTCTACTGCCCTGAATATCGTCCAGATGGCGATGGAGAAAAACCCGGAAAATCAGGTTCTGGTCATGAAGCGGGATAACCTGTTACGCAAGACAATTCCGGTTTCATAACGTCCCCGCCGAACGCAAATTATTAACCGTGGGATCGTGCAGGTGGGGAGTATAAGACTGGAATAAATCAGCATTTTCTCCGCCGGCAAAACCGTCTACGGTCGCTTCCGGATTACAGAAAAGTAACATCGGCTTTGCACCTAAACCCCCACTTGCACCTAAAGTCGCATAAGTAGGTGATGTATGACGGTTTATGAGCGAGAAAAAAACATCAAATATTCCAGTACGTGACACAACTAGATCGAAAAGATCTGATATTTTTTACCCCTGGGGTTGTTGTGTTGTGGGGGAAATTCTCGCTCTGACGGGGATCACGATTGCCGAGACCGGGGAGCCGGGTAAAGGGGCACGGTTCGAGATGATGGTACCGGCTGGGCAGTACCGGTTGGCAAATCCCGTGAAGGAGTAGGTGGCAGGGACATCTTTTGTAATCAGGTCCTGGCAGTGTATCCGGGGGATCCTTGCCTGAATATAATCCAGATGCCGTCTGTAATATTCTCCCGGCAGTGTCGGGACAATTGTCCGATCAAATGCATGACACAACGCTTATCCCCGTTTCTCCTCTATATCCTCTTATGAAACCTGATTGTCTGCTTACAAGGACCCTTTTTTTGTTTGCGCTTCTCGCTCTTGTCGCCACTGCCGCCGCCAATCCGAACGTCGTGCAGGTTTTTGTCCATCCTGGCAGCGGGACCATCTGTGTCGATTCGACCTGCCAGGTTGCCGTGGGGTCGCTCTCCGGGTACAGCAGCTCGCAGTTTGCTAATGTCGCCGGGGGAAGGGATCACACGATCAAGGTCTACGATACCGACGGCTATCAGGATTACACCGACCAGTTCTACATGGACTACAATGGCGATGACGTGACCCTGCAGGTCTATCTCGACCCTCTCACCACTGAAACCGCCGCACCTGCAACTACCTCGCCGGGGACCGGCACAGTGCGGGTCTATGTTTCACCCGGCCTCGGGCAGGTCTGCATCGACAACCGGGAATGCGACACGAGCACCGGTGCTCCATCGTCCACCTGGAATGTGGACTTTGACGACGTCACGGCAGGCACCCCCCATACGATCACCGTGACCGCTGACGGCTACCAGACCGCCACCACGCAGATAACGGTCCTGCCGGATCAGGTTAACGAAGCCGATGTCACCCTCCAGCCACTTTCCACGGCAGCGGAGACGGAGAGCACGACCCCTGCACCCCAGACGACCCGGGCCGGGCTTGATGCGGTACCCATCATCGGGGCACTTGGCGTGTGTTGTGTAATCTTCCTGTTCCGGAAGAACGGGAACTAATCTTTTTTTCCGGGGCAGTGTGCATCAGGCAAGCGGGGGCAAATGTACCCGCCGATTCTCACAGGAAAATTTCGGCAAAAATTTCTTAGAAAAAAAGTGAATGTTCCTAATCCTGCTTTTTCTCTTCCGTCTGTACAGGAGCCATGGCTTTTTTACCCCGGTGCCAGCGGTACACCCCGTACCCGATCCCGCCGAGGATGATGAGTGGCAGGAGCGTGAACAACCCGATGATCAGTACATCGATCATGCCGAGGAACCCGGCTATGCCTTCATTGATCGTGGCAACGAAGTCGTGGCCTGCCTGTCCGCCGACCGGCTCGGGTTCCTGCAGGGAGACCGTGATCGTCGAGATATCGATACGATTGTTGAGATAGTTCAGCCGTCCGTTCAGCTCATCGAGCTGTGTCTGGACCGCATCGATCTGTTCCTGCACCGCGATGATGTCCTCCACCTTCGTGCTCTGCTTCATGATCACGTTATACTGGGCCAGCTGGTTCGTGTACGAGGTCTTCTGCGCCTGGAGGTCGACGTATTGTTCCGTGACGTCCTGCCTGCTCGTGGAGATCGACTTGACCGTCCCGAGGGACTTGACGCCCGCGATGGCGCTATCGAACCCGGCCTGCGGGACCCGGATGATGACCGTGCCGGTCAGGCCGCTGCCATAATTCTGTATATCTGTCGAAGAGAGGTACCCGCCTTGAGCAATCGCAAGGTTTTTGAGGGCATCGGCAGTGGCGGTCACATCGCTGACTTCAAGGGTCACATCCGCGGTGCTGATGATCTTCGTGTCGATTCCTGTACCTCCCACATCCGATGATACCGATGTGGGCTCGGGTGCGATTACTGCCCCGCCGCTGCCTGGTACCATGACATTTTCCGTTGCGAGACTGTACCCTTTTAAATCGGACGAACCCCCTGCCACACCTTGGGAAGAATGTGTACTTGCAAACGTGCCCGATGAAAACACCATGTAACCTGCAGCACCGGCGATCAGGATGCATGCCACAATGATTGCGTGAATTTTATATTTCATACACAGTTCATCGCTGTAAAAAATATATATACACGTCGTAAACTGCGAATATTTTCGCAGTTATGGCGCCATGGTACCGGCATTTCCGGTCCACCGACTCACGGGGTAAAAAAAGTTATGCGGGGGGTTTCGTTTCAGCGGATCTTAGTATTTTGCCCGGTCTTTGCAGAAGTGTAAAGATCCAGCGCTGCAATCCCTCCAACCGTTGCCACCACAAACGCAACGATAAACACTGCGAGATAATAGAAGAGGCCAAGAGCAATCCACGCGTCGGTGGGATGCGAAGTGATCATCCCGGGCGGCCAAGCCATCCATGGATCATTGTAGCCGTGTGCTGCCTGGACAAGCAGGTACGTAAGGAACACACCGGATACGATAATCCCAAGGAATACGGCGCAGGCAGCTACCTCAATTAAGGTCTTTTTCATCATGGCAAACGATCCCACGACTGCCTCCCTGAGGGTCTTTTGCTCGAGAACGATCAAGGGCACGACAAATGGGGTCAGGATAAACAGGAGCAGATTGATCGCCGAATAGATCAAGGCCCACATGAACCCCAGGGGATATACCCATAACAGCAGCGATCGCCCTCCATAGCCCGGAACCTCGGTAAAGATGTTCGGATCCATAGTCAGGTTGAAGGGGAACTGGCCGAGAATGCTGGTAAGGAAAGAAAAAGGCCCGAAGGTATAGAGGAACCCGAGTTCATGCGGGAACCAGACAAGAGTAAAATTAATGTAAAGCCTGTAGAGCAGCGTACCTGCGAGTGCCAGAACAACAGACCACACAAAGATTGCTTTCAGGTATTTTTTTGCCCCGACAAGTTCCACAAAAAACGAGGCAGAACCTTCTTTCTTTGACGGGATGCTCAGGATAAAGCCCGCCAGTAAAAACACGAGAAAGAACAGTGTTGCGAACTCGAGTAAAAAGTCCAGGACATAACTCACGATTATATTAGGTTGCATGATATAGCCGATGTAGAAGAGTGCCCCTTGGCCGATGGTGTTTCCAGCCAGCACAAGTCCGGCTAGGAGCGTAAACCAGAGGAGCTGCCGATTCCGCGCCAGCGTCTTTGTGCCTGACAGGGCGGCCCCGATTCCCCGCCGGATCGTTCCCGGTCCGCCGGCACCACCATCCGGGCTGCCCACATGGGCTGGTTCAGGCAGGTTAACAATATCTGCCTGCGAGGCCCGGACCACCGGCGGTTTCCGGCACAGACCGAACCAGTGTTCAACAATTTCAGATACCCGGGTCATTCATGATCCCTCCGGATCTTTGCGAGCAGTTCCTCTGCCATTTTTGTCGGGTCGGCAGTTTTCTCAATTTTGATCCCGAGTTCTGAAGCGAAATCCCAGATGAATTCGATACACAGGGTGAATTCATCGCAGGCCTTACAGTCTCCGTCATGCTCGTACCGGACCTGCATGCCATGCTTCTCCGAGACGAAGATGTAAGCATTTGTCTGGAACGGGATGGACCGTCCAAACAGGACGCCCCGTTCCACATCGATCTTTTCAATCTGGATCCGGTTTGCCTGCGCCATCTCGCGTAGCGATGATTCGATCTTCTCGTCCATGAACCGGATAGCCTGCGACACACCCTGTCGGGTGATCCCCTGCTGTTTCGCAATAGAGATATTGGACATCCCGCTGCGCCGCATCTTCCAGAATCCGAACTGCTTATCGTTCATTGGCAGGAACATGTGTAAACATATTTATGTTTACAATATAAAAGTTGCGTCCATTTTTCGGCCGATGTATTATGCCGGTTTACTCCTATCCTATCATCTCGAACGACAGGACCGGATCTTCACTATCAGGACCCATTATATTCGATGGTCATTGCATACCGGGAATATTGAATATGAACCCGAAGTCTTTCCCGGACGTGTCCGCCGGATCTCTGCCCCGAAGATAGTATTCCTTCTCTTCTCCTCGGGAAAGATCATTATTGCCGGGGAAACGAATGTGGACGATGTTACGAAAGGAGTGGAGATTCAAAGAAAAACTCAGTATTGCCGACAATAAAAATTAAAAATATGACAAAATTAAAAAATTATCCGGATATTGGCACGAAACGAGAAAGCGGCACGTGAAAACAGTGCCGTTTCACCCTAGCGGTTTGTACATGACCCGATGAAAAAGTGTTCTTTATTCTTCGCACTTGAACTCGATATCGTCATTCATGTGCTCATATCCCCAGTCACAGAGCTGGTCGAGAATCGGGATGAGGGATTGTGCGGTTTTGGTGAGCGAGTATTCTACTTTCGGCGGTACCTGCGCGTAAACTTTCCTCCTGACGAGGCCGTCTTTCTCCAGTTCGCGGAGCTCTTTTGTCAGCATCCGCTGCGTGATCCGGGGCGTTACCTTGTCTACGATCTGGTTGAACCGGAGCGTCCCGTCCTTGAGCTGGTAGATGACGAGCGGCTTCCATTTGCCCCCGATCACGTCTAGGGTGGCCTCGATCCCCCAACTGTATTTGTATTTCTTCGGTGTGGCTGTAATAGTATCAATCCTGTCAGTATGAAACATCTTTGTTTGTATATACTATATCTGTCATAAATACTTTATATATACTGCAGTAACATCAGGGATACTGAAAACAGAAAGCAGGTGAAGGATTACTCATATGAAAAATAGTTCAGCCCGTATCCTCTTCCTTGGCGCCATGCTGGGCTCTGGTTTTTTATCACCCAGTTTCTCCAGGTGGTCGACAACTTTTCCCCGCTTGAGGCCGGCCTCGCGTTCTTCCCGATGACGGTGGCAAACTTCGTAGTGGCGGTCTATGTCCCGCAGCTGACCCGGCGGTACGGCAACGGGCTCCTGCTCGCCGGGGGTCTTGCGGTGACTTTCGCAGGAATGTTCTGGCTGAGCCGGCTCTCGGCCGATACCGTGTACGTGACCGGTATCGCACTCCCGATGATCCTCATCGGCGCCGGCCAGGGTGCCACTCTCGGCCCGCTCACCGCCTCCGGTATCGCCGGCGTCACGAAGGAAGATGCCGGCGCTGCCTCCGGCCTTGTCAACGTTGCCCACCAGCTGGGCGGTTCGCTTGGCCTTGGAATCCTTGTCACCGTGTTCGCCGCTGCCGGTTCCGCCACACTTGCCGCCCCCGAGTTCCTCTCGGTCCGGGTCGCAGCCTCGCTTACGGCCGGGACGGTGATGCTCGGGTTCGCTCTTGTCATTGTCATTATGCTGATCGTACGGTCCGGTACCGTACGGGGGGATCAGGATCTGCCGGAGCATCTGAACCATCAGGAGGTACACACATGAAGGTATTACTCGTAAACGGCAGCCCGCACAAGAAGGGCTGCACCTGGACAGCTCTTACGGGAGTTGCAAAGACCCTGGATGAAGAAGGAATCAAGACGGAAATTTTCTGGATCGGGATAAAACCGCTTGCCGGCTGTATTGCATGCAAGACGTGTGCCAAGAAAGGGCGCTGCATGTTTGACGACACCGTCAACGAATTCATCGATATCGCGAAGGATGCTGACGGTTTCATCTTCGGATCGCCGGTACATTACGCCGCGGCAACCGGTGCGATGACCTCCTTTATGGATCGCGTGTTTTATACCGACCTGCAGTCAGGCAGGCAGACGTTTGCCTTAAAACCGGTGGCCGCGGTTGTTTCCGCACGCCGGGCAGGGACAACGGCCACGTTCGACCAGCTCAACAAGTATTTCACCATCTCGGAGATGCCCGTCATCTCATCCCGCTACTGGAACATGGTCCACGGGGCACAGCCGGATGATGTGAAGAAGGATCTTGAAGGACTGCAGACAATGCGCATTCTTGCGCGGAACATGGCGTTCTTCTTAAAGTGCAAAGAGGCGGGTATTAAGGCCGGGGTGCATCTCCCGGTGCGGGAAAAACCCGTTTTCACGAACTTTATCCGGGAATGAGATGTGTTTTTGGAATGACAGGAGCGGGATTGCTGGCAAAGAAGGTGCGCAGTTTCTCAAACATTCTCTGGAAGAATATGGATCGCATGAGATCAGACTGGTGAGGAGGACGTAGTATGGATACATCGAAAAGGATACCTGAACGGACAATTTTCCCGAAAGGGGAGAAGATTTCCGGGGAAAGCATAGCAAACGACCATTTTACCGGGACCGTATGGCTCCAGGTCCTGGTTCCTGATGAACGGACATTCAACTGTCCGATGTTCAACGTAACGTTTGAACCGGGTGCGCGGAACAACTGGCACAAACATCCCGGCGGCCAGCTCCTGCTGGTGACCGGCGGGAAAGGATATTACCAGGAATGGGGTCGGAAGGCACAGGTGATCCGTGAAGGGGATGTCGTAAAGATCCGTCCGGATGTAAAACACTGGCACGGTGCTGCACCGGACAGCTGGCTTTCCCATATCGCGATCAGTACGAATGTGCAGGCGGGGGATGCCGGATGGCTGGAACCCGTGACGGATGAAGAATACCACAATTTGCCATAAAAGCGTCCCGACATCATTTGGAGGATTCGCATGTGAGTCAGCAAGTTTTAGTGTTATCTGCAAGTCCAAGAAAGGGCGGAAATTCAGATCTGTTATGCGACCAGTTCATGGATGGTGCTCTGGAGGCCGGAAATCAGGCAGAGAAAATCCACATACAGGAGAAAAATATCAATTTCTACCGGGGGTGTCTTACCTGCCAGACTAATAATGGGGAATGTGTGCACAACGATGACATGTCCGAAATCCTGGAGAAAATGATCCGGGCTGACGTGTGGGTAATGGCAACTCCCATCTATTTCTACAACATGGACGCCCAGTTAAAAGTCCTGATTGACAGAACTGTCGCCCGGTATACCGAGATATCCAATAAAAAGGCGGTTTTTATTGCAACCAGCTGGGATGACAAAAAAACGGCAATGGATGTCGCTGTCGCTGGTTTCCGGGGATTTCTTGCATGCCCGAACAATGTGCAGGAAGCAGGGATCATCTATGGGACCTGCGTTAATGACGCAGGGGATATCAAAGGAACGCCGGAAATGGCTGTTGCGTACGAGATGGGAAAGAGCGTATGAATGCACAACCGGGTGACGCCGGATGGCTGGAACCTACAACGGATGAAAAATATGCTGTACTCGATCATGGGACAGAGATCCCTGCTGGAGAAGCGTATCCATGAAAGCGACAAACCTGAACGTAAATGACACAAAATGCCTGATTGCGTATTTCTCGCGTGCAGGAAACAACTATGTCGGCGGGAATATCGTAAACCTCACGGTCGGTAACACAGAAGTCGTAGCAAAGATGATCCGTGAAATGACCGGAGGCGACATGTGTCATATTGAACCGGTGAAGGAGTATCCCGCGGATTATACGGAAACCACCGAGGTAGCACAGAAGGAACTTCGCGCCAATGCCCGGCCGAAGCTTACCCTCCACCTGGAAAGCATGGCTTCCTATGACGTGATCTTCCTTGGCCACCCCAACTGGTGGGGAACGATGCCGATGCCGGTGTGCACCTTTTTAGAGGAATATGATTTCTCCGGAAAGACCATTGCACCGTTCTGCACGCACGAGGAAAGCGGCACGGGGCGGAGTGTCGCGGACATCAAAAAAATGTGCCCGCAGTCAACCATCCTTGACGGTCTTGCCATCCGTGGCGGTGATGTAAAAAATGCGCAGGATGTGGTGGCCGGGTGGCTGCGGGACATTGGGATGACCACGAAAAAGTAAGACCGTTGTCTCGAAAAGAATGTTGATCATTAAAAAAATCTACAAAAAACCGGGTGAATGAACGATGTTATACAGGAAAATGCCCAAAAACGGGGACAAACTTTCCATTCTCGGGTTCGGATGCATGCGTCTTCCCATGAAAGCGGATGGATCGATCGATGAAGAGAGGGCGATAAAGCAGGTGCGCTATGCCATAGACCACGGCGTAAACTATGTCGATACGGCATGGCCCTATCACATGGGACAGAGCGAGCCGTTCGTGGGCCGGGCCCTTGCTGACGGGTACCGCGAAAAAGTGAAACTCGCAACAAAACTCCCGTCATGGCTTATCGAAAAGCGTGAGGATATGGATAAATTCCTCAACGCCCAACTCGCAAAAATCCAAACCGACCATATCGACTATTATCTTGTCCATGCCCTCGTTGGCGACCTGTGGGACACGGTCGAAAAACTGGGTGCGGCCGATTTCCTCAACAAAGCAAAAGCAGATGGTCGTATCAGGAACGCAGGTTTCTCCTTCCATGGCGCAGGAACGGATTTCAACCGGATCGTGGACGCATACCCTTGGGACTTCTGCCAGATCCAGTACAACTACCTCGACGAGAAGAACCAGGCAGGTACAGCAGGTCTGCAATACGCTGCGTCAAAAGGTCTCGGCGTCGTCGTCATGGAGCCCCTCCGGGGAGGGAACCTGACGAGGACCGTGCCTCCCGCGGTACAAAAGATCTGGGACGAGGCCCCGACAAAGAGAACCGCGGCAGAATGGGCGCTCCGCTGGATCTGGAACCATCCAGAGGTCACGGTTGTCCTCTCCGGGATGAATGACGAGGCGCACATCCGGGAGAATCTTGCCGTTGCAGGTAATGCATACCCGGATTCGCTGACGGAAGCGGAACTGCAGCTGATAAAACGAGTGGAGAGCACGTACCGTGACCTCATGAAAGTCGGCTGCACCGGCTGCCGGTACTGCATGCCCTGCCCGTCAGGAGTAAACATCCCGTTGTGTTTCGAGGAGTACAACAACCTGTACCTGGCCGACAATCCCGACGGGGAAAAATTCATGTATGCTGCACGGCTGGGCGGGGCTGTCGCGCTTGGGACACCTGAGTTTGCATCCCTGTGTGTCCAGTGCGGGGAGTGCCGGGAAAAATGCCCCCAGCATATCGACATACCAACGGTTCTCGAATCCGTTGTGGCGGAACTCGAAGGGCCCGGCTTTGAGGAGAGAGTTGCGATGGCACGGCAGATGTTCAAGCAGACATAACCGCGGGAACAATTCGTCGTGGCAAAAAGCAAAGGAGGAACCGTAAAGAAATATTTAAAGCACCACAGTGGATAATCATCCAACGATAGCACGTGATGTTATGACTGACGACACCAAGCGCCCGGCAAAGGGCGGGGTAAACGAACACGCAGCCGGAGGAGGCATGTCCAACCGGGACTGGTGGCCGAACCAGTTGAACCTGAAGGTTCTTTCCCAGCACTCTCCCCTGTCAAACCCGATGGGCAGGGAGTTCAACTACGCTCGTGAATTCGAAAAACTCGATCTCGCGGCCGTAAAGGAGGATCTGCGGGCGCTGATGACCGGCTCGCAGGACTGGTGGCCGGCGGACTTCGGCCACTACGGGCCCTTGTTCATTCGCATGGCATGGCACAGCGCCGGCACGTACCGCACCGGTGACGGTCGCGGCGGCGCCGGTGCCGGCCAGCAGCGTTTCCCACCCCTCAACAGCTGGCCTGACAACGTGAACCTCGACAAGGCACGCCGGCTGCTCTGGCCGATCAAACAGAAGTATGGCAGGAAAATCTCATGGGCCGACCTCATGGTTCTTGCCGGCAATGTCGCCCTAGAGTCGATGGGATTCAGGACATTCGGCTTTGCCGGCGGTCGTGTGGATGCCTGGGAGCCGGAAGAAGACGTCTACTGGGGTTCTGAGAACAAGTGGCTGGATGACAAACGCTACTCCGGTGACCGGAACCTCGAAAATCCTCTTGCTGCCGTGCAGATGGGGCTGATCTACGTCAACCCGGAAGGCCCGAACGGCAAACCGGATCCGTTAGCGGCGGCAAAAGACATCCGCGAGACATTCGCCCGCATGGCGATGAACGACGAAGAGACCGTTGCGCTCATAGCCGGGGGGCACTCCTTTGGGAAGACCCACGGCGCTGGCCCTGCCACCCATGTGGGGCCTGAGCCCGAAGCAGCGGGCATCGAGGAGCAGGGCCTTGGCTGGAAGAGCAGCTTTGGCACCGGTAAAGGCGGGGATGCGATCGGCAGTGGCCTCGAAGTCATCTGGACCACGACGCCCACAAAGTGGAGCAGCAACTTCCTCCGGATCCTGTTCCAGTACGAGTGGGAACTCACAAAGAGCCCGGCCGGTGCGCACCAGTGGAAGCCGAAGGGTGACGCAGGCGCCGGCACGGTACCGGACGCCCACAACACATCGAAACGTCATGCGCCATCCATGCTGACCACGGACCTCTCGTTGCGGTTCGACCCGGTCTACGAAAAGATTTCACGGCGCTTCCTGGAGCATCCGGATCAGTTCGCGGACGCATTCGCCCGGGCGTGGTTCAAACTGACCCACCGGGACATGGGCCCACGTACACGCTATCTCGGCCCAGAGGTTCCGACAGAAGAACTCATCTGGCAGGACCTCATCCCTGCCGTCAATCACAAACTGGTTGATGCACAGGATATCGCCGCTCTCATGGCGGAGATCCAGGCTTCGGGTCTGTCCGTATCGGAACTGGTCTCGACTGCATGGGCGTCAGCGTCCACCTTCCGTGGCTCCGACAAGCGCGGCGGTGCCAACGGTGCCCATATCCGCCTGGCGCCGCAGAAGGACTGGGAAGTTAACCAGCCGGCCCGGCTGGCAAAGGTGATCAGGACCCTCGAAGGTATCCAGAGCAAATTCAACAGCGCCGCTTCCGGCGGTAAGAAGGTCTCGCTTGCGGATCTTATCGTTCTGGCCGGCTGTGCAGGCGTCGAACAGGCTGCAAAGAATGCCGGCTATGAGGTTACGGTCCCATTCACGCCGGGACGGATGGATGCCCTGCAGGAGCAGACCGATGCGGCATCCTTTGCCGTGCTCGAGCCAAAGGCGGACGGCTTCCGCAACTACCAGAAGACCCGTTATGCCGTGTCGGCTGAGGAATTGCTGGTTGACAAAGCGCAACTGCTGACCCTGACCGCACCCGAAATGACGGTGCTCGTTGGCGGGATGCGTGTACTCGACATCAACTTCGGGCAGACCCGGCACGGCGTTTTTACCAAAAAGCCGGAAGCGCTCACCAACGACTTCTTTACAAACCTGCTCGACATGAGCACGGAGTGGAAGCCGGTATCGGACGCCAAAGACGTATTTGAAGGGCGCGATCGCAGGACTGACAAAGTCAGGTGGACCGGCACGCGTGTCGATCTTATCTTCGGTTCGAACTCCCAGTTACGGGCTCTCGCCGAGGTCTACGCAAGCGCTGACGGGCAAGAGAAGTTTGTCCAGGACTTTGTGGCAGCCTGGACCAAAGTGATGAACCTTGATCGCTTCGATCTCGCCGGATCACAGGCATAACCGTCTTTTATGGGCAGCCGGGTGATCCGGAAACAGTCCTTTTTTTCCTTTGATGCAGATGCGGGAAATCCTGCGGACTCTATCATAGCTACCAAAAATACACACCATGAACGGTGTGTTATTTAAAAAAATCCCGGAGTTTTATACCGGGCCGTACCAGCGCCCGGTTCCGGAAATCTACCGTGCGTTGTCTTGGTAACAACCAACGGGACGCGTAGCGATAATTTTACAATTTGTTTATCACATCATACTAATAGACACCCGGTGAGATCTGATAAGGCAGTTGATCCCATGAACGCAATTGAAGCAATAAACCTCAGGAAATCATTTGGGCCGGTTGCCGCGGTCGATGATGTCAGCATCACCGTCAGAGATGGTGAGATTTTCGGCTTTCTCGGGCAGAACGGGGCCGGGAAGACCACCACGATACGGATGATGACCGGTGTCCTGACGCCGGATACCGGGTCGGTGCGGATCAGCGGGATCGACCTCCTGAAGTACCCTCTTGAGGCAAAACTCAAAATGGGGGTGATCCCCGAGAACGGGACTGTGTACAGCGATCTTACCGCTGAACAGAACATCCTGTGGACGGCCAAGTTTTACGGCATGGACAAGAAAAACCGTGAGCGCCGGTGCGATGAGATCCTCGCCCGGCTCGGCCTTGAGTCCCGGCGGCACGACCTTGTTCGTTTCTTCTCCAAAGGCATGCGCCAGCGGATCAGCATCGCGTGTGCCATCGTCCATTCCCCGCCGGTCCTCTTCCTTGACGAACCGACGACCGGCCTTGATGTCTACAGCCGCCGGCTCGTCCTCGATACGGTGCGCTACATGAATAAAGAGAGCAGCACGGTCCTTATCACAACCCATAACATCGAAGAGGCAAACGAACTCTGTTCGTCGATAAGCATCATCGAGCGGGGGAAGATCATCGCGACCGGCAGCCCCGAGAAACTCAAAAAACAGTTCGATACCACGCTCTATGTCGAGATCTCCTTTGACCAGCCGGTAACAGAAGAACTCTTTGCGTCCCGGGGGATCGCACGGGCAGAACCCCGGGGGGACAAGTGGCGGGTGTATGCCGATGATCCGGACCGTGTGGTCAAAGAGCTGGTCTCCCTCGCGGCATCGGACCACCTGACCATCCTCTCGATTGCGACCTCGAGCCCCACGCTTGAAGAGGCGTTCGTGCAGATGACCGGGGGCGCCTCGTGAACCTGCGCCTGTTCGTCCACAGTGTCCTAATGGTCGCCGAGAAGGACATGCGGATTTACTACTACAAGGGCTCGGTCGTGATCTTCGGCCTGCTCTTCCCGTTCATCATGTTCCTGACCTTTTTTATCGGCAGGAATCTCGACATCGCGCTCTTCTTCCCCAGTTTCCTTGGCATGATGCTCTTTTTTTCCGCGTCCTCCACCGGTCCTTTGATCACCCCGTGGGAGAAGCGGGAGAAGACCTATGAGCGTCTCGTCTCCCTCCCGGTCCAGATCGGGAGCATCGTCCTTGGGGATATCCTCGCGGGCGCAGTCTTCGGCGTGGCGATCACTACGATCGTCTGGCTCGGCGGGATACTCCTCCTGCACCTGCACCTTGCAGATCCATGGATGCTCATCCCTGCCCTCGTGCTTGGCTCGATCACCTTTGCGTCGCTTGGCACCCTGCTCGCATCACCGGCAACCGACACGCCGTCAAACATCATGATGTACTCGAACCTGGTTCGTCTCCCCCTCATCTTTGTCTCGGGTATCTTCATCCCGTTGAGCCAACTCGGGAGCTGGGCGTGGACAAACGAGCTCTCCCCGCTTACGTACCTCGTCGACCTGTTCCACGCGGCCATGACCGGGGATGCGGTCTTTTCGCCGGCGCTTGATGCCGGGGCGCTCCTTCTTATCAGCTGCATCTTCATCCTTGCGGCAAAACTGATCCAGCAGCGCAACCTCATCAGCGGGAGATAATCACTAGGACTTCCGAAAATGAAATTTCGTAATGATAATGAAGAATTATAGTCTGAACATTGGATCACTTGTCTATGGTCAAGCGGGTAAACCTGAAGAGTGACGACGGTATCATCTCCGTTAAGTCCTGATACCACAACACCATCACCCGGATACCAAGGGTGTTCTCTTTTATTCTGGCTTTCGATCGAATCGCTGATGTTGAATATGACGTTATGCCGATGCATGTCAACCCTGCCCGGCTCACGGTAAGGATAGAAGAAGGCTGTTTTCAGGGACCGAGGGAGTCAGACTCGCCGGGGTACGGCATGGGGATCTGCATGATTTAGGGGAGCCGGTTTACAACCGTGGAGTTGACGGGATATTTAATGGATGCAAACAGCATTTTCCAAAGGTTTATTAATTATTGTAAACCACAGATCCGTAAATAAAAATATCATTAACTTTTTCAATTTGAGTGTGATGTGCATGGCGTTTTCAGTACATGTAAACATGAACCGCTGCACCGGTTGTGGCATCTGCGTGGTTGCCTGCCCGGTCAACGCGCTCGAGCTTCATACGCTCGACCCGGTAACGAAAGAAAAGATCTACGCGGTCAAGGATGGGAAATCCATCAATGTTGACGTGAAGAATGAGCTTTGTGCCGGCTGCGGCGTGTGCGTAGCAGCATGCCCGTACAAAGTGATCACCCTTTCAGGAAGGGGAGATACCAGCGCAATGGTACAGATATAACAGGGAGATGGACATATGCCAAAAATCCAGCTTAACATGATCACGCAGCGCTCCATTGAGGAAGGCGCTGCAATGGAGAAGGGCAAGACAAATCCCGATTATTTCGAGGCCTGCTCCATCTGCGAGATGCACCCTGACGACATGAAAAAAGCCGGCATCTGGAAGAACACCAATGTCCGTGTTACCAGCGAATGCGGTACCGTAATCGTTAAAGCCATCGATGCGACCCAGTATGTCCCCCCCGGCCTTGCCCACATCCGGCAGGGTGTCTGGGCAAACCAGGTTGTCCCACCAAGGACCCAGTCAACCGGCACACCGCAGTACAGCGGGTTCCCGGTCACCATCGAACCAGCCATCAATGAAAAACTGAAAACCGCCCTTGAGCTCGTACAGGGAGCCGTAGGGCTCTGGAAAGGAGGCCAGTAATTATGCCGAAACTGATCACAGGCGTCGGATGCCCGTACTGCGGCTCATCCTGCGACGATATCGAAGTACTTGTCTCCGATGACGAGACCAAGATCCTCGAAGTTCACAATGCGTGCATCATCGGGACCAACCTGTTCCATCATGCAAACGACCCCACCCGCCCGAAGCTCCCGCGGATGCGCCAGCCTGACGGCACCATGAAGGAGATCTCCTATGATGAGGCAATAGACTGGATGGCAAAGACGATGCTTGCAGCCAAAAAGCCCCTCGTCTATGGCTTTGGCTCCACCAACTGTGAAGGCATGAGCGCAGTTGGCCGCATTGCAGAGAAGTCCGGCGCTGTGCTCGACAACTGCGCAACCATCTGCCACGGCCCCTCGTTCCTCGCCATCTTCGACAACGGGTACCCGAGCTGCACCCTCGGTGAGGCCAAGAACCGTGCCGATGTCGTGGTCTTCTGGGGCTGCAACCCGATGCACGCCCATCCCCGCCACACCTCCCGGTACTCGATCTTCCCGCGTGGCTACTTCACCCCGAAGGGCCAGATGCAGAGGACCGTCCTCTCCATCGACCCGCGTGAGACAGACACCGCGAAACTCGCCGACGTCCATCTGATGCTCGACCAGGGACACGACTACGAGCTCTTCGATGCGTTCCGCACCGTGCTCCGGGGCCACGACATCCTCGACAAGGTAGCAGGCATCGACAAGGAGACGATTAAGAAGTCCGTGGACATCATGAAGAAGGCCCGCTTCTGCATGATCTTCTTCGGCATGGGCTGCACGCACACTGATGGCCGCAACCACAACGTGGACATCGCAATCAGCCTGACCCGTGACCTCAACGAGCACACCAAGGCCTCGATCATGGCAATGCGTGGCCACTACAATATCGCCGGCCCCGGCCAGGTCTGGTCCTGGCAGTTCGGGTTCCCGTACTGTATCGACCTCTCCAAAGGCACCCACGCCCACATGAACCCGGGCGAGACGAGCTCCGTGGATCTTGCGATGCGGGACGAAGTCGATTGCTTCGTCAACGTCGGTGCCGATGCCGGTGCCCACTTCCCCATCCAGGCGGTCCAGCACTTAAAGAAGCACCCGTTCATCACCATCGACCCGAACTTCAACATGGCAAGCGAGGTCTCAGACCTCCACATCCCGGTCCGGATTGCCGGTGTCGACGAGCCGGGCGTAGTCTATCGTATGGACAACGTCCCGATCCAGTTCAAAGCAGTGCTTAAGGGCCTGCCCGGCGTACCGAGCGACGAAGAGCTCTTTGACCGGGTCTACGAACGCATGTGCGAACTGACCAAGACCGAACCGGTCTGGCTTGCGGCAAAGGAAGACCGGAAATATCCGCACAACACAAACCCGGTGGTGAGCTGAAATGGCATCTGGAGAACTTATCATCAAGGGCGGGTTCATCATCGACCCGACCCGTAAGATCGACGGCGACGTAGGCGATGTTGCCATAAAGGATGGAAAGATTGTTGACAAGGTCAGCTCGTCTGCAAAGGTGATCGATGCAAAGGGCAAGGTCGTCATGGCCGGCGGTGTGGACGTCCACTCCCACGTAGCAGGACCCAAGGTCAATGCCGGGCGGTTGCTCAGGCCCGAGGACAAGCTCCTGTCAGGATTTTGCAGGAGCGCGATGGCCCAGAAGAACGGCTACCGCATGGAGTCCGGCTTCTCTATCCCATCGGTCTTCAAAACCGGGTACGATTACGCCCGGATGGGATACACATTCGTCATGGAAGCCGCGATGCCCCCGCTCCTCGCCCCCCACGTACATGAGGAGATCCACGACACACCCATCATCGACGAAGCGGCGCTGCCGGTCTTCGGTAACAACTGGTTCGTCATGGAGTACCTCAAGAATGGAGAAGTCGAGAACACCGCAGCCTACATAGCTTGGCTTCTTGGCCAGACCAAGGGCTACGGCGTCAAGGTCGTCAACCCCGGTGGCACTGCTGCCTGGGCATGGGGTCTCAACTGCTTAAACCTCACCGATCATGTCCCGTTCTTCGAGATTACACCCGGGGAGATCATCAAGGGCCTTATGGAGGCAAACGAGTACCTCGGTCTTCCGCATTCGATCCACGTTCACCAGAACAATCTCGGTAACCCCGGCAACTACCCGGACACCATCGAGTCCCTCAAAATTGCCGAGGGTGTCAAGACCAAGAACAAGTTCGGCCGCGAACAGGTCCTGCACTCCACCCACCTCCAGTTCCACTCGTATGGTGGCGACGGCTGGGGAACATTCTGCTCCAAGGCAAAGGAAGTCATGGACTATGTCAACAAGCAGAAGAACATCACCATCGATCTCGGCTGCGTGACCCTGGACGAGACCACCACGATGACCGCGGACGGCCCGTTCGAGCACCACCTTCACGGCCTCAACCACCTGAAATGGACCAATGTTGATGTCGAGCTGGAGACCGCCGCCGGGATTGTCCCCTACATCTACAACAAGGATGTCCTGCCCAATGCAATCCAGTGGGCAACCGGTCTTGAACTGGCACTCTTTGCAAAGGACATGAACCGGACCTTCCTCACGACCGACCACCCGAATGCAGGACCGTTTACCCGGTACCCCCGCGTCATCAAGTGGCTCATGAGCAAGAAGGCCCGTGAAGCAACCCTTGCAACCATGAAGAACTCGGACAAGGTCGTCAACGCAACCTACATCCACGGCATCGACCGCGAGCTTACCCTCTTCGAGATCGCCCAGATGACCCGGTCCGGCCCGGCAAAATGCCTTGGCCTTGGCAACACCTACGGAGGTCTCGCACCAGGTATGAACGGGGATGTCGGTATCTTCGACCTCAACTACAAGAACATGCCATCCGATGCAGAGAAGATCGAGACTGCATTCCAGCGAGCTGCTTACTTCATCAAGAACGGTGAAGTTATCGTAAAGGACGGGGAAGTTGTCAGCCACGGCCACAAGAAGACGGTCTGGGTCAAGGTCAACATGCCTGAAAACCCGCAGGTCACCCGAGATGTCAGCCAGGCATTCAACAAAGGAACCTACACGGTCCAGCTCGAGAACTACGCGGTCAAGGACTACCTTGCTCCCCACCCGTATGTCATCAATGTCGATGTGGAGGCCTGAGGTGCAATCATGGCAACAGTAACGCTGAAACCCACAAAAGTCCCCGAACTCATCTTCGAGGGATACAGTATCACCCCGGACGCATTTGCAGGAAAAACCGCCGCACAGATCGCAGCACTCCCCGGCCATGAAGGCAAGATCCACGTTACTATCGGGGACTTCTTTACCGTCAGCGGGAACGCAGGTGCAACCGCAGCGGACACCGACATCGTTATTGACGGCGACTGCTCCCGCGTGAAGTACATCGGCTCCAAGATGACCGCAGGAACCGTTACGCTTAACGGCAATGCTGACATGTATGTCGGCGGCTGGATGAAGGGCGGCAAGATCCACGTCAAGGGTAACGTTGACTCGTTCTGCGGGATCCAGATGGAAGGCGGCGAGCTCACTGTCGACGGCGATGCCAAGAACCATGTCGGCTGTGCGTATCGCGGCGACTGGAGAGGCATGAAGGGCGGCACCATCCGGATCAAAGGCAGTGCCGGTAATGATATCGGTACCTTCATGCTTGGCGGTACCATCATCATCGAGAAGAACGCGTTCATCCACGTCTCCACCCATGCAGAAGGCGGCACCGTCATCATAAAGGGTGATGTCGAGGGCCGTGTCGGCGGCCAGATGGTCAAGGGCGAGATGTACGTGCTCGGCGAGATCAAGTTCATGATGCCCGGGTACCAGAAGGTGGATACTGTGGAGAAAGAAGTCGACGGTGTCAAGGCCAAGTTCGATCACTACATCGGCGACCTTGGTGAACGCCACGGCAAGAGCAAGGGTCAGGTTGTTTACGCGAACCTGTACGTGAAAACAGCGGCTTAATCTTCCTGTCCATCGCACACACTGCCGGATTATAACCGGCACCTTTTTCTATTCGCCATAACCCGGGAGGGTTCCCCCTTTAGTGAGGAGATCATTGTGACCAATATCGGCAAGGAATTCATCAAAGGAACAAGATATCCGGATTACTCCACGGTGGATCTTGTTCTCCGCGTCCCGGAACCCCCGCACGAACTTCCGGCAAAAGAAGGGCAGACTATCATCAAGCTCCCCAGCCCGAAGAAGTTCAAGATCCCGGACTTCCCGGTCAGGAAAGCGATCGAAAACTACGAACCTGTTGGGTTCTTCTCCCGCTCGTCTGTCACGTTAAAAGACCTCTCGTACATGCTCTGGTGCACTCAGGGGTTCAAAAAGACCGTAGCCGAGACGATCCAGCTGAGGAATATTCCATCCAGCGGATCGCGGTACCCGCTGGAGACCTACTTTGTGGCAAATGAGGTCGAAGGGCTTGAGACCGGTCTGTACCGGTTCCTTCCAGGATCCCACAGTATTGTTGCAGAACGGATTGAGTCCGGCCTGATACTGGAGATGAGCACGGCAAGCATGAACTTCAAAATTATGACGCGTGCTGCCGTTACCTTCCTCTGGGTAGCAGTCCCGTACCGGGCAGTCTGGGCATTGGGAAACCGTGGCTACCGGAGTGTGTTTATCGAGGCAGGGCATACCTGCCAGAACCTTGTCATGGCAGCAGCAAACCTCGGGTATGAGGTCTTTCCCACGGATATGTTCCATGACGAACTCATGACCAAACTCGCCGATCTGGATCCGGAGACCCAGTGGCCGGTCTACCTTGCGGCAGTGGGAACGGTGGAAAAAACCGTCACGCTTGCCTGAAAAAGCGTCCCTTTTTTGGTGCTGTTCTTCCTCACGCCTTCGCCAAAAATAATTCAGCAGGGTCCCAGAACCTGCCTGCAGCCGCGATGGGGAAGACCTGTGACGAAGTGAAAACAGGGTATTTATGATGAAGATCAGGCGACACACACGTTCGTCGCCGGTTTACATTACCCGGTGGGGGGCCCGGTCTCTATCATTTCAGGCGTATCATTGCTCATCGGCAACTCCGGCCTTCGCTATACTCCCACCTTGTCCCTCTCGTCAATCACGGGTTTTGCTTCTGGGATCTTCTTAAGGATATCTTCCTGGAACCTGTCGAAGTGAAGATCGTCCAGCTGCTCCGAGAGGAGCCTGCCGCTCCATGCCCGACGGTACACCCAGTCCACGATCTTCTCGATAACAAAGAGCACCTGGTCCTCGGACTCCACGGTGAGCAGGTTGCGCCCGATCTTCGGGTGCCGCCCCCGTCTTCCTCCGACCGTGATGAGGTAATGACGGTCCTCAGCCTTGATAAGGTCAAAGGAGCACGACTGAACGCAGACCCCACACTGGACGCACTTGATTTCGTCCAGCACTGATATGCCGTTCTTTATCTGGATCGCGTTCTCCTTGCAGTAGTGGACGCAGTTGCCACAGCCGGTGCAGAGGCGATCCTTCGTGCGGACCGGTTTAACCCTGCCGATGACACCGATCTCATTGAGCATGGGGCTCATGCACGCATTAGGACAACCGGAGAGGGCGATCCGTATCTTGACCGGCATCTCCTTGCCAAAGAGTTTTGTGTCGATCAACCTGGCAAGGTGGATAGTATTTATATTGGCAAACTTACACCGCTCGGTTCCCGGGCAGGCAATGATATTGACGATTTCGTCCTTTTCTGAGCCGATGGATGTACCGTTCTTCTCTAAGGCTTTTCCCAGTTTCTTGAGGGAATCCCTTTTGATATGAGGTATCTCCAGTGTCTGGCGGGTAGTGCTGTGCACCTCACCGTTGCCGTATCTCTTTGCAAGAGTGGCAATACCCCGGAGCTGGTCCGTGGTGAAGATCCCGGCCGGTGCCCGAAGGCGCACGGTGCTGTAATCGGCATCCCGTTCAGTGATGACGCCCCTTTTCATATGAAAGCCGATATCGTGCTGCATTGATCAGGAATGGGGGATACTGAGTAATCAATGCTGGGTTAATACCTTGAACAAAAGACGGTTTCAACCTCACTCCGCCGTAATCGGTGTTCGATCTATCGTATAGGCATTTCCGGCGTAACATTACTTTCGGAAGTACTGGTGAGGAGAGGTCATTTTCTTTTACGTCCCGTTCACACACCAGGACTACCACGATACAATTCCCAGCATTTATCATCAATTCCATCCTGACATACCGTTATGAAATGGCCGGCGTGGCTGAACCGGACGGTCCTTGGTGCCGGGATCGCGAGTTTCTTTGGCGACCTCGGGTACGAGTCGGTGACGGTGCTCCTCCCCTCGTTTCTGATCATCCTTGGTGCGCCGGTCTTTGCCCTTGGCATCATCGAGGGCCTGAGCGACGGCGTATCGAGTTTTGTCAAACTCTTCTCGGGATATTTTGCCGACAAACTGGGAAAAAGGCGGGAATTTGCGCTGGGCGGCTCGGTCGCGACCGCTATCTTTCCCGCGATCATCGCCATTGCCACATCGTGGTATGTCGTGCTTGCCGGGAGACTTTTCGGCTGGATCGGTAAAGGGATCCGCAGCCCCTCCCGGGATGCGATCCTCTCGAAGTCGGTGGAGAAAAAGGATCTCGGCAAGGCCTTCGGGTTTCACCGGGCAAGTGACACGCTTGGGGCGGTCGCCGGCCCGGCCCTGGTCCTTGTTCTCGTTGCATCGATGGGTATCCGGGAGATCCTTTTGTGGGCGGTCATCCCCGGGTTCATTGCGTTTGTTGCGATCTGGCTCTTCCTGCGCGAGCGGGACACAGCCCCGCACCCGCGGCCCCGGCCGCTCGTCGCCTCCCTCAAAGGGCTGCCGTCCCGGTTCAAGGCTTTTCTTTCCGCTGTGCTCGTCTTTGGGATCGCGGACTTCTCCCAGACCCTGCTCATCGCGTTTGTCATTGTCGTTTTTACCCCCTCGCTCGGGTTTGCCATGGCCACAGCGGCAGGCGCCGGCCTTTATCTCGTCCGCAACATCGTCTATGCCGGGGCATCGTACCCTCTGGGACTGCTCGGCGACCGTATCGGGAGGAGGCCGGTGCTTGTCCTCGGGTATGCCCTCGCTGTTGCGACCTTTATCGGCTTTGTCATCGCCCCGGAGAACCTTGTTGTGTACGGAGTCCTCTTTGCGATGTGCGGTATCTTCATCGCGGCCGAGGACACGCTCGAAAGTGCCCTCGCCGGCGAGATGGTAGAAGAGGAGTCCCGGGCGCTCGGTTTCGGGGCCCTTGCCACCATGAACGGGGTTGGGGACCTTGTATCCAGCGTGATGATCGGGTTCATCTGGGCGTTTGTCGGGTACAGTGCGGGCTTCATTGTCGCGGCCGTCATTGCCGCGGCAGGGACCATCCTCCTTATCTGGACCACCCGGGGCCCGCGCCACACTCCTGCCCAGCCTCAGTGACTACGGAAATAATACCATATGCCGCCGATCAGGAGCCCGATACACCCGATAACCCACGAACCCGGGCTGAGAAATGCGATAAGGCCGATACAGCTCAGCGCTCCGATAGCCGGGACCCATGACGGATACCGGTGGTGTTCCCGGGGCAGCCGGAGTGCGGCAATGTTTGCGATCAGGTAGAATACCAGCATGGCAAACGTGCTGACCGAAACGACCAGCGTAAGATCTGCAAGCAGGAGGGCGGTGATCATGCAGGCGCCGGTGATCGCGATGGCATAATGGGGTGTGTGAAAGCGGGGGTGGACCCTGCCGAACAAGAGGGGAAGGTCCTGGCCCCGGGCCATGGAAAAAACAATACGGGAGATCCCAAGGATTGTTGTCAGCAGCACGCTCGCCGTTGCGATCATCGCCCCCAGTGCGATCACAATGACTGCCCCGGGACTCCCGGTCATACCCATTGCAGCTGCGAGAGGAGAGCCGGATCCTGCAAGCGCCGGGGCACCGGCAAGGCCGATGGCGACAATGCTCACGAGCAGGTAGATAATCGTCGAGATCCCGAGCGCGAGGTAGATGGACCGGGGGATGTTCCTCTCCGGGTCTTTTACTTCTTCGGCCATGAGGGTGACCCGGGCAAAGCCGGTGTAGGCAAAAAAGATGAGGGCTGCACCACTGAGGACCCCGATCGATCCCTCTGGGGCAAGCGGGGTAAAGTTTCCCGGCGAAAAAAATCCCAGCCCGAATGCCACAAAGAACAGGAGGATGAGGACTTTTGCCGTGACAAGAATGTTGTTGAACAGTACCGACTCCCTGAGCCCGACATAATTGATAGCGATAAACACGAGGCAGAGCACGACGGCGATAATTTTTACCGGGACTGCCGGGAAGATGGCGGCAAAATACTGGGCAAACCCCAGTGCGACTGCCGCCCCGACAAAGATGTTGGAAAAGATCCAGATCCAGCCGGCGATGAACCCGGCAAACGGTGAGATGAGGTTCCGGGCATAGGCATAGGTCCCGCCTTCTTCCGGGAGATATGCGCCCAGTTCGGCCACGCTCATGGCCGAGAAAACCGCAATTATGCCGGCGATAAGGATGGAAATGAACAGTGCAGGGCCGGAAACACCGGCAACGATACCGGTGACAATGAAAATGCCGGAGCCGATAATCGCCCCTATGCCAAGCGCCGTGGCACCAAAAAGGCCAATCTCACGTTTCAACGCGGGAGGCCGGGTCCCGGTATCTGCCATCAGTTACCCTTTTTCTTCCTGAATATTAATGGGTAATGTGGCAGTCCCGCTCTCCCGGGTCTCCCGTCCATCAAAGGCACTTGTCATCAATCGGTTTAAAGTCCCGTCCACATAACATAGAGATAATTCCGGGAATCCCCCGACAACGGGATCTCCTGTCCCGGTGGCGCACGAGCGGGCACATCTGTGATAAAAAACTGAACTTAAAAGAGAAGACCTGTCCCAACCGGGAGCAGAGGGCTAACAGTATTAACTCCGTTTAAATCAGCATCAGGTTTAACCCCTCTCTCGTTTCATTTGGGTATATGCTTGAGGAGTTCTGCGAAGAAACCCATTGCGATCAATACGCCCCTTCCATGGGAGGGTCTTTTGCAAAGTGTCTGATGATGCAGAGAGAATTATCCCGGGTTTGTTATTGCCCTCTTGGGAATGAGAAAATTGTTTCCCCGAGTGAAAAAAAATGAGGGGATCCCAATGTCGGCAATCGGGTCCGCGGGTTTTCGGACCGGGTTTTGTGTAACGATTCCACCAGTCCTCATCTCGCTTTTCGACGTCTTTTAGAGAAATCTATTCTCCCCTTCCTGTGCTTATTGAACCCGCTTGAATAGTTACAGAAAATGATTGATCTCTGACTGCAGATGCAACAGAACAGGCACTTACGAACCGACCAGGATCGGGGTCTGTACCTCAGACGCTATTTCCCGCATGGGATGAGGTACCGCGGGGGCGTGATGCAAAGATTCTTTTGGCGGTTCCCGTACGGTGTGTTCGGAATGTCCGGTTAAGATCTGATTCTGCTGTGTAAGTGTTGCAAGGATCTGCCGGTTGACTTCGAAGTTTTCCCTGGTAAGCGCGGAGATAACTCCCATGATCTTTGTCTGCTCTGCGATCAATGCAGCAATCTCGTGCGCGGATTTTGTACCGGTTTCTGCTGCAGGGAGTGTCAGTTGTCGTTTCTTTGCAAATTCGCTCCTGCGTTTCCAGATCTTTGAGATACTGTCGAGACCTTTTTTTGTATCGGAGAACACCGTAAGGTATCTCTCATAAAATTCGCGGCTGTCCCTGCATTGGAGGACAAGGTCGATCTCCGCTTCTTCGACCACTTGGTATTTGCGAACTGGGGGTTTTTGCATACGAGTGAATCTACCATACGCACGAAGAGAGATAAAAGGCCGGGCTCTGAGCGGTGTGAAAGTGACCGGACACCTGTGGCTGGCACAAAGATTGATGACCCCCCGCACCAGAATGACCTTTTATCATGTGCGGTCGGTACTCGCTTGCCTGTATCGATGACCTCTGCGGGAGGTTCCGGGTGATCGACCCGATGATCGGATTCCGGTCTCATTTCAATATCGCACCGGGCAGCACGAACCCGGTGATCGTCGTGCACGAGCGGGCAGAAGCGGTCATGATGCAGTGGGGCCTTGTCCCGCACTGGGCAAAAGGCGTTGTTGCCTGGCCACGTCTCTTCCGGCTGCCTGTTATGTGGGGACAACTCGTACCGCACCGAGCAAAAGACGTCCTGCCTGCCCATCGGCCCTTCAATGCCCGGGCAGAGAGCCTTGCGGAGAAGCCGATGTTCCGCGATCTTTTGAGAACGAAACGTTGCCTCGTTCCCGCGAGTGGCTTTTTTGAATGGAAACAGGAGGGCGGACACAAAGTCCCGTTCTACTTCCACGTACGAGACGATCCGGTCTTTGCCTTTGCCGGATTGTACGATGTCTGGAGCAACCCGGCAGGCACGACCCTTACGACATATACGATCATCACAACCACCTCAAACGAACTGATGGCCCCGATCCACGACCGGATGCCGGTGATCCTCAAGCAGGACGATGAGATGCGCTGGTTATCCCGCGATATGCTTCCTGTGGACGAGGTAAAAAGGATCCTTGCACCGTATCCTGCGGAAGGAATGGAGGCGTACCCGGTGTCGGAACGGGTGAACAGTCCCGGGGCTGATGATGAAAAGGTGATTGAGAATGTGAATGGGTTGTGATAAACCCGGGATCACCCGCCCATCCCGGTCATCATCCCTGTCACCTGCTCGTGTTCCCTGTGCTCCCTCATTGACCTGATCTAATCCGGGCTCAATCTGGCCTCAAATTACCCGTTTCCTCATCCAAAAGAAGCCCGTATAAGGCTCCATTTAAAAATAACCTCAAATAAGCCTTATTTTGCCAATCGGGCAAATTAAAACGATCACATAAACGCGTTTTGAGGGCTGTTTTCGGGGCCATATGGGTTTTTCTGTCGATGGTGAAAATGATCGCTGCCAGAACGCGAATATGACCCACCAAAGGGCATTATATGGGGCTCAATATGGGCTTATTTTGGCAAACATGGGTTTTTAATTGGCCTGATTTTCGGGGACTGGAATCGGAAGGTTATACGGGCTTTTTTTTGGGTTCCCCCGTAGTGAACGCATACGAGATCTCTGCATACGTTTTGTTGATGAAGTCCCGGTAGAATGGGATATCAAACGATTTCGCACACCATGCCGGTTCCACCCGGTACCGCCGGGCATGGCGCATTGATTTAATACTTGGGATATAATGGTAACATATGCCCGGGAAACTGATCGCGGCATTGTCTATCTATAGTGTCGTTCTCGTCGCATTTTTTCTGACCGGGATACCCTCGTTGTGGGCATTTATTTTTGGTGTTGTCGCAAGCGCCATAAGCTACGCCGGCGGTCTGCACATTTCCGTGCCGTGAGCCGCATATGGCTTTCCCGTTTCAGACGCCGAGGACGGGAAGCAATGGATTAAGCTGCACAATCAGGTAATTTGCATACGCGACAAAAAATACGATAATGACGAGCGGAAAGAGGAGCAGCGCGGCGCCGAATGATATCTTAACCGCCTCTATCATCGTCGCCATGATCATAGCGATGACAAGCACGCTTGCTATCACTCCAAGGAGCGGTGATTCAAGGCCAAAGAACAGGTAGCCCCACAGATCCAGCATGATGAGGGTAAAGAAGATGAATAAGATGCAATGCGTCCGGTCATTCGGATTCATACTTGATGTCTGCCAGAGAAGGTACAGCGCGAAGCCGAGGATAAGATACACGAACAAAGCAAACGGGATGAGGTATGCGTCCGGGGGGAGAAATGCCGGCCGTTGAAGGGTGGCAAACCATGTAGGTATTAAGGGGAGCGCAAAAAATGCGTTGATACTGCCAACTGCAACACACACTGCCAATGAAACGACCAGGCGTACAAGAGAAGGCTGGTTTGACATTTCCGGCATGATTGTCCAGTATTGAGAATGTCGATATAAATTTTTACCGACATGGATCGATATCGTACGGTACATCGGATGGTTGGGTGCCGGAAAGGGTTCTGGTAACGTGGTGAGCGGTTAAGATTTTTTTTATGGGCGTTGTTTTCCATACCAGATTAACAGAGCCTGAAGTGGGAGCGTGGCGTCAGCAATAACGGGAACGACAACCAACATGACCAGGATAACGGCAGACGGCTTTTTTTAGGTCATCACGTCTTTTCCCTGAGTACGAAGACAAAGTTTCTCGGGTGGTTGTTTTCAAGGAGAATGGGCTTGCTTTTGAGGGTCATGGGCATTTTGACACCGTATGCGTTCTTTGCAACAAATACTGCGATGTTGTCAGAATCCCGGTAATGAATAAATTCATCTTTTGAAAGGGGGTACCTGTTTTCGGCGTGAGCGAGTTCGCTGACATGCTTCCCCTTTGCCCCCTCCGATGTGAGCGCAAATTTCTTTTCGAACATGACGTTGACATAGATAATATATCCCAGCCCGTCGGTGATAATGGCACAGTCGCTCATATTGTCGAGAGCGGCGGCAAACAATGCCAGGCGTTGCTTTTCTTTTTCCAGTTGTTCGTTCGCGGTCTTCAGTTCATGTTCTGCACGCTTGATAGCAGTAATATCATGACGGAAAATGGCGACCTGCTGGCGATTGCCCCGGTTGTCATTGATCGAATAGATGGTCGTCTCGACCCAGCGGTCATGGGTGTCCTCTTCAAATGACACCGGGAGAGGTGCATCCGTTTTCTGCATCGCATCCGCCGTCTTCATTGTAATGCCGCCGGTTTTGATGAGTTCATAGAGCACCGTATTCAAGAGGTCAGCGGCCGGCCTGCCGGCACTGTGGGCAAATGCATCATTGAGTGCAAGGATTTTCCCCTCGTTGTCGACAAGTACGGTTTCATCTTCAGTAGCGTTGAGGAGACCCCGGATGGTCTCCTCGCTCTGGCGCACTTTCTCATCCATCGCGTGCTTGTACATTGCCATCTGGATAGTGGTTCTCAGTGCCCGTTCATCGAGGGGTTTAATCAGGTACCCGAACGGTTCGGAATGCATCGCCAGGTTCACGGTCGCATCATCTGAATGAGCAGTAAGAAAGACTACCGGTGTACCATAACGGGCCCGGATCTGTCCGGCAGCTTCGATCCCGTTCATTTTTCCTTTGAGGGTGATATCCATCACGACAATGTCAGGATTCAGTTCACCGGTTTTCTCTATGGCGTCCTCCCCGTTATCCACCACTTCCGGCACGTCATATCCCATTTCCAAAAGGCGTGCCTGAATTTCAGAACCGGTCACGAATTCATCCTCAACAACCAGTATTTTTCCTTTGCTCATAGGTCCTCCTCTCTTCACGCGGGAAATGTAATGGTATATTTTGTCCCGGCCGTCCGGTCGAGCTCAATCGACCCGTTGACCTGTTTTGTCAGGCCTTTGATGAGCTGCATCCCCAGTGATTCCGTACGATCGAAGGTAATCCCTGCAGGTATTCCGATTCCATCATCACTATAGGTAATAATGTAATTATCCGCACCCTTCCTGAAATCAATTGTGATTACCCCTTTTCTTCCCCCCGGGAATGCGTGCTTTAAGGAATTTGAGATCATCTCATTGATGATCAGGCTGCAGGGAACAGCTTTGTCTATGTGCAGGATCGCTTTTTCAGCATTCAGGTGCAGGGTAATAATGTTTGGATCGACCTTGTAGGATTCGAATAAATGGTCGGTGATTTTCCGTAAATAATCCGTATAGTCAATCCGGTCGAGATCGGTGGACTGGTAGAGTTTTTCGTGGACGAGTGCAATTGATTTGATACGATCCTGGCTCTCCTTTAGAATTTCTTTTATTGTTTCATCTTTCTGTGCCCGTGCCTGCATGAAAAGAAGGCTTGAGATCACCTGCATATTATTCTTGACCCGGTGATGGATCTCCTTGAGGAGCATCTCCTTTTCCCGAAGCGAAGAGACAATTTCATTTTCTGCCTTGTTACGGAGTGCAATTTCCGCAAGCAGGGATTCGTTTGTCTCGTTAAGTTCCCGTGTCCTCGCAAGGACTTTCTGCTCCAGATCGTTACGGGAATTCATCAGGGCTTCCTGGTCACGTTTCCTGTCCGTGATATCATGGTGGAAGGTGATGAACTGCCCGCCGTGCCGGTCAGTAACGACGACACTGACTTCGACATCGATGAGACTACCGTCTTTCCTGCGGTACTGTGTTTCGAACCGGTCTTCACCTTTGCGTATTATCTCCCGGGAATGTTGTATGAACTCTTCAGAATTCTCTTTTGCTTCAATTCCTGCTATGGAAAGGGTGAGCAGCTCCTCCCGGGAATAGCCGGTCAACCGGCTGAAAGCGTCATTGACATCGAGAAATCTCCCTTCAAGGCTGATGATGCCAAACCCGTCCATGGTAGTATGAAGGATCGTGCGGTATTCCGACTCACGGTCAATGAGGTCACGTTCATCATTCCTGCGCCGGGTGATATCGACAAGGATGCCCTCGGAAATGAGGAGTTTTCCATCTGTTCCGCGTACGGTATGGGTCGTTAATGATACCCAGATCTGACTTTTATCTTTGCGATAATACTCGCATTCGAAATCCTGAACAATATTATGCTCCTTGAGCTGCCGGAGATAGTCTTTGCGCTCTTCCTGGTGCACCCACAATTGTCGTGCTGTGTCAGTCACCGTCGTGATGAGATCGTCCACAGAATCATACCCCAAGATACGGGCCATCGCGGGATTGGTGGTCAGGAGCCGGCCTTTCGGCGAGATCTGGTAAATTCCATCAAGGGCAGTCTCAAAGATGTTCCGGTATTTTTCTTCGGCTTTTTTGAGTTTTTCATCCTCCCGCCTGCGGGCGGTAATATCCTCAAAAACCGCTACGAAATGATCTTTTGCCGGAGAATACGCGGATATATGTAACCATTTGCCCGATGGTTTGAAATCGAGATCGAAGGATGTTGGCTGGCCGGTCATCGCTACCCTGCCATAAATATCAAAAAGTTCGGGAAATGCTGCTTTGATCCCGGGAAACACTTCGGTGGCCTTTTTCCCGGTGACGGTCTTTGTACCAATGATCTGGTCAAATGCGGAATTAACGTTGAGATAGACAAAATCCAAAGGTTGCCCTGCGTCATCATAGAGCATGCGGCAATAGGCAAATCCCTCCAGCATGTTGGTAAAAAGATTCCGGTAACGCGCCTCGCTCTCCCGGAGCACCTCTTCGGCTTTCTTGCGCTCGGTGATATCCTGGTTAGCACCAAAGGTCTTTTTGATCTTCCCCTCATCCCCAAAAACAGGGGCCAGTTGTACGATAATGGTTCGAATGGTTCCATCGCGACGGACAATCCGGTGCTCCATCTGTGACCTGTAAGCGGGGTCTGCTACGGTCAGGGTCTTTTTTATTTCTTCTGCTACCGCAGGGATATCTTCAGGGTAAACAAATTCACGCACATATGCTTCTGCGGATATCTGGTGACCGCCTTCGCGTTCTGCGGTCGTACCATAGAACGCGAAGAAATGGTTGTCGAACGTGAACATGTCGGTCGCAACATCGTACTCCCAGCTTACCATCTTTGCAAGATCCATCGCCGATGCCAGCAGCTGCTGGTTCTGACGGAGCGACTCTTCAGCCTGCTTGCGTTCAGTCACATCTTGGACGATCGAATGGAGCAGGCGCTGCCCGTCCCGTATAATCGGGGTACTGAAAACTTCAACATCCCGGATCTCGCCGTTCTTCTTACGGTGCCTGAAGGAAAAAACCTCTCCCGCGGATGTTACCGCGTATGACATGTCCCTGAAGGTCTTTTTCGGATCAGCGGTATTGATATCCGTAATTACGATCCGGGAAAACTCTTCCCTGCTGTACCCGTAATAGCGGCTTGCTGCCGAGTTCACATCCACTATCCTGCCGGTATCCGGGCTGACAACGAACATGACCACATTGGTGCCCTCAAACATGTCGTGGTATCGTTTCTCACTCTCCCTCAGCAATCGTTCAGCCAGCTTGCTTTCGGTGACATCACGCGCTATTGTTGAGGCCCCCGTTATGGCGCCCTGGGTATTCTCGATGGGTGAAATGGTAAGGGATACATCAATAATTTTCCCGTCTTTTGTCACACGCTTCGTTTCAAAATGACTGATGATTTCCCCGTTTTGTATCTTTCTTAGTATTTCCGGCAGTTCGTCTTTTGCCCCGGCCGGGATAAGAACAGATACCGGCTTTCCGATAACCTCCGATGCACGGTAGCCATAGATCTTCTCTGCTCCGGTATTCCATGAAACAATGGTGCCATCGAGGTTTTTCCCGATTATGGCATCATCAGAAAATTCGACGATGTTTGCGAGGTGCTGGAGGGCCTCATACGCATGTTTCCGTTCGGTGATGTCCCGTATATTGCACTGGATGATCCTTTTGTTGCCGACAAGGTAGACGTTGCTGACGAACTCAACGTTCATCCTTTGTCCGTCTTTTGTTTCCAGGGGCAGATCCTCGTACCGGATATACCCCTCGGTTTTCAGCTTCAAAAACGCGTCCTGGGCAAGGGATTTGTCTTTGATGAAACCAAGTTCCCAGAGGTGCCTGCCGATAAAATAGTCCAGCGGGTATCCCAGCATATAGATAATAAATGTATTCGCATCGAGTATTTCTCCGGTATCGCCGTCAAGGATCAGGATCGCATCCTGTGCCGTTTCAAAGAGACGGCGGTATTTTAGCTCACTCTCATTAAGCATCGCGTCCGCAGATTTACTTTTGATAATTTCACCGGGAATCATCGTCAACGGTCACTTCCCGACTTGCGGGTATGGAGATCCTGCCCTGTTTTTTCAATCTGACCTGAATTGTGAATTGTAGTATGGTGGATGATATATCTTTACCCGAACTATCCGGATTTTGTAATGAAAATATCTGTGCCCGTGGTGACCATCAAACGCTCCACTGATCGGAGGGATACCGGTCAGGCCCTGTCCTGCCATGAAGGACCGGCAAAAAGATTGATGACCCCCCACACAAGAATGACCACTTATCATGTGCGGCCGGTACTCGCTTGCCTGTATCGATAACCTCTGCGGGAGGTTCCGGGTGATCGATCCGGCGATCGGATTCCGGTCGCACTTCAACATCGCGCCGGGCAGCACGAACCCGCATATTTGATCAGAAAGAAGAAATCTGGTGATCTATCCTGTATCAACCACTTTATCCACGAACGTCGTCAGCTGGGACATCAGCATCGGGTCAAGCCCTTTCTCCACGGCAAGAAATATGCCGGAAATATCCAAAAGCCGTAGTTTGTTTGTTACAAAATGGATGAACTTGGAGATGTTCGGTGACGAGAGGTAGATGAGCATCGTACTGACAGAATCGTAAAGTATACAGACTTTCTCTCCCGAATGCTCTTTGAGTAATTCAGTGACCGCAATACCCATGTCGGTCAGGTTCGCCGGATTATTGATATAACGGACAACACCGGGAATATTTTCCGCGGTGCCAATTGAGTTCCGGGTGACTGCGTCGATGAAGGATACGTGACTGATATCGACCCCGCTCTGTGCGTAAAGCTTATTGAGGATACTGTAGGGAAAATTCGTAGTGATAATCACCGAGAGAAACCCGAGTTCTGATAGTTCCTTGATGATCTCGATGTTGCGCTCCCGGATGTTTCCGGGAGATGCAAGGATAAGGAAGATCTGCTTCTTGGCAAGATCGTCGGGATTTACGATCACGGTCACGTTATTCACCTTCAAGGAATTGCCTGTACGATTCGGGAATTTCCGTGTTTTTCTTCGCGATCGCCTGCTGGAATTCCTTCATATTTTTAGCGACTTGGCTTGCATTCCTTACCTGGCCATCAAGCACAAGGGCAACCTCATCCGGATCAAGTTTCCCCTCCCGGGACAGTTTTGCCACGTCAGAAAGATTATCACGGATAATCTCAACCGGCCCCTTTAACCGCATCGCCATTTCCGTCATATATGAGATCAGGGCTTCTTCTGCATGTTTGCGTTCGGTAATATCAAGGCCGATGGCGATGTCCTGACAGGTAGTATCAGTCCCGATCCTCCGCGTGTTCCAGGAAATTATTTTTTTTGCACCGGATTTCGTGACAATTATTGTCTCAAGGTTTTCGAAGTAACGGTTTTTCGTGATGATATCCGTGATCCGGCTGGTTACGGTCCGGCGGTATCCGGCATCCGGGTAGAGCCATTTCCATACGTCCCGTTTGCCAATTACTTCGTCAGGTGAATACCCGGTGATGCTTTCTGCCGCATGATTCCAGATTCTGACATTTCCCTTTTCGAGGACCGCAATCAGGATATTCGCATTGTCGATCACGCTTTCCCGGAACAGGTCCGCCTTCCGTTGTTCAGTAACATCAAGACCGATTGTGATGGTTCTTGGTAGGCTCCCGTCAGTAATTTTTTTGGTATTCCATAGAATAATGCGGGCTTCCCCGGACCGTGTGCGGATGGTGGTTTCGAGATTTTCGAAAAAATTTTTCGTGGATAAGATCGCTCCGATTTTAGCCGTTACATCATTTCGGTAATCCTTGTCCGGATAGAGTTGTTTCCAGATCGTGGCACTTCCCACTACTTCATTGCGCGAATACCCGGTGATCATTTCCGCTGCATGGTTCCAGGTAACAACGCTCCCGTTTTTTTCGAGAACCGCGATCATCACAAGGGCATTATCGAGGATGCCTGCCTCAATACAGGAATTATTGCCAATCGGGTTTTCCATATTCTCCCCCAGTTACGAGTCCATCCATGTTCTTCCGGTTGAAAATACTTGCGACTGTTATTGGGGGGGTCCTCATGCGTTGGCGGTTGATTGGGGAATTTTAACCAGGTGAAATTAGTCATTAACAGCAGACGAATCAGAACCGTATAGACAATCGGTATTGTCTCTGCGATCCTATTTTTGGAAAAGGCACAAATGAGGCGGTGCCTGCATGGTACCTGTGATCTACGTTGAAGATGATCCGGACGTGGCCACAGGTGTCTGCCATATTCTGTCTCTTCAGTACGGGATACCCGGTCACACCCTCTCATCTGTAAAAGAAGCACGAGAATATCTTACTTTTACCCCTTCCGATGTCATTGCTTTTAGATTATGATATGCCGGAGATGAACGGGCTTGAATTTCTTAAAAATCCTCATGGCACGGGGAGACCGTACGCCACTTATTCTTTTTTCCGGTGCGGGGTGAAGTGGCTGCCTGCGTTTTTGCCCAGTCCAGTTATGTGCTTGTCATGGCAACGGTTGGTGGGGATGGAGGCATACCCGGTATCGGACCGGGTGAATAGTCCCGGGGCTGATGATGAAAAGGTGATTGAGCCGGTGAAGGGGTTGTGAAGAAAAAAATAATTATCCCCCTGCCTCACCCCCGCCACCTGCTCGTTCTTACCAAACGTCCCCAGTACCCGGACACCATGTGGCGTTTGTCAGATGTTTAGTTGACCCGCTGTATCCTCCCGTCAACCGTCACGTTCACCGGTTGCGGCAATGACCCAACGTAGGAAACAAGTGCATCGATATCGGTCGGCCCGTAACTCATATTCCCTCCCTGCATAAATGTCGTGTACCCGTCATAGCCCAAAGTAACGGTGTCGACCGTCGCAACGGTGTAGCTCGCATTCAGGTTGAGAGGGACGCCGTTTACCGACACGGAAGTCACTTTGCTTCCGGCAGGTTTTGTCGCATCCCAAGTATAGGAAAGCCCCGAGACAATGAGATTACTTTGAGGGAGCGGCGCCTGCCACTGCTGCTCAAGCGTCTGCCTGATCTGGTCGCCTGACATGGTCATTGCCATGAGCGTTCCTGAATTCGGCTGGATATTGTACAGGTCCATCCAGGTAATCGTTCCTTTTGAGATATTTGCAAAAACATCACCGGAAGTATCAAATGCAATATCTGTTTTCATCGTGACCCTCTCTTCATCAGCCACCAGGTCTCCCATCGCCGATTCCCCGGCACTGTTTTGGGCGAGCGTAATATTTCCGGCTGCAACGCCGATCGTCTGGTTCTCAACCGGGGAAACAGCGTTCTGGGCTTCGTTGAGGAGCGCAGTGGCAGCAGGATCCGGGCTGGTGCCGGGAGCCTGGTCTGCATAGGTCGGGACAATCTGTGCGGATTTCCCCACGACCTCCCCGGTGGACCGGTCTATGGTGAGATCGATATCGCCATATCCCCTGCCGTACATGTACGCCTGCGTGACGAGCACGGGTTTTCCGATGGAATCGTTCAGGTAGATATTGGTAAACTCGTGGGTATGGGCGGACAGTACTACGTCAACTGCCGGGTCAAGCCGGGAAACAATCCCGACTACCCGCTCGTCGCCCTGCGTCTGCATGGTTGCATTTCCTTTCGTGGGTCCCTCATACGGCGTCTGGTTCCCGCCTTCGTGAAGGAGGACAACGATCGCATGCACGCCCTGTGCCTGGATCTCCGGGATATACTGGTTTATGGAACCGGCTTCATCTTGGAAGGTCAGGTTTGCAACATTGGCTGATGTCGTGAGCGTGGGCGTAGATATCGTATCTGCACCAATGAATGCAATGGTCACGCCGTCGACCGTCCGCAGGGTATAGGGTGGCAGGACCGTGGTGTTGTTTGCGGTCCAGACCACATTTGAGGAGACATAATCGATTTTCGTGCCCGGGTAGGGATCGACGATGTGCGTGATATTTGTTGCCCCGTTCCCCCCGTTAATCATTCTCATCACTTCCGGTACCCCGTTATTAAACTCCTGGTTCCCCAGCGTTGCCACCATATTACAGGAAGCGCCCGGGGAGTTCGATCCGATGGTACAGTACTGGTTTGCAAAACTGTTGAAAAACAGCATGCTCGGCTCGTCCATGAGCAGCCCGGAAACCGGTGGCGCTGAACCGATTACATCCCCGGGCAGGGCAATGATGGTGCCATCTGCATTCCCCGAAGTCATTGCCGCTTTGAGATAGGAAGCAAGGACCGGCGCACTCCCGACCGGGCGGTTGTTCATGATCTGTCCCGTGGCCATGTGCCCGTGGAAATCGTTTACCTCGAGAATTTTTACATGGACCGTGGCATTTGCATGCGATGCAGGGACAAGCCCGGACAGATACCATGAGAGTAAAACCAGTGCAACTATGAGCACACAGAGAACGCAGACTCCTGCGAGTCCCTGCACCTTTTCCGGGATCCAATCCCGCCACGAACCGGGTGTCATGATAAGGGATATTGTCGAGGGTAGCAGTTAATGGTTGAGTCTGACAGTGAACTAAAAAAGTGCAGATTAATACCCGCTCATCACTGTCGGGGTATCGTTGATATCGAGGTACTGGTCCCCTGCCCGGGTGTACTGCGGCCAGGTTACCTGCATCCCGCCGTTCGGGTCCCCCGTTTTTGCAAACCTGGTCCAGAGATCAACGAGATTGTCGCTGACCGCCGGGTCCGCCGGGATCCCGGGCAGGTTGAACAGCAGGAGTGTCTCGCTGCCATGGAATGCCCCGTTTGGTTGGCCGGGCAGGATATAGGAGTACCGGTACAGGTACGTGCTCTGGTTCAGGTCTGCCATCGATCCGGCGGCAAACTTCGCAGCGTCGGCAAAGTCGTAGCGGGTCATGATCTGCTCAAGCCGGATCTGGACTTCTGCGGTCGAATTTGCAGGATACTGTGCGAGGACCGACGGTGCATCCGGCCCGAACTGGGCATTGATGAATGCTACGTACTCCGGCACGGTCATGTTTGCATTCGCGGAGAGCGTGGTCCCGTCATTGGCGTTCGTGCCGATCATAAAGGGGACCGGGTTCTCCTTGTGGAGAAGGAACAGGGAGTCCACGGAGTCAGGAAGTATCCACCCGTCTATCGTTGGCTCGAACTGGAGGTTATGCGTGAGATTCCATGAGGCTGACGGCCAGGGCATGGCATTGATAATGTCCCCGACACTCCTGTTTCGCATCTGCGCAATTGCATCCGGGCTCGTGTATCCGAGGCTTGTCGCGTACGCTTCTCCAATCTGTTCGGCCTCGGCTTTTGGATGTACGTTATGGATAGTTGGCCCGTTCGCCCAGAAGGGGCCGCTCTCGACAATTGCCTGCTGGTAGAGCCCCCGGCTCCCGGGGCTGACGAGGTGGATAAGGACACTCTCTCCTCCTGCCGACTGCCCGAATATCGTCACCCGGGACGGGTCACCGCCAAACGCCCCGATGTTTTTCTGGACCCACTGCAGTGCTGCAACCTGATCGAGAATCCCGTAATTGCCCGAACTATTGTGCGGGGACTCGCTGTCGAGCCCGGGATAGGCGAGGAACCCGAGAGCGCCGAGCCGGTAATTGGTTGTGACGACAACGACACCTTTCCCTGCAAGGGTGGTCCCGTTATAGACCGCCATCGTGCCAAACGGGGCTACCTGTCCGAATGCCCCGCCATAGAAAAAGACCATGACCGGCAATTTTTCGCCAGCGCCCTGTGCAGGTGTCCAGACATTGAGGTACAGGCAGTCCTCGCTCATATTCAGTGTGGGATCCTTAGTGGCCGGCTGGGGACAGACCGGTGAAAATGCCGTTGCATTCTTCACGCCGTCCCAGGGCTGGACCGGTGCGGGAGGTCTCCACCGCAGGTCCCCGGTCGGGGGAGCCGCAAACGGGATGCCGAGATAGACCCACAGGCCATCCTGTTGTATTCCTGAAACAAAGCCGGCGTCGGTCTTTGCAACACCGGGAGCCGGTCCCGTCTGGGTACATCCCGCGAGGAACAAGAACCCGGTGAGGAGCAGGCAGATTACCAGAACACAATTTGTCAGTTTACACGTTTGCATACGAATGCATCTCCTCTTTTCCTAAAAAAAAGAGCCGGGTACCCGCGAAGAGGGGCAGATCTTTTTCGGACCCGGTTGCTCCATCATTCACCTATACACCGGAGAACTTTTTGTGAATCTTGGGCTGCAGAACAATAATACTATGTTTTTTATGGTATCCGAAAAGAGGTCACCGGGGATCATCCGGAGTATCCCGCCCCTTCTCCCATCCCATGATGTGCTCCTGACTGGTCATCATCCTCTGGTCATCCACAATTCCCTTTTTGCCCCCCTCGCAGAACCCCGCCCGCACAGCACCGCCCCAGCCTCCCGGTCAATCCACTCCGCCCGGGCAACTCAAAGCAAGACCGGGAGACCTGAAGGTTTTTTTTGCTCCTGCTCGTTTGCCGGTACGAATCCAGGGTCCCCTGTATTGAATTCCTTTTGCCGTGGTTGTGGCATCATTCATCCCTCCCGATCCCTTACAGGAAGAACAGGTTAAAAAAAGAAAATGAACGGCAGATCCTGTAAACGACAGGAAAGCCTCTATATTCACAAGCCATGTATTCACCTTGTCTGGTATGAAATAACACACAAACGGGTTATCGGGACTATTTTCCTAAAAAGCCTAAAAAAAATCATCATATCAGTTTTCAGAGTCATGAAAGGAGTTGAACAATTTTGCAGAATACAAAAACACACGATACAAAGATAGCCGATACAAAAATGCAGGAAACCTCCCCCAAAAAAGCCGGGTCCGGCACGAGTGCGCACCCGTCCACGGTGCCAAAAGTGGGGACTCACCCATCAAAAGGCGTGAAATCGATAAAACATGAGTCGCACAAGATCGGGTACCGGAAGGACCATCCAAAAGCAGGGGCCGGGATGAAAACCCTATCCTCTCCAGTCCACAAATAACCAGTCATCCTCCCCCATACTTCCGACCCATATTTTTTCGTCCGCGATCACAGATGGGTGTGCACGGACAGGTGTGCCGGCCGGGTTATTACTGCACCTCGCTTGCAACCGGGACCCGGACCTTCCCGGTATCTCCCCGTATCTCCCCGTTGACCGGGCTTCGCGTGGCCGGGAGCCTGCTCTTCTGCATCCGTGGGCAGGAAGAAGAACACCATATCATTATCATCTCGAATCGCATCTACAGAATAGAACCTTGGGGGATTTTACATGGGAATCAAACCGTCATATATTAAAAATCTCGGCACAGCACTTCTGGCCAAACAGAAAGAGTATTTTTCGAACGATTTCGATGCGAACAAGCAGCAGCTCTCGGCATCCGCATCGATCGACAGCAAACGTGTCAGGAATCGTGTTGCCGGCTACATAACAAGAAAAATGAATGCCAAAAAACGAACATAACCCTGTTTATGTTCAAAGGTGTCCTTCCCGGCAAATAAGTATCTCTTTTTATTCAGCAGGCCGTTTTAAATCGGTTTAATTGTTACCAGAGATAATGAAAAAACACGCCTCATTCTCCACGCAATTCCCATTTTTGTCGGAATATATTGTCATCTGATTAAGTGCAAAACATCCTGCATTCAAGGGTATCCTTTTCCTGCGGCCGACAAAAACAATGGTGCAGGAGTGTTTCCCTAGTGAGATCCTGTCCGTTACCGCCAGCACCGGATAGAGAAGAGTTCACGTTTTCCGGGAGGTTTACCCAACGATGACTCCCCTCCCGCTCCTCGATCCCGGTATCAATATTGCCGCCCAGGGCTTCTCGCCCCTCCTGACCGGCCTCCTCGCGGCAGGCGGGGACCTTGATTCCCTGCCGGTGTACCTTACCATCGTCATCTTCCTCTATCTCGGGTTCCACCCGAAATACGGGATCCGGCTCGCGGTGCTCTTCGGGATCGCCGGTGGTCTCAACGAGGCCCTGAAGATCTTCTTCCATCTTCCCCGCCCGTACTGGGTCTCGGCCGCGGTGAAAGCCTACTACTCCGTCCCCTCGTTTGGCTTTCCCTCGGCTGGTGCCATGTGCAGCACGGTCGTCTATGGGTACGTGGCTGTCGTGGTCCGGCGTCACTGGGTGGTCCTTGCCTGTACCGTCCTGCTTACCTGGGCTGTTCTCGCCCGGATCTTTGCCGGCGTCCACTTCCTTCTCGATGTCCTGGGTGGCCTTGCCTTCGGGGCGCTCCTCCTGCTCCTGTTCCTTGTTGCGGCACCAAAGACAGAGGCATTTGCGGCTAAACTCAGTCAGCCCGCCCGGCTTCTCTGCATCGTCGTTGTCGCAGCGCTGCCACTTATCGTAACCATCCCCGCATATCTCTCCCTTACCGGCTGGAGGTTGCCGGGAGAGTGGGTGGCAATGGCTGCAAACCAGACCGGCGCAATGATCGACCCTGTCCGGATCCGGTATGCCTGGGAATCCAGCGGACTTATCTTTGGGAGCCTGCTCGGGTACGAGTTCCTGATCCGTCGGGGCGGGTGGGAGCCGCCAAAGCGGGTTCTCGTGCGGGGCGTAATCGCCACTGCCGGGGCAGCCTCGGCCCTTGCCCTGATTGATTGGATCACGCGAGAATTGTCCGCTGCCGGGCCAGTGATCCCGTCACCAATTGTCCCGCTCGTTTCCCTTGCGCTCGCTGGTTTCTGGTTTACCGCCTGCGTCCCGCTTACAGCCCGGTGCTGTTTGGAAAATATGCGAAAATTGGCTCTGTAGAATTCCCCATTTTCAATTGAAAAACAGCATTTCTACAGAACCCGTTTTTTGCTCAATTTACCATGAACGGTGTATAATAAAAAAAAATGATAAAGTGATTATCCCATGCCCGGCATCTGTCCGCCTTTAGACTGCGTGATCATCATATCATCGATACGGATGAGCATGATCGCGGTCTCAGATGCGCTCTGGATGGACTGGCGCTTGGACCGGAGCGGCTCAAGCACACCCTCCTTTTGCATATCGATGACCTCTCCCGTGTAGACGTTAAGGCCGGCCGTTTTCTCCCCCTTCGCATGGGCGTTCTTGAGGGCAACCAGCTTGTCGATCGGGTTGTACCCGGAGTTTTCCGCGAGGGTTCTGGGGATCGTCTCAAAGGCTGTCGCGTATCCCTCGATTGCCAGCTGTACCCGTCCCCCGACCGTCTCGGCGTAATTTCGGATCTTCATTAAGAGCTCGGTCTCCACTGCACCGCCACCGACCACGTACGTGCCGTCTTCGATTGCGTCCATAACTACGCGGGTGCCATCAACAACCGCACGCTCCAGCTCGTCAAGAAGATAGTCGCTCGTGCCCCGGATCAGGATACTGACGGTCTTGGGATTCTTACACCCGGATATCCGGGTGATCTCCATATCGTTGTCCTCTTCGACAACCTCGGCATGCCCGAGATCCTTTGCCGTCAGATCTTCCGGCTTGTTGACGATGTTTCCGGTGAGTGCCCGTGCTGCATACTTGAGATCCTTTTCAGGAACGTCCTCAACTGCATACACGCCGTGCTTTGCAAGGTAGAACTGGACCGGGTCTGCGATGCCCTTCTGGCAGAGCACGACGTTTGCACCCGCATTTATCACGGAATCGGCCAGTTTCTTTAAGACGTCCCGCTCCTGTTCGGAGAACAAAGAGAGCTGATCAGCGGTCGTGATCTTGATCTTCGACTTCACCTGGGTCTTTGTGATCTCCATCGCGGTCGCAATAAGTGCAACCTTAGCCCCGGTGACCTTCTTTGGCATGCTTTCGGATACCCGTTTCTTGTCAAGGATAATACCGCGGATGAGCTCGGAGTCGTCCATTGACTTGCCCTTCTGCTTCTTGATCATCACGTCGTCTTCATCGGCGACGTATTCCCCGTCGGTCTTTTCTGCGATGGCCATGACAGCATCCACGATGATGCCGTCAAGTTTCACCTTGACCGATTCGATTGATTTCCCCGTGATTGCGGTGTCGGCGATCTTAAGGAGCGTCTTCCTGTCGGTCGCTTCGACCTTGAACGAAAGGGAGTTTGTGATCAGAAGGGCTTTTTCCATACCCAGACGGTATCCCTGGGAGATAACGGTTGGGTGGATTCCCATCTCGAGCAGCTGTTCTGCCTGTTCCATGAGGGCGCCGGCAATGACAACTGCGGTCGTCGTTCCGTCTCCGACCTGGTCATCCTGGGTCATTGCGACTTCTACCATCATCTTTCCGCCGGGGTGCTTGACCGAGATCTCACTCAAAATGGTCGCACCGTCGTTTGTGATGACAATATCCCCGGTTGAGCTGACCAGCATCTTGTCCATGCCCCGGGGACCAAGGGTGGTCCTGACCGCGTTTGCGATTGCCTTTGCGGCCATAATGTTCGAGTGCTGGGCTTCCTCGCCGCGATTTCGGGTTGTTCCCTGGCTGAGAATAATAATTGGCTGTCCGCCAAGCTGTTGTGACATTTCAAACCTCACTGTTTTTATTTTTGTTTCTGGTATTCCGGCAAAGCCGTTCGTACTCCCGGCCTGCTCCACCGGGTGCTGTGCGGTCATGACCGGGGATTACAATCTCTCCCTCACGTTTGGTCGGGATGTCACCGGCCCTGCCGTTGACACCGGTTCCCTTGCACGTCTCTTTCTGGCAAGACTTGCTTTGTCACCTCATATGTCTATCTGTAAACCGGGTCAGGAAGATCCTCAGGAACCGGACACAGGATGAGATCTGGATCCTGATGCAGATTACCCGTTAAGCCGAATCCGGGGGAATGATCCCAATCGATACTCCTATCAGCAATCCCCGTCATATAGGGCATACATGTCAGATTATGGCAAGGATCATATGTTCATCTGCCCGCATTGCGGACTCAGGTGGCGCACGACAGAAATTACCCCGAAACTGCATTGTAAGCAATGCAACCGCGATTTCCCGAACCCTTGGGCAGCACCGGCGGCAAAAAAGTAGGTATTTTGCCGCATCAACAAAAAATAATAAATCCCTCATTTTACATGATGCTCTCAAGTTTCTGTTCGAGAACGTCAAGCCCCTTCCTGATGTCTTCAATATTCTTCCCCCCCGTGAGAATAAGTTTTCCTGAAGAGAAGATCAGAACGACCATCTTTGGATCTTTGATCCGGTATACCAGCCCGGGGAATTGTTCGGGCTCGTACTCGATATTTTCGACATTGAGCGTGACGACTACCTTGTTGAGATTGATGTACTTGCCGAGATCATAGGAACAAACCATATTGGTGATCGCAACGCTGGGCACTTTGAGGGTTTTAAAACCCGCCTCATTTAACGATTTGCTGATGATAGCAAGCCCGTCCTTGAGCGCCTTATCGTTACGGAGGCCGGTCATCACTATCTTTCCCGACGAAAAGATCAGGCACGCAATCTTTGGATCTGCGATATGATATACCGCACCGGGAAACCGTTTCTTATTGAGTACGCAGTTCTCGATCTTACCTGACAACGCGACAAGATCGATGGACTCTGCGATCGCACCGGATGCAACGATATTCTCGATCTTCAGTGATTCGTATTTTTTATCAGCCATCTCTACTCTCTATGACTTCCTTCGAAGCATAAGGCTGATGGAGAACCTTTATGGCAGGTCTTTGTTTACCTGTCTGGCATTCTCGAAATCTGCATCGTTTAAAAAAAATCTGATACTTTTTTTTAGAAAAGTCACGGGCAGCCAAAAGACTTTACAGAGTCATTTCTCTCGACAGATAACCGGTGTTTTATCTGTCTGGAGAGACGATATTTCTCTGTTACAGAAGGACTAAATTGATGAACTACCGCACTATTCTTCTTCTGGCACTCACGCTCTGCCTTCTCTGCCTGCCTCTCGTGACCGCAAATACCGGTGCCGGTGCTATCGGCCTGTCTTCGGGATCTCCCGGCCTTACCTCATTAAAAGCCGAGGACATATCCGGAACAGATACCACAACCGAGCCCACGATGGAGCCGGTAACCCAGCCAACCGAGGAGCCGACCATTGCTCCCACCACTGAGGTCACAACGCAGCCCACAGAAAACCCGACGATCGCTCCGACAACTGAAGTGACAAACCAGCCAACCGAGGAGCCGACCCTTGCCCCCACCACTGAGATCACAACGCAGCCAACGGAAAACCCGACAAACGAGCCAACCGTAATGCCCACCGAGACGGTCACAACCGAAGAGACAAACTCACCGGTCCCGGGGCAGTATGCACCGGTGGCCGATTTTACGGCATCTCCCACCTCCGGTAACGGGCCGCTTACCGTCCAGTTCACGGATACATCTCTGAACACCCCGACCATGTGGTACTGGGACTTCGGCGATGGATCCAGCGCAGGTACCACCGCCTCCCCGTCTCACACATACGCTGATCCGGGCACGTACACGGTGACGCTGACCGCGACGAACCTGTACGGCTCGGACACGATCACCAAATACGATATCGTTACGGTCAACGGCCAGGTAATGAACAACGGCGTAATCTATGCCCAGTCCGTCCCGTACGGCGCCACCATCTACGTGAACGGCGAGAGCTACGGGACTGCGCCGGTTACCGTAAACAACCTCCTGCCCGGCACATACTCGGTCATGGCGTATTTGAGCGGCTACACTGCCGATGTGAGGACAGTCACCGTGTACTCCGGTCAGACTACCGGGTACTACCCGTCCCTCCAAATCTCGCCCAACCCGCCGGGAACACTCGGGTCAATCTCTGCCCAGTCCTCACCGGCCGGTGCAACGATCTACGTGAACGGGGTCTCATACGGGACCTCGCCGCGCACAATTAACAACCTGCTGCCCGGTACCTACTCGGTGATGGCGTACCTGAGCGGCTATGCGGCAGACTCCCGGACGGTTACCGTGTACTCCGGCCAGACCACAGGTTACACGCCGGTCCTCCAGGCCCTGCCAAACCCGGCAAATACCGGCGCGATCTTTGCGCAGTCAACCCCTGACGGCGCATCAATTTACTTAAACGGCGCCTACCAGGGCACATCCCCTGTCACCATCACAGACCTTGTCCCCGGCACCTACACGCTCAAGGCCACCTTAAGCGGCTATGCTGATGACGTGCAGCGGATCACGACGAGCGCCGGCCGGGTCTCGTTCTATACCCCGGAGTTCTACCCGTCTCCGCAGCCCGTTGGCTCGGGCCAGGGGATCATCGCGGTGTACTCAAACGTGAACGGGGCAGCAGTGTACTTCGACAATACCTTTGAAGGAAATGTCACAAACGGCGTACTCTATGTGACGGTGGCAACCACGGGAACGCCCGTCCAGACCGTCCGGGTCGAGAGCACCGGGTACATCCAGTACACGGTGAGCCTGACCCAGTGGCCCGCAAACGGCGAAATTGTGAAAGTACAGGCTACGCTTGTTCCCAAACCGGCTCCAACAACGACGCCGACAAAATCGCCCGTCCCCTCGCTACTTGCTCTCTGCGCGCTTATCGGAGCCGGAGCGGTCGTGCTCGCTGCCCGGCACCGGCGCAATTAACCGGCAACTCCGTTTTTTTTAGAGGCACGGGGCAGTCCCGGCCCGCGGTTTTTACCGGCGCTGTTGCATTTGTTTCAGGGGAGGGACCGCCTCAAAAGGATGGGTGGTTTTAGCCGTTGACGTAACAGAATTATCGGTTCTGTCACGTTTGAGGGAGATATGATTCAATTTACATCGGGAAGAAAGATATCACCTCCCGACAACTTGACAAAATCCTTTTGCATCTGCCCTGATAATTTAATTCACCCACCTATCCCGGTAATCACCCCCACAACCTGCTGCGCCGTTGCCGGGTCCAGAACCCGGGCAAGCACCAGCCCGGCCATCGCCACAAACACCGCCCAGAACACTTTTTTTGCATCGTCGTCCTGGTACAGGATCCGTACGGTGTACGCTTCCCTGGTCTTTTCAACGGCGGAATGGTTCTCGCCGGCGGTCATATACGCTACGCACCCGAAAGGGTTTGCGGTGATCACGGACTGGACGATAGCGTTGAACCCTGCCACGTCCGCGATCGGGTTCGTCAGTTTCCGAACCGCACGCTTGGTTTCGCTGCTCTGGACAAAGTCAGTCATGTCTTTTACTCCACCCTCGGGCGCCGTTGGGTGAAAAAAGATTGGGGCTTTGGGGTACTTAGCCGTGACTGAACCAAAGCACTGGTATACCCTCGTAATTCCACATTCCACTGTCGAGGGAGATCCCTGTCCATCAAACGAAAGAAAAAATCATATTATGAAATACCGGTCACGGGGCAACTATATACTTCAGATATGCAAAACTATATTTTAACTTAAAACTCTATAACTACTTATGAAAAAGATCGAAGCGTTTGTGAGACCCGAACGGCTCAACGATGTCAGAAGATCCCTGGTTGAAATTGGTCACAGGTCTATGATCAATTATGATATCTGGTATCGTGGAACCGAACATGAGATCGATCAAAACCAGGATCATGGAAATTCATCCCTTTATGATTTCATGCCAAAAGTAAAGATCGAACTTATGGTGAAGGATGATGCCGTCCAAAGCATTATAGATTGTATATGTGATAGTGCCTATACCGGTCACAAGGGAGATGGCAAGATCTTTATAACGCCTGCAGAGATGGCAATCCGTATCCAGACAAAGGAGATCGGGGACGCAGTTTTCTAATCCGGAATTATATATGAAGTTTCGATGCATCCACAGCTGATGGCAGATTTTTTTCTTTTTTTTAGAATGGAGCCCCCGGGTGCCTTTCGGGTGAAAAAGGATTGGGGGTGGGGAGTACTTAGCCGTGACTGAACCAAAGGGGGTTCCTTACCTTTTGCGGCCAACTGTTTTTATTCGATAAGTCTGATTTTTCCTTACCTGAAAATGTAAAATATTCATGCCAACGTTTATCATTGCGTTTACCCTCCATGTAACAAACCGGATATACAGGGAAGTTGGAACGCGATACTGCACAATTACCTCTGAATAATTCGGGTTACCGGGGTTTTCATCAATAATGGGGTGGAGGTATTGTCTTTTGAATCTGAAACGGTTTGGTCTGATACTGGCAGGATTGTTGATTATTGCGCTGGTTGTCATCGTGACACCGGTATCAGCAACGGTTGTCACAATCAGTAACACAACTGGTGCGCTTGCAGCAGCTATTGGTGCTGCGGGTCCCGGCGACACCATCCTCCTCAACCCGGGGACGTACTTCGAGCACGGTCTCACGATTTCGCAGGACATTACCCTGCGTGCGAATACCTCGTACGGTGGCACCGCAGCGGATACGATCATCGATGGCAGTAACATCCAGATCATCACTGTTAATAGCGGATGCAACCTCCTCATCGACGACCTGACCCTGGAGAATGGAGTCGTAACCGGTAGCGGCGGTGCGATCTATAACGGCGGCACCCTCACCGTCACCTCCTCCACGTTCACCGACTGCACGGCACACTTCACCGGCGGGGGCGGCGGGACCGGCGGCGCGATCGATAACGCCGGCACCATCACCCGTATCACCTCCACCTCCTTTTCCGACTGCACGGCAATCTACGGCGGCGCGATCTATAACGATAACGGCGGCACCATCGCCAGTATCACCACCACCTCTTTTACCGACTGCTACGCAAACGGCGGTGGAGACGCGATCTATAACGCCGGCACCATCACTTCCATCACCACTTCTACCTTCAACAGAGACTCGGCTGGCGGCTACTACGCGATCTATAACGCCGGCACCATCGCTGCACCGGACAACTGGTGGGGCACAAACACCCCGGATTTCTCTAACCTCATTGGTGGCGCACCCGCTCCAACTTTCTGGCTGATGCTCGGCATCACCGCCAGCCCATCTTCCATCACCATGGTACAGACTTCTCGCATCCAGGCAAACCTGACATTCAATTCGACCGGTTTCGACACCTCGGCAAGCGGGTACGTCCCGGACGGCATTCCGGTTGCGTTCGCTGTTGTGAGCGGTCCCGGCAGCGGCACTTTCACTCCATCGGCCGGGAATATAACAACCGGTGCGAACACGACCACGTTTACGCCAACTGCGCCCGGAATAGCAGAAGTTAATGCTACGGTAGACGGACAGCAGGTTAATACTTTTATAACGATCCTCCTAGGGCCCCCTATCACCTCGATAGGAGCGATAACCGGTTCTCCAATAGTCGGCCAGACGCTGGCGAATGGTACCGTGATGCCAGCGGGAGCAACTGTAGCTATCCAATGGAATGAATCTGCCTCTATAAATGGTCCGTATTCTCCGATTTCAGGAGCGACTTCGTATACATACGTCCTGCAAACCAGCGATCTCGGAAAATATATCGAAGTTAATGCCACCGGTACGGGCAGTTACTCCGGTTTTGCCAACAGCACGCCAGTAGGACCGGTAACGACAGCGACACCCACAACCTCGCCAACAACACCTGCACCGGTTCATTACGGCCATCAGGCTGTCGGCGGGGGACAGCCCTCATCCAGCGGGTCCTCTGGTTATATTGGTCCTGCACCTACCCGGGTATCATCCGATCCGGCATCGATGCCTCAACCTGTGGTGGTTCACACCATTGAACCGGCAGATCCGCCGACCACGCTCCCGCCGCTGCCAACAAATACGCCACGGTCCGGGATCGATGCGGTGCCGGTCATCGGTGCTCTCGGCCTGTGCGGTGCGATTGTTTTGTCCCGGAAGAACGGGAAGTAATCTTTTTTTTAGAGGAATACCACAGCGGCTGGGGAGAGGTAACCTGTGCCGAAGCCCAAAAGGGCGTCAGGAGAAATATTCTGGATTTTTTTTAGTCCGGGCACACACTGTATTCCCGGTTGAAAAATGTGGGATGGTTCCCGCCGCGAGCGCCTTTCCGGGGCACGGCGGTGCGAGTGCGGTTTTACCCTTCCTGATCCGCCGCAGGAGCGTCCCGTCTCCCGGGGACGTGACAATCCCACATTTTATAATTTTCAACATTCCACAAGATCCGGTTTCTTTATATCCCACGCTTGTCAATACCACGCACGGGACAAAGGAGAAGGATATGTACCGCGTCCTCTATGTCGACGATGAACCGGGTCTGCTTGAGATTGGCAGGATCTTTTTAGAGCGGAGCGGACAGGTTCTGGTTGATGTCATCACTTCTGCCCCGGCCGCGCTTACCCGCATGCAATCGGCAAGCTACGATGCCATCGTCGCCGACTACCAGATGCCCGAAATGGACGGGATTGCGTTTCTCAAAAATCTCCGTAAAACGTACCCGGATCTGCCGTTCATCCTCTTTACCGGCCGGGGCAGGGAAGAGGTGGTCATCGAGGCTATCAACAGCGGGGCAGATTCCTACCTCCAGAAAGGAGGGGACCCGACCGCCCAGTTTGCCGAGCTTTTGCACCGTATCCTGATCGCGATCGAACGCCGGCAGGCAGTCAGGGCACTTAAGGAGAGCGAAGACCGGTACCGGGCGGTGGTCGAGGCCCAGACCGAACTGATCTCCCGGTTCCGCCCGGACGGGACCCATATCTTTGTCAACGAGGCATATTGCCGTTATTTCGGGAAGACCGCGTCCGAAATCCTCGGGACACGGTTCCACCCGGCGGTCTCTGCAGAGGACGAACGGGCAATCCGGCGGCATCTTGACAGCCTCAAACCGGAACATCCTGGAGCGACGATGGAGCATGCCATCCTGATGCCCGATGGAAAGACACGGTGGCAGCAGTGGAACGACCGGGCGATCTTCGATGCATCCGGCCAGGTCCGGGAGTACCAGTCCGTGGGCCGGGATATCACCGAACGGAAGAAAAACGATGACGCCCTCAAAAAAAGCCAGATCCTCCTCAATGAAGCCATGGACCTTGCACAGATGGTATACTGGGAAATGGACGTCAGGACCGGCGTGTTCACGTTCAATGACCGGTTTTTTGCATTCTGCGGTACTACCGCAGAACGCGAAGGCGGCTACCAGGTGCCGGCGGAGATCTATGTCCGCGAATTTGTCCACCCGGAAGACCGGCCCGCGGTTACCGGGGTAATACAAAAGAACCGGACCATAACGGACCCCCGGTCCAGCTCCCAGATGGAGCACCGGATTATCCGCCGCGACGGGACAGTCCGGACCATTCATGTCCGGTATGCTATCGAGATGGGGGCGGAGGGTACTTCCGTAAAGCTGTATGGTGCCAACCAGGACATCACCGAGCGAAAGAACGCTGAACGGGAGCTTGTGGAGAGCGAGAAGAAGTACCGCTCGCTCCTTGAGGGTCTGTACGAGAGTATCCTCGTGCACCGGGATACAAAGATCCTGTACGTGAACCCGGCCTGTGAAAAAGTGCTCGGGTATTCCCGGGACGCGCTGTTAGGCCAGTCCATCCTGCTCCTTGTCCCTCCTGAATTCCAGGAGATGGTCACGGGTGCCGTCAGGAAGCGGATGGCCGGGAAGACCTTTGAGCCCTACGAACTGGACCTCATCCGACGGGACGGCAGCCGCATCCCGGTTCTCATGAGCGGAAACCTGGTTGACTTTGAAGGAGCTCCCGCGTCCATCAACCTGATCATCGACATTTCCGCTCGCAAACGGGCAGAGACTGCCCTGCAGGAGAGCGAGAAGAAGTACCGTGCGGTCATCGAGAGCATCCAGGACGTATTTTACCGGACCGATACCCGGGGTAACCTGACCATGGCAAGCCCCAGCCTGGGAAAACTCCTTGGCTATGACACGCTTGAGGAGTGCCTGGGGAAAAATATCGCAGAAACCATGTACTACGATCCACTCCAGCGGCAGGCATTCCTCGATGAGATCCACCGGAACGGGTCGGTCACGAATTATGAAGTAATGGTGAAACGGAAGGATGGGACCTCACTTGTTGTTTCCACGAGCAGCCACCTGCTCGCTGATGATTCCGGGAAGGTTATCGGTGTGGAAGGTATTTTCCGTGACATCACCGCACAGAAAACCGCCGAGGCCGATCTCGAGAAGAGTCACCGGTTCCTTGAAGCGATCGTCCAGGGTTCGCCCGTCCCGACCTTTGTTATCGACAAGGACCACCGGGTTATTTCCTGGAACCGGGCGCTTGAAGAGTACAGCGGGATACCTGCCGCCGATGTCCTGGGGGTCCCAAAGGCGTGGAAGGCCTTTTACCAGGTGGACCGACCCTGCCTTGCCGACCTGATTGTCAGCGCACGAACGGATGAGATTGCCCGGTTATACCGGGGAAAATACGCTCCGTCCCGTCTTAATGAAGGGGCATACGAAGCAACCGATTTCTTCCCCTGCATGAAAGGCGGGACGTGGCTCTTTTTCACTGCAGCACCTATCCGTGACGCGGACGGCACCGTTATCGGCGCAGTTGAGGTTCTGCAGGACGTGACAGCCCTGCAAAAGAAAGATGATGACCGCCCGGGACGATCGTGAACCGGGGGAGACGCTCAAACGGGGATGCCGGTCGGTGAAGCGGGGGCTTCTGGCCCGGCGAATTATTATAAAATGCTCCTGCCCGTCACGATAACCTCATCGAAATATTCCCGTCTTTCACGCATATCTTCCCGACAATCTTTATTCCGTTTCCATCACGTGCCCGGGGAAACGTGATCTATGGAAAACCCGGATCTTTGACCGGCAAAATGCCCGGAAACGCAAAAATCTAAAAAAAATGAGGGAGCACCCCCGCCGCGAGCGCCTATCAGAGGCACGGCGGGGCGAGTGCGGTTTTCCCCTTCCTGATCCCCGCGGGGGCGTCCCTTTTTGGTGCGGCGGCGTTCATCGCATCTTTCCTGCATCCCGGAGATCCGCCATCTCCCTCGCATACCACCGCCCGCAGATCTTCACTCCTCTTTTGCTATGCTCCGTATGGAGAAAACCCGCCCGGCACAGTAGCCGACCCCATATGCACATCCGCTTGTTTTAATGATATATAAACAATAACTAAATAAAACACAATAGATTTTTAGGAAGCAAGCGAACAGAGAGAATTAAAATTTCAGATAACTACAGTCCACATATTTACGGCTCATATTAACCAAAAAGGGGAATTGAACATGAACCCATTAAGAACCGGATTGATGGTTTTTATCGTTATGATTGGTATGTCAGTCTGGTTCTTACCGGTGGCACGTGCGGAAAACGTGACCCCCGTCGCAACGCCATTTATCACGATCGATCCCATCGGGAACCATTCCCTTAACGATGTGCTCTTAATTAATGGGACCACAAATCTGCCGGTCTCGAATGATTCTGTTCACTTTTCGACATTTAGTGCATTTTTTAATCCTGGTGGCTTTGGATCATCTTTCAGTTCAAATGTTTCGATACAATCTGGAGAAAACGGGGTCAATTTCTGGTCCGTTAATGCTACCGCAGATCGATGGATCACTCAGTTTGGAAGGTCGCAAATTCCGGGAAATGTTTCACCGGACGAATTTGTTGCAGCGGTTTGGCTCTACAAGGATTCTAACGTTTCAGACAGCCAATTATTTTTCCTGTTACCCTCTGGAAGCAAAATCCCTCCACGTTACAAGCCGCCGGTTGCATCATTCGCATTCTCCGGAAACAGAACAATTGAACCCTATGATATGGCACCTCTGGCAATCCAGTTTACGGATACTTCCGTAAACTCCCCGACCTCGTGGCTCTGGTCGTTCGGTGACGGGAGTTCGTCAACATCCCAGAACCCCCCGCATACCTATACGAGTGCCGGTACCTACAGGGTAACATTTACGGCAACCAACGCAGCAGGCAGCAACACGACTTGGTTATCAGTGAATCTTCCGACACCAATGGCCACACCTGTTATAATTACAACCCACGAGACGCCATTGCAGGTTGCCAGTCCCGTTGCATCATCAACCCGGCAGGACACCCTGCTCCCCATGATAGTCTGGCCCCTCCACAACAAGGAGTTGTCAAAAAAGATTTCAACAGTTCATTTCGGCCCCTCGAAAGACTTCACGGATTACATAAACGCACCGTCAATCACAGGAATACAAAAAATTGATGCACTTATGATAGCGTCAACGTCAACGCCGAATTCTTATCTATCATCGGCAGCCAATGCAGCAGCAACACACAAAAATTTTGGTGACTATCTCAGGAGTTCACATGGACCGATAACCATTGAATGGGCATATCCTTACACAGGGAATGTTCGTCTTTCAATGCCCGTGGGCTCTCTGTCATCAAACGAGTACGGACTCGCCTATGCCCTCGTAAATATTGACAACATGAGTATACTGTCAGAAGGGTTTGTTGATTGGCATAACTACTGGCAGGGATGAAAAATGGTAAAATCAGGAAAAATAATATTTCTTACCCCGTTTGCCATAGTCCTCGCGGCTATTATGATTGCCCCATTAGTGAGCGCTGATGATGGAAATGTAACCCCTGTCACAACGCCATTTATCACGATCGATCCCATCGGGAACCACGCCGTTGGCGAAGTTTTCGTAATTAAAGGCACGACGAATTTGCCACCTGTGGTTGATACTCTTCATATCTTAATTAATCCAACAACTTTTAATCCCGCCGGAGTTGGTTCCAGCTTCCAGTCAACAGTTCCCATCCTGCGGGGAGAAAAAGACAGTAATTTCTGGTCGTGTACTGTTCCGACAACAACAGGATGGTTGAATTTCCGTGAACCCGGGATGAATCCGACGCAAGATGCGAGACCCGACCATTATTTTGTCACAGTTGAATTATCAACGGACGGTAATATAAGCCAGTTCCAGTTATTTAATATTTTAACAGCAGATCCGGATACTAATTCAACAATTTCACCAACTCCAACCCCGTTTATCACGATCGATCCCATCGGGAACCACACGGGCGGCGATGTGTTCTTCATCAACGGAACAACGAATCTTGGCAGGTGGGAGAATACGCTTGACCTGGACATCGAATGGTGGGCGTTTAACCCGGCAGGCCGCTGGTCGCCCATGTATAGTACAAACGCATCCATCCAGCCCGTCGGGAATGGGACAGGCATCTGGTCAGCGGAGATCCTGCCCGCCCAATGGGAGATGTACACGGATGTGGAGCACCAGACAACCGTTTTCCGCGATGTGGACCCGGGAGAATACGTAGCATACGCGGAGTCCACAAGCCCCCCTGGCCCCACGGTGATCTCCCAGCAGACGTTTTTTGTCGTCCCACCAGAAACCCCCCGCAATGCCGATGGGTACAACAGCACGCAAAAGACCGGATATATCACGGTAACAGGAGCATCAACACCGCCCACACCTGCCCGCCCGGCCGATGGCAGTGACCCGTTCATGACCCTGCTCCTCCTTGTACCAGTGTTTATCGTACTCGCGGCCGCCGGGTTCTTTATCCGAAGATGAATGGAGGAATTTTTTTGACGAAGCATTTCATAAAACAGGTATTGTTCTCACTTATCCTCGCAGGCATACTGGCGATCGTTTCCGGGCTTGGCATGCCCGCCAGTGCAGAATCAGGGAGCGGGTCTGCTCCCGTATTCCAGTGGGCCCTGCCATCAATGGTCGGTGAACACCCGATTGGTCTTGCGGTCGACCGTTCCGGCAATGTCTATGCCACCGATGGAGAGACCAACAGTGTCTGGAAATTTACGTCATCCGGCACGTTCGTAACCCAATGGGGATCGTATGGTACCGGAAACGGCCAGTTCAAATCCCCGTCCGGTATCGTAGTGAATGCCACCGGCTCTGTCTATGTCGCGGATTCCAGTAACGACCGGGTCCAGGTATTCACTCCCGATGGCGGGTATGTGATGCAGTGGGGTTCGTATGGAAGCGGGAACGGCGAACTCAACGGGCCTGCAGGCATCGCGATAAATGCCACCGGCTATGTGTATGTGACAGACTGGAATAATGACCGGGTCCAGGTGTTCACTCAATCAGGCGAGTACGTGACGCAGTGGGGGTCAGAGGGAAGTGGCGCCGGCCAGTTTGAATACCCTAATGGCATAGCGGTCGATGCGACAGGGAACGTGTATGTGGCAGACTCCCATAACAACCGGGTCCAGGTATTCACTCCCTCCGGTACATTCGAAACCCAGTGGGGGACGTTAGCGGGGGGAACGGACGCCGGCCAGTTTGCAGCTCCGCTGGGTATAGCAGTGAATGCGACAGGTTACGTGTACGTCACGGATGGCAACAATAACCGGATCGAAGCGTTTACCCCCGCGGGCACCTGCATCACGCAATGGGGGACACAAGGGATGAACTCCGGTCAGTTCGATGCCCCCTATGGCATAGCCGTGAATGCGACGGGATACGTGTATGTGGCAGACCATGATAATAAACGACTTCAGGTATTTACCCCGTCCGGAGACTATGTGGCGCAGTGGGGGTGGGAAGGATCCGACAAGGGCCAGTTCAATGCGCCGCTTGGCATCGCGGCGAATTCCACGGGCTATGTCTACGTCGCGGATACGTTCAATAACCGGGTTCAGGTGTTCACTTCGTCCGGAGACTATGTGACGCAATGGGGGGAGAACGGATCTGATCCTGGCCGGTTCACGGTGCCCTGGAGCATCGCGACGAACGATACCGGGTATGTGTATGTTGCAGACAGGAATAACCGGGTCCAGGTATTCACTCCTTCGGGAGACTATGTGACACAATGGGGCTCTGCCGGAACCGGCACCAGCCAGCTTCAGGACCCCTGGGGCATAGCGGTGAATGCTACCGGGTATGTGTATATTGCAGATGGGGACAACCGGGTCAAGGTGTTTACCCCGTCTGGCGGTTATGTAATGGAATGGGGGTCACCGGGAATCGGGAACGGCCAGTTTACCGGGACGGGCGTTATCGCAGCAAATTCCACCGGGTATGTCTATGTCGCAGATGGGAATGACCGTGTCCAGGTATTCACTCCGTCCGGAGACTATGTGACACAGTGGGGGTCGGAAGGATCCGGAGATGGGCAATTCGAATCCCCCAAAGGCATCGCGGTGAATTCCACCGGTTCTGTCTATGTCGCGGATTCCAGTAATGACCGTGTCCAGGTGTTCACTCCGTCCGGAGACTATGTGACGCAATGGGGATCGGGAGGGACCGGGAATGGCCAGTTCGACAATCCGGAGGGTATAGCGGTAAGTCCCGATGGTTCCGTGTATATCACAGATTCCGGGAACAACCGGATCCAGAAATTTTCATCCTCTGCGATCGTGGAAACAAACGTCACCGCCCCAACCCGGCCGGCCGCCCCGCTTCCCGTAATAGTACCGGTTATTGCGATTGTTGCCGGGATGGTCTTTTTGGCTTCGTTTAATACCAGAAAAAGAAAGTGACCCCTCGAGACCGGATACCTCCCGGGATCTGCGGTCACATGTCTTCATCTCAAAAAGATCAAAAATCATGTGGAGGGAACCAATCAGAACGCAATATGTATGAGGGTTCCCGCCGCAAGGGCGTCCTTTCGGGAGTCATCGTACCAGTCCATCGCTTGTTTCAGATTGGATGTGACAGCGGCGGCTCACGATCTGCGAGACAACCGGGAACCAATGAAACCCTTAAAACGGGAAAAATGAAGTACCCCCTGGTGCATATTGGATCCTGGAGGATTCCTGCCATGCCCCGGACAGGAACAACCAACCGTCGGGGAAAGGTGATATACAACGTCTAATACTCTTGAGACCTTGATCGAAAAGCTCTCCGATGATAATGAGGGGACGCGGTGGAATGCGGCGGAAGCGCTGGGACGGCTGGGAGATCCCCGGGCCGTGGAGCCGTTGATTGACACCCTGTGGGATGACGATGCACGGGTGCGGTTGAAAGCTGCCTTTGCACTGGGCATGCTCGGGGATCCCCGGGCACTGGGCCCCTTGCAGAAACTCTACCGGATCGAGCGGGAGGATGCACGGGAGACCATCCAGGAAGCGATGGAGATGATAAAACAGGTAATGGCCGGCGATCTGGAATGAACCTGTGCGCACCGGGAGTCCGTGGTCAGCGGCAGGAATCATTGCGTCTATCCCGGGTCTCCCTTCACCCTCGCATACCACCGCCCGCTCAAGCATCATGCCGGTCTCCTCATCGGACCACCCGGGTTTTGCGAGCCCACAGGCCTGAAATTTTAATACCGATTGATCCGGATAGCTATTATGACAAGTCTGCTCTCCCTTTTTGGCAGAACGCTCTTCAATGTACTTCTCGGACTGGTGCTTGGCTACGGTGTTATGGATCTCATGCTCTCACGAACCGTGCCGGAAGCACTGAAAAATGAAAAATTTCTCAAATACCGTGAGATGTTCATGATCATCTTCATCGTCCTTGCCGCCGTCTGCATGTACCTGATGATCTTTACATAACGTGAACACTTTTTTGTATTGTCAAAAAGAGCCTGTTCCTGTTTTTCCCTCCCTTGCATGACACCGCCTGCTCAAGCATCACGCATGCCTTTCCCTCTCGATATGCCGGACAAACGGACGTGCCTCTGGCACAAGGCTGTACTTCGTGCATCTCCCCTGGTGTTGTTCGATCGTGATACCATCCGCCCGGAAGCGCTGCATATACCACCGGATTGTTGGCGCAGTAACCTCAAGGTGCCAGGCAAGATCAGCCTGCGTTATTCCGGGCAGAGCAGAGATCACCGATAAGATCCGCCCTGCGGTCGGGTTCCAGAGATGCTGGATCACCCTGCGCTCAAGAGGAGTGTATCTCCCGTGGTTCTCGTAATAGCGGACGATCCCATGATCCCGCATCACCAGGATCCGGGTCGCGGATTCCAGCTGGTCGAGATGATACCGGAGGGTTTCGCGGTTCATGCCCAGTTCCGATGCGATACCTGCCAGATCAATGCCGGGCCGGGCAGTAATGACCCTATAGACTGCCGCCCGTTCCGGATGGTTGAGAACATTCCTGGGATAAATCCGCCGGATACCAGAGACCCGGCCGACAGTACCTGATGTGCTGGAAAAAACCGGATACGCTGCACCGGTGCAGGGAGGGGTCTCCGGTCCCCCGGCTGTACGCGAGAAGGGATCTTCCCGGGGCGTGGCTGCCGGGGCCTGCACAGGGACCTGGCAGTTGCAGCCGGCAGTCATCCCCCCGGACATGGGCATCATTGTTGCGCCGGCCGGTGTCGCATACGCTGCACCGGGTGATGCTGCGACTGCAAGCACCAGAAATATGACGCCCCCTATGCCCGTGCGGATCATAGCCAGGTACATATTCACAATTGTTAACACATAACCCTTGGCCTCACGACAGGTAATATCAGCGTCGGAAGATATCCTGTTCGGGAGATTAACACATCTGGCAATTGTATTGCGTCTGTCATGAATGAAAATTGCCTGACTATACCCGTGCAGGAATCAGTTCCTCATCATGAAATCCAACCGGAAGATGAACTAGTGAGAAGAGGTATAATAACCCCTGTTCGATGCTATGCAGGAAGTGGCCGGCACGATCATGAGTACCGTTCTCATCCCTGCAGCAACCCTTGCATTCGTTGTTATCCCTGATCTGATCACGTGCCGACCGTCCGGAATCATACCGGGGACGGATGGATTTTGCCCGCAATCCGGCAAACCTGTATCTTCAGGGAGCTGCATGACGTATCAAGCCGATCTGGTCTGTGCGGATCAGCTGGTAAAACGAGGTATCGTTCCATGACCATTCTCACCCATATGCCGGATAATCGTTCAATCCGTCACCGGACTGCATTTGTCATTATTGCAACACTGCTGCTCCTTGCAGCAGCGTTTATCCCGCCGGTTTCTGCTCACTGTCCCTTATGTACGGCAGGCGCGGCAGCGGGAGTCGGTATCGCCCGGGCTCTCGGAGTTGATGACGGTATCGTGGGACTCTGGCTCGGGGCATTTGTCGCCGCCTCCGCATTATGGATCGACCGGCTCCTCATTAAACGGGGAATACGGTACCCCTTCCAGGGACTGATTCTCGTTGCCATCTCCCTGCTGTCACTTGCCATTCCCCTGTATTATGCAGGGACCATCACCAACACTGCGGTGGTTAAGGCAATGCCGGGGGATTATCATAGCGTTCTTGGCCTGGAATCATTAGGGCTTGACAAATTATTTTCCGGTATGGTTGTCGGAACCGTTCTGATCACGGGAGTATTTACTCTGAGTGATTACATCACGGCACAACGGGGGAAACGGTTGTTTGCATACCAGGGCTTTATCCTGATGGCTGGAACGCTCACCGTCGCTACCCTGCTCCTGTGGATAACGGTAAGGTAGGAGGTCAACAGTATGGACAGGACATATCTGATGAGTATAGCGATTATGATAGCGCTCGCCGGGGTAACAATAGTCGTTTTCCTGCCTCACGGTACGTATTTACCGGGGGCCAACACCAGTCTGCCGGCGTATGCGCTTTCCAGTGACAGGATCGAAGAAGCATACCTCTATGCCCGGGATAATCCGGAGAACCTTGACGGCATCAACTGCTATTGCGGCTGCATGCAGATGGCCCATAACGGAAGAATTCACAAGCGCGGGCTGCTGGACTGTTTCATAACAGAGACCGGGAACTATGACCCCCATGGGGCATCCTGCCAGATGTGCGTCGACGACACGCTTCAGGTAAAAAGTCTCTACGCACAGGGAATGACAAAAGAGGAAATAAAGGCAATCATCGATGCGAAATATACCCATGGACCATGAGGGGTGGTCCTGATGTCATGTGGGCGGACCCGTCATCCTGCCCCACTTTTCCTCATCTCCCTCGCGTAACACCGCCTGCTCAAGCCTCACGCCCGTTTCCTCATCGATCCACTCCACTTTTGCCGCACCGCGAGACCGGGCACTTCGTGCGGGACCATTTTCATTATCCCAAACATATAATAGTTACACTCATACAATGTCCTATTGACATTTTCTGACGTTCCATGTACACCGTTCTTTATGTCGATGATGAACCCGGCCTGCTTGAGATCGGCAAACTTTTCCTTGAGGAGAACGGCCAGTTTTCCGTTGACATTACTACTTCTGCACCAGAAGCGCTTGCCCGGATGAATGCGAAGACCTACGATGCCATTATCTCGGATTACCAGATGCCCGTGATGGACGGTATCGAATTTTTAAAAAAGGTCAGGACTTCGGGGAACACCATCCCGTTTATCCTTTTTACCGGGCGGGGACGTGAAGAGGTGGTTATCCAGGCCTTAAACGAAGGGGCAGATTTCTATCTCCAGAAGGGCGGGGACCCGACCTCACAGTTTATCGAGCTTTCAAACAAGATCCAGTACGCCGTAACGCGAAGACATGCAGAGGAGTCACTGAAACAGAATGAGGCCCAGTTCAGGCAGATCATCGACCTGGTCCCTCATATGATCTTTGCCAATGACTGGGACGGGAATTTTATTCTCGTAAACCAGGCGGTCGCCCGGAGTTACGACAGGAAGGTCGAAGAAGTCGAGGGAAATTCCCAGGCCCGGTTTCACCGGGTAACTGAGGAACTCCACCATATGTTCGCCGATAACCGTGAAGTCATTACGACGGGAAAGACCAAGTTTATCCCAAAGGAAACGTATACCGACCGGTTCGGGAAAAAGCGGTACCTCCAGACCACAAAGGTCCCCTTCACGACGCTCGGGAACAACCAGCAGGCCGTGCTTGGGGTTGCCATAGATATCACCGAACGCATCCAGGCTGAAGAGGCACTCCGGGAAAGTGAAGAAAAATACCGGCTTGTCGTTGAAAACAGCAAGGATGCGATCTATATCCACCAGTACGACAAGCTTCTCTTCGTCAACAACCGGGCATCGGTGCTCACCGGGTACTCGCACGAAGAACTCATGCAAATCCGGCTCTGGGATCTCGTGCATCCCGATGACAGGGACAAACTTCTCGGGAATAACCGGAAGAGGCTTGCCGGAGGTGAGGTGCCTACGGAGTTTATAGCCCGGCTCCTGACCAAAGACGGCACTTCGCGAATCTGTGAATTCATCGTAGACCTGGTTACCTACCGGGGGGACCCTGCAATACTCGGAATTGCACGCGACATTACTGAACGCAGGAAGACCGAAGAGGCGCTCGCTTCAGCGAACACGAAACTCAAACTTCTTTCGGGGATTACCCGTCATGATATCAGGAACCAGCTCACCATCCTTGAAGGTCACCTTGCATTCATCAAAAAGAACCAGCCTGGCCATCCCTTCCGCGATCATTTTGATAAGATGACAAAAGCGGCCCGGGATATTTCCTCGATCATCCAGTTCACCAAGGAATACGAGGATATCGGCATCCATGCCCCTCTCTGGCAGGACTGCCGCACACTTGTCGATACTGCCGCAAAGCAGGTTTCCCTCGGACAGATTGCGGTGAAAAATGATCTTCCCCCGGGGACGGAAGTGTTCGCAGACCCGCTCATTGTCAAGGTATTTTACAACCTGATGGATAATGCAGCCCGGTATGGGGATAAGATTATCTCCGTCCGGTTCTCTCTTGATGGATCCGGCGAGGATTACCGGATAGTATGCGAGGACGATGGCGAAGGCATACCTGCAGAAGATAAGAAAAATATCTTCAGGCAGGGTTTTGGCAGGAACACCGGGCTTGGCCTGTTCCTGTCCGCCGCCATCCTCAACATCACCGGCATCACGATCCGTGAGACCGGCGAGCCCGGGAAAGGGGCACGCTTTGAGATCATCGTGCCAAAAGGGGCATACCGGTTCGTCGGTGAGGCGTAGAATTCTGATACGTCCGCGGGTGATGCCCGGTTGGTATAGTGCTGTTTTTCGTTAACGCGATTCAATGGAAAAATTTTCCGGGGGACCAGTAATGTTCTGATGGATGCTTCTCTTCCCCGCGGCCTGATGACTGCTCGTATTTCAAAGAAACACAGGAGCAGTCTCCCTATCCCGGTAACAGGATCTTTTTTATTTTGTTCCGGAGTAAAAAGGAAATTAAATATATTGAAAACATCGACCTCATGAGCGAATACTATGATGCACAATCGTGGTTGTGATACGTGTGGGGCGTTTGTCCCGAGTACAGGACTGCTGCGCCCCCGGTGCGCCAATGTCAATGGAGCGCCCCTGTCCGGACCGAAGATATTTTCCCTCAAAAAGAACGGATGCATCCTCTGGGTGTCCCCGGTTCCAAAGGCGGACTAAAAAAAATTCTTTTCTTTTAAAATTTATTCACAATAGCCGTACTGACCGTTGCTGATGCCGCAACCGGTGCCACCAGCGCGGGCAGCATGATCAACAAAAATGCAAGAACCAGATCATACCGTTTCATACCCGTCATGCCATTCCCGTTCGCTTCTCAACGACAGCCCCGGGGTGACGCATGATTCCTCGCGGAATTGGTGTGCCTATCCAAAAAGCCTGTACACCCCGATTGTTAGAACTCTGGGACAATGGGCAATAAAGATTGAGAAATATACCCGACAATTTGTCAGTTTTCATCCTTCGTTGCCTTCCTCTCCCTCCCATAACACCTCCCGCACAGCATCACGCCGCTCTCCTCATCGATCCAATCCACCTTTGCCGCACCGCGAGACCGGGCACTACCCGGGATCCGCCGTCACCCGCTTCATCTTCGAAAGATCGAACATCCCCGTAAGTGAAACGCTCGCCTCCTGCTCAGCCGTTACTGCCGCCGCAGGAGGTGTGCTTGCACCCGGCAAAGACCGCACCGTTTGCAAACTGGATCGCAAATGCCCCGTCCTTGTGGGCCGATGAAAACGGGCACTGGTCAAGGGTGTACAAAAAACCGTTTGAATAGGGCTTTTCGGATTTTACTGCGATGCCGTGTTCACGCAGCCAATCCGGCGAATTCACAATATTTTTATACCCCTTAGTTTCTACTGGAACTTCCGTCTGTGTATGTGCCTCATCCGGCAGCCGGGCCGCGAGGTTTTGGAGCAGATCCGGGCCCGTGATTTCCGGCACATCCGGGGCCGCAATGATCCGGCTCCTCCGGTGCGGGCGGTCCGGGGTATCGTCGCCTTTCCGTGAGACCGTGCCGTAGAGTTTCCAGATACGGCAGCATACCGGGAAAATATTCTCACGAAACGGCACCGATCGTACCAGTGCAGAAAATTTCCCAAAAGTATCCTGCCGGTGAATTCGCCCGGACCCGGCAGCTTTAGCTCACATCTGAAAAGAATAGCGAGAGTTCGAAGAGATGCGGGACGACACGCCCGGTGTACCCGAGCACTCCCTCGTTTTCATAATACTGGTGGTGTTCGGCTGGCTGCGGATCGTTCTGGATCCCCCGGCTCGCCATGAAAGCAGAGAACAGGTACTCGATGACCATGCACCGGAATTTAATCATTGCAATGGTGTACCGGAATGTCCTGCACGAAAATTTCAATCTTCTCCATTGCATCGAGGATATCGGTGAGGTAGATCCGGTATTCCCTCATACGTATCTCACATCGGCAAGGACGCCTTTTTTTAGTTCGTCGCGGAGTGCACGTTCCGGCACGATGTCGACCCGGTGGCACAGCTGCTCTTCAAGGAAGTTCTTGAGTTTTGCCAGGTCAAACAGATCGGCATCGTCTGCGAAATCCACCAAAAGGTCGATGTCGCTCTCCGGCCGCTGCTCCGATCGTGCGTATGATCCGAAAAGGCCGATCCTTTTTACCTTGTAGCCCCTCCTGAGTTCTCCGGTAAGGGGGGTCAGTTTTTCCAGGATTTCCATCTTCGTTGTCATACGCTTCACGATCCGGTCTTTTTGGTACCTGATTTTTTCTTCCACGATCACATAAGGGTATGCACGGGCAGTTCCACGACTCCGGTATTTTGATTCACCCGGGCTCCCTCACCCGTATCCCCTGGTGTCGTGGTCCGGCCCTTCCATCCTCACCTGATCCCATCCGGGCTCAAATTGAGCCCCGATTGCCCCTTTACGGATCCAAAAGAAGCCCGTATCGGGCTCCGTTTAAAAATAACCTTAAATCAGCCGTATTTTGGCAATCGGACGAAATAAAACGTTCTCATAGACGCGTTTGGAGGGCGGTTTTCGGGCCCGGATGGGTTTTCTGTTGAGGGGGAAAATGATCGCTGCCAGAACGCGAATATGGCCCGCCAATGGGCATTATATGGGGTTCAATTTGGGCTTATTTTGGCAAACGGGGGTTTTTAATGGGCTGGATTTTTTGGGGTGGCAATCGGGCGGTTTTACGAGCGGTTTTACGAGCGGTTTTTGGAGGTTTCTTGGCGCCTTTTTATCACGGTGACGATAAGAAATGCGATCGCGATGAGAAGGATTACCGCAAAGACCGGTGAAAAGCCTTGGTGGCTGTACGATACTCTCTGTATCGTCATTGATGAATCGACAAACAGGAACCCAAAACAGATGACCGTCAGTGCCCCGATCAGCCGGCTCATACGGGGAAACCGGATCAATGCTGCTGCAAGCAGAGCTGCCGCAATGCAGGTTGCCCCAAGGGAGATCCCGGCCAAAAGCCCATCGAGTTTGATCCCAAAAAACCTATCTTCCCAGTTAATGACAAAGGCAAACAGGAATGCCAGTGCCGAGAGGACGAGAAGACCTAGTACACAATACTTCAGGATTTTTTCAGTTTGTGTTGTCAGATTTTCGCTGTTCAGAATATTCACCCCCAGCGTAAAATTTTTATCCGGCATCTCATGAGTTTGTTCCCTTCACGCCCCCACCCATGAGATCATACCAATCCCTGGAAAATCCGGACACTATCCCGAATATTTTCTGTTTTTTTGGTGAGGGTATCAGGAAGTTTTATCCTCTGGTTGAGCGTGTTTCTGGTGAGTCGGAGTCCTCATGAAAGTTCATCGATCTCTCCGTTCAGGAAGTATCGCTGGTTCAGGGAGACAGCGGCGACAAGGTTTTTGATCTCCCCGGTGTTCCCGGACAGGTCGGTAGAGTTTATCACACCAACGTACTGAATGAAATAATCGTCCCTTGTGGGTATCAGCGGTCGGCTGTTTGTCAGGAAAATACCTGATTCGTCACTGCCGGCAAACGATGTGACACGGATCGTATTCGGACTGTTAAATCTGGAATCCCGTGGGGTATTCCCGGTAGCGCCGCATATGTTGGATTTATTGCCTATTTCCAACTCAGAAGAATTAACTGCCCCGTTCTCTTTGAGGAAAGCCAGGAGGTTCTGTTGTGCGGCCCTGAAATCTGCCTGGCTGTTGAAATACCAGACGGATATTATCAGGGTAGTGTTTGTGTTCCCATCCCGAAACAACCTGTAACTGCTAAACGGTGACAACGGTGGGAACTGTCTATAATTTTCATCCCTCCTTTCCCCCACCGGGGTAAAATACAAAGTTCTTTCTTGATCATTATACTCTGAACATACGGAATAGGCATCGTTCCCCGAGATCATCAACTGTGGAAGATATTCTGAGGGAGGTACGCCTGGGCCAATCGGAACAAACATCATCACTTTTCCCGTAGCTATGATGAGTGAAATCCCAAACAGAATGATTATTACGATGACCAGTAAATGCATTTTTTTTTCGTTTAAGGTCATAGGAATTCCTTTCTTGGATCGTTATGTGCAATATTATCGATCATTTTCGAAAAATTTTTGGTGTTTTGGGCCTCACGGTCTTACATACGTCTCTTGTGAAGACACCCAGTTGCCGAACTGTATGAGGTGAGACCTGCTGGTGTCCCAAGTATCCTGGATGGTCAACCACCTGTTCGCCAGTGTTGATCCCTCCATATATCCCACACATGCGACACTGTGATCGCCATATGCTGTTGTAGTATCCGTTGCGGTTCCCCCATGATACATAGAAAGAACAAACGGTCGCTGTGCGTTAATCTCACTTGTTACAGTACTCCATGGATCCTCCACATAACTGTAGGAGTTGAAATTCGAGTACCCATGGTTAGAACACACGGTCATAATTCCGGAATTAATGTTCCAAGGCCACGTTCCTCCGTTCGTTGGCCATGTGCTTGAAGTACCCATTGCAGTTGCCAGTTCACTGATCAGGGTTTGACCAGATGGGAGATTACTATATCCGTGGTTTTTCCAGTACCCTAGAACCATCCCGGCGGCGGTTGGTGAACACCCGAGGTACCAGGCATAGTTTGGTACACCACTGATGTATACGGTGCCTTGTGCAGAAGTTACGGCTTGATTAATGGTGGAGTTCCCCTGATCCAGTGCAGAAATCTGGAGGTTCCACTGTTTTGCAATCTCCGCGTCCTTTTGTTGTTGATACTGTGTGCTCGCCACTCTCACATTGGTGAGTGAAATCGCAGAAGTGATGTTTGAAATATCTGCGATTCGATCCGACTTTTGATCAACATAAATATCCATTTGTTTTTGTCCGTTTGAATCCGTTAACTCATACTTTTCATAAAAATAAGTCCCCCCTAGATAGATTGGTTTACTTGACGCAGAAACAAGTTCTTTCTCCCCTGCGAATGTATCTGCCACACCATCGCTCTTTACTTTCATTTCTGGCATTTCATTGGGGAGTTTTCCGCGGGATAATTCGAGAACAGGATAATTCTCTTTTGTTGCTGAAACAATGATATACCCTGCATAATCTCCGTAAACATTTACATTAAATGCGTACGCAGTTTTCCTGTCCTGTAGGTCGTAATATGTCGTGGAACGTGTAACGGTTGCCTCATTCCACGGTGAAAAATCGGGTGACAATGTGGCTATGTCCTTAACATTTAGCAATGCGATTGAGGTAGCCAAGTCAGAATCAACACTTGTTGTCATGGATGAGTGTAATTTTTCATCAGCACTCACCATCGGTACCATCGTCATCGCCGCCAACAGCAGTGCCAGCAGCATGACGCCAATTTTCAATGTTTTCATTTTTCCATTCCTCCTTTTGTTCCGCTCGGAGGGCATGGGAAAACCTTCATAGGATCAGGGAGAATAATCCCATGCCTTCGGGCAGGCACGGGTTCATTCGGTTTCGCAAAGACTGGTGTGAATCCGGACCTTTACTTTTGGGACAACCCCCCGGCTGTCCGCGCTTTGGCGTGTTTGCGACGACAGATATAAGGATTCTAACTTGTACATCTACCGGATTCCTGACCGGCAAATGGTGGGGCGGGAAACGTCGGGAGGCGGTTTGCCGGTTGTCCCTCGCCGGGATATCCCCTGGCAAAAATCCTTATCTCCCGTCCCTTCTTCCTGCCATATTGCTCATATAGGGGAAATGCCCATATCTCCCACTAAGCATATGCAGGACACTGCCGGGATACTGGAGCTGCTGCGGGGCATGAGGCACGAGCTCGAAGAGAAGTACCATGTGAGAAGGATCGGGATCTTTGGCTCGTACGCAAAAAAAGCGCAGACAGACGAGAGCGATCTCGACCTCGTAGTGGAATTCTCCCGACCGATAGGTGTGCTGGCATTTGTGCACCTCAAAGACCTGCTTTCCCAAAAGTTCAATCTCCGGATCGACCTTGTCACACCAGACGGCCTCCACCCGCTCATCCGCGACCAAGTAATGCATGAGGTTGTGTATGCCTGAAAAACGTACTGCTGCGCTCCTGCTATACGATATTTTCCAGGCTATAGAAAAGATCGAAACATTCTGTGCCGGTTATTCTTTTGACCAGTTCATGGAGGATCAACGCACACAGGATGCAATTCTCCGCAATATCCAGATAATTGGCGAAGCTTCTAAGGCCCTGCCCCAGGAACTTATTTCCCGCCACCCGGAAGTGGACTGGAGCGGTCTTGCCGGTGTCCGGGACATTGTTACGCACCGGTATTTCCGGGTAGACTGGAACCTTTTGTGGACCAGCATCCATGAGGAACTGCCGGTGCTTAAGAATCAGATCGGGAAACTCATGAAGGAAGAATAACGGGCCGATTGATGGTACCTTGTTGCAACAAAAGGGAGTCAACGCCAGTACAGGCACCAGACAAAACCGGGGCGGATCGGATTTACTTCCCGTATTTCCCGCCTTTCCTGACGTGATACTCGGGATCCTTTTTTTCGTAAATTGAGAAAAGTTCTGATGGATCGAGTTCGAGGGCCAAACAGATTTTCAAAATAGTGGAGAACGTTGGGCTTCGCTTACCTGTCTCAATGAGACTGATCGCGGTCCGGTCGAGACCGGTGAGTTTGGCGAGTCTTTCCTGGGAGATATCTTTGGCTTTTCGTTCTTCCTGGATAATTTTGCCAAAGATCTCTTCTCGTTCCGATGTCACTAGAGGAATCGTTGCCAAGAATGGGGGATGTGTTTATCGCAGACTATAGTCGACAAATTTATCCGCCCCGCCGGCATATACCTCATCCGGTGTCTGGTGACCAGGTTCGTCAACCCGGATCAATACCATAATCCCGGGCGCTTACCCCCCGGCTCTAAAACGTCGTAGTTGACAAAGGCGCCCGGGTTTTTCCGGGAAAATCTCACCAGCCACCGGAATTTCAGATAAACCACGCTCATTTTCTCCAGCTTACCCATCACCGGATCGCTTCGTGCGCCATGCCAGACACTTTGACACTACAATCGACAGAAGTGGAACATCTGGAATATGACTTTTACTTCGACCAAAGGGTAATCCGGTTCTCGCATTCCTTTTTTGGTAAATAACTATTATGGCCGATTATTTGGCGGAGAGCCTGAATAGCGTCAGCTTTTGTAATGATTTTATGTTTTATCAGTTGATCCAGAATCCATATGATTCCATGAACTTCCACGTTTTGTGATTTGGCAAAATGTCTCAGTGCCTCGTCACCTGTCAAGAGAATCACTTTTTGGTCTCGTGCAAGAACAAATGCAGAAATATCATAGATAGAAAGGTTTTTGTGAGATTTGCGAATTTCGTTCAAAGCGGTGTCTTGGGATTTGGATAATTCTTTTTTTCGCAGGCCTTCACGATGAAACTCAGTAAACGGGGGATTTTTCAGTTCGATATCTGCGATAAGATCACTTGTTATGAAAAGAGATGGGAGCTGGAACATTTCATGTACAATTCCTCCATTCACGACATCGAAGAGGATACTTGCATCAGTCACATACAGGGATTGGGAAACCATTGTGCTCCCTGGTTTCGTTCAGGCAGAACTGATCGAAATCCATGCCAATTAGTTCGGCTGCCCGTGAGCGGGTAATTTTATGTTCACTCAGTGCCCGGAATATCAGGCGTTTCATGCGACTCGGGCTTTCCGGTTTCAAATGATCCCCAGGCTCATTTTCTCTCCATCCCCGCTCCGTAAAAAGATTGAAGAGCTGGCTCCACTTTGCATGACTGATAATATGCAGATCCCTCGCCCGGTAGATGAGAGCCTGCATACTGATTCCGTATTTGTGCTTGAGAAGGTGAAGCTCGTACACATCAAACGTTTTCCTCTTCGAACCAAGATCAGAGATCAGTCCTGGTCCCGGGGCTAGGAATGAACCGGCAAACCGGTGAGCCGCATCCTCGGAATTAATGCCGGGTCCAAGGATCATCACGATATGGCCAAGCTCGTGAGCAAGGCTAAACCGCTGCCGATCACCGACAACATTTTTTTTGACTACAATGACCGGGTTTTTGTCATCGAGGGAAAAGGTGAGGGCATCGAAATTTTTCGTACCCTCAATTTCTCCTACCTTAATCCCGTTCTGCTCGAAAATGTCGATGACATTTTCTATGGGGTCGGTACCGAGTTTCCAGGAGGATCTGATATTTTGTGCAACAGTTTCTGCGTCTTCAATCCTGGCGACATGACGTTTATCCCTGAATGGGATTTTGAACTGCTGTTTGTCACCAACAATCTCTTCGATCTCAAGATACCGTTCGATCAAATCCCGGATTTGTCCATGGATCTCATTTTCTTCTTTTTTTGGCAGGGCCTCATGGTTCCGATACATTGGTGGTGATAACTTCACCTCAACAGTCCGGAAGAAATAGTCTACATTTACTCCAAGCGCTTTGCTTAAACGTATGAGAACACCGGATCGTGGGATATCTTTGCCGTTCTCATACTTCGAAATTGCCATTGCGCTGACATTGGCTTTTTCTGCCAGAGCCCGGAGACTGAGACCATCTGCGGTCCGTGCCATCCTGATCCTAGCTCCTAATTCCATATCTACCCTCCATATGCGGTTTACAAAACAGGTTATTTTTTAAGGTATTTGTAAACCGATTACGTAATAGTATCTCTAAAGGATAATAATAATTGCGATGACAGATTCCCCATACAGTGTCTGGGAATTGCTGTGCAGACACAGGCAATTTTCTTAAAAATCCCGCCAGCTAAGTTCGTGTGTAAGCAAATCTGTTGTCATTCTCGATTCCTCGTTAGTTATTGGAAGTCTGTTCCCCCGGCTCCTCCCCGGCAGCACCATCCCCGCCCGCCACTCCGGCACTCTCCCCGGTAAACTGCCTGAACACATTCAATCCGGCAGGACAAAGGGTATAGCGGACAGCCTTTCCCTTTTTGCTGGTGGAAATAATCCCGTCGCCTGATAATCGCTTCGTGTGCCACGTGATCGACGGGCCGGCAATGCCCATGATCCCGGCGATATCCTTCCTTGAGACCTCGGGGGACGCGGCAAGAATTTCAAGAATCCTCCGCGTGGTCGGGTTCTGCAGGTGGAAAAAGACCTTCTTTTCGAGTTCGTTGTACCGGCCGTTATTCTCGAAATACCGCAGGGACCTGCCGCTGCCAAAGGATACGATCCTCCTTTTTGCCTCAAGGATCAGCAGGTGGTACTTCAGGGTGCCTTCCTTTATCCCGGTCAGCCGTTCAAGGGCCACAAACCTCACGCCCGGGTTTGCCGCAATGGACGCAAAGATTTCCCGGCGGTTCCGGTTCCACAGGATGGCATTTTGCTCGACCTTCCGGTACCCGAGGGCTGCGAGAAGTTTCAGGTAAAAGAAGATCTCGACCGGGTATGCGAGCACCGGGCAGAACGACAGCGCCACGGCAATGAGCATCTCCCGCAGGGTGAGATCGAAGAACGATATCGGTTCAGGGTCCTGGGGCTGGCCCTGTGCCGCGCCGGCATCGCCCGGGGCCACGCTGTATCCGCCATAACTGGCGGTAACAGCCGGCACGCCGGCCAGGAAAATGATAATAATGAGGGCAACAGCCCTCGCCGGCCAGGGTTTCATTGGTGAAGGGTTCTCTAGGAACGGATATCAGATTTATGGTTTTGTGTTAATACGTGACAAAATTATAACCCTGGGTCCCGAGAACGGTCACCCCGTATACCTTGAACCTCCATGTCCCGGGTGCAATTCCGCCGGTCCTGCTGAACGTAAGGAAAATTCTCCCATTGGTTACACCGTCAGCTGCATCGTAATACGGGCCGAGCGTCCCGTCCGGTGCGATAACCGAAAGCGAGAGGGAATCGGGGACATATCCCCAGTTGAGGTCAGCGGTAATGGATGACTTTCCCGAAGGGACACTGACCGAATACCAGTCCGTTTCTCCCTGGGTGATAGAACCGGCGGTCATGGGAGACATAACCGCGGGCAAGTGCAGGTTTCCGGCCGGGCTTGCGGAATATCCGGCACTTTTGTCGGCATCCTGTGCAGAAACTCCCGATATGAGCACGATGGCGCAGACCAGGATTGCGAGGCTCGTTACGGATACTTTCATAGTATACCGTTTTAGCGGGTTTTGGAATCTGGCTCTTAACGCTTCTAACGCAATCGTCTACCGATCAGGAATCCGGTAGACCCTCGCGTTAGAACCGTTATATCTCCCTCAAATGATCTTTCCCGCGGGGCAGCCGGGGGTTGTCCCAAAATACCCGGGTCCGCGAGACGACGGACTTCGCCGGGCCCGGGCCCGCTCTATGGGGCGCCAGGAACAGTATCGTAAATTATTGTGACCTGTCCTTTCGAGCGGAACGTATGTACAAAAAGGAGGAAAAAATGAAACATGTGAACTACGGCGTCATCCTGCTGGCACTGCTGCTCGCAGCGATGGCGATGATACCGATGGTGAGCGCCCAAACGGTAACGGATATGAGTTCGCACCCGAGGGCCGTTGACAACGCAACGGTCGATGCAAGAACACCGCCTCTCGTGCTACAACTCCGATCGGAGGGGATGAACGAGAGTGAGATAGCACAGTACCTCTTGAATATGCCCAAATCCCGCCAGCCGGGATGGACCGATGCGGATAATGAAAGGGTTATCGGGTACTTTGAGCGGCAGCCTGAAAGGGTTACCCGGGGTATGAGTCCCATGTACCAGGAGGTCCAGAAAGATGGCAGGATGGCCATCGATGAATACGACTATCATGGCATCAATGGGTACATGAAACCCGGGAATCTGGAAGTATCGGACACCGGTACTGAAGCACACTATTTCACCAGTCACCTGGGAAATAGCGGTAATTGGGTTGAAGTAGGTGTGGCCAGATTCAATTTCAGTTCGAGTCAGTATACGGTATACACGTACGACAGCGGACGTCCGTCAGGCCAGCAATGGAAGACCTGGGGAACAACGAATCCAAACACCGATCATCACTTCATTATCTATGTCTACGACTATGACGGGACCGGATATCCGTATGCGATATGGTGGGATGACAATCTGATCGATTCAGGACATGTCACGCACTATAACAACAATCCTGATGAAAATCATGAATTTTTTGCCGGGCCTTCCGGGAATTTCCAGAGCTGTTCGCAGGGATATTTCAAAGAAACCTTCCTTTATAAAAAGGAGGGATCCAATTACAATGCGTACTGGTGGAACGGGAATTTACCCGAAACCACACAGCATTATTCCATGTCTCCTGTACAGCACAGCATGACCTTACCTTCGGGAGCCAATTCGTACAAAATGACCACATGGATCTAAAACAGGGGGAGGCGTGTTTTGAACATGGAAAACCCAAAACCATTTTTTAAAACCGGCGCACTGATTGCCATCGCAATTATCTTCATAGCCGCTGCCGGCTGTGTATCAGAGAATAAAATCAGCAAAAACGAAGCGATCCGCGTTGCCCTTACTGACACCAGGACCATTCAGGCAATTAACAACAGCGCCTATAACGTATCTGAAGTCAGCACTGCGAACCTGGGTATTGGCACACAAACACAGAACGAAGTGTACTGTGTATCGATAACCGTTCTTGACGGCAGCAACAAACGAGTAAATGTCTTTGTAACGTACGACGGAAAGGTAGCGCTCGTCGATGTCCCGTATCCTGTGATAACGCCGCCTCATTACCCGGGAAATACCTCATGAATAGTGTTGTGGGGAATACCTACGGCGGGGTGTAGTGCAATGGAACGAAAAAACGTTGGAATGAGGGTCCCGTGGTATTTCCTGATAACGATCATCATCGCAGGCATGGTGATATGCGGGATATTTTTATTCACGATACAGCCAGTATCCTCTCCCAAAATATCCGGAACGGGAACTGTCAATATCACCGGTGGGAGTCAGTACACCTTGATCTCGGACAACGGTACAGTATATTATCCCCTGAATCCTGAAGTGATCCATTTTCCCCCCGGGACAAGAGTGTACTGGGAAGCAGTCCCTCTAGATCCGGCAAATCATTCACTAGGCATTCCTGTCAGGATCATGAGGATAGCAGAATATGTTCCACCTTTAGACACAGTACGGGTTAATTTCACAATAAACGGCGAGTCTGCACCGGTTCCGCCAATCGCTACAACTCCCCCGCGGGTTTGACCGGCCTTAAGATGAACGGGTTCGTGCTCGGCAGACTAAAAAAATCCCTCTTACCGTTTTGATCAGCATTGTGCAACGAATGGACAACAGCCGTTTCCCCTAATGCGTCCCGTTTTTGGTAGACACTGGCGTTAGAACGGATATATATCGCCTGGGAAAACCCCTCCTTCGTGGACAGCCGGGGGTTGTCCCGTAAATGTATGGACAGGTCCGTGCAGGTGACGAACTGTGTCGGACCCGGTCTACCCGCGGATACGAGAGGCTTTCGCTTAACCAATGATGTTAGGAATTTTCCCGTTTTTCCCGGGCCGACAATACAAGGATGTGATAACATAGGATTCACGCACACAGGTCAGGATGGCTCCGACGGTTCAGGGAAGGATGCCATTCAGGTTTGCAGAGAAGAACGACAGTCCGGCCCGGGCCGGATCGGACCTGGCAGGGCAGCGATACCGAATACCGGTGTCCGGAGGCAGGCATAAAGATGACGAAGAGTAAATCCGTGACAGAGAGCGAAATCCCGCTCTACCTCCTGCCCCGGGCACTCGCCCACCAGATCAACCGAATAGGTGACTCCGTATATCGGATCAGCGTGAAACGCACGCACTGGCACCATTACAACATCTCGGTCCGGACACGATCCCTGCCAAAGGAACTCGCTCCGGGGTGTGGCACGGGACCGGCACATTCGCATGATTCCCCAACAAAATACCGGAATGATGATGATGGTACACCGGATCCGGGATGTGAGGCATGAGCCGGGGCTCGCCTTCGTACCGGGCCCTCTCTGACGCTCTTCCCATTGCACGCAGGCGCGGCACAACCCAGGCCGCAGTGCGTGCCCCGGAAAACCTGTATGATTTTACGATCGTCTCGGCAATCCCTCTCGCATTTGTACGTGTCACCTACTGTTCACGGATTCATGCACCGGCCGCAGAGCTCGTAAACGAGTTCCGGGACGAGCTCTTCGGGCTCGGCCGGATCCCGGTGCATACGGACATTTCGCGTGAACTCTGGCTCCGCTCACGGCATGGCACGTGGCGGTTCTTACGCCTCACGCCAGACTCCCTCATCGAGCTCGGGCAGGACGGCATGCTCCTCTCCGGGGGAAACGCGGCAAAAAACCTGTACAGCCGGGAAAAAGTACTCTTTTCCTAAAGGAGGGCTGTCCCCGCATAAGGTTCACCGTCGTGATCCTCCCCTGCGGGGAGGAACCCGCCCCCTTTTCCTCGGTTTAAAACGTGTCCTTTTTTCACCGTCCCGGATTCTCCCGGGAATACCCTTCATCCCCATTTTTTGGGATGGCTCGAAAATACGCCCAAATCGGGCTCCTTTTACCCCCGACCCCGCTTGCAGAGGTAATAATTCCGAAAAAAACGGTAATAAATCGGTTGGAAACCCCCCTTTTTACGCCGGAGAACCAGAGGTAACAATTAGCAGCATTTGGGAGGCGAAAGTGCGAGGCGATCGTATTCTGACCCATTCTTGAAAAACGGGACCGGGAAACGAAGATAAACCCTTTTTTGTAAAATGCCCCCCTCACGACGTAGAAAAAATGCCCCCTATTCCCATTTTTGCGAAATGGTCCGGCAGGTATCCTGCCCCGGATTGCTCTAAAACCCTCGCAAATTGCCCTGTTTTACCTCCCGGAAATTTATTCAGCCAGAGATATCCTCCCTTACGTCGTAGAGTAATATGTCAAAAGGGCCCCAGAGACCCCGGGAAAATACCGGGCCGGCAGGAGATGCGCGAAGACCCTGCCGGGAACCATGCCGGATCCGCGGAGCGGGTCCGGCCTAAAAAAGGAGTTGACACACATGGGAGATTTCGTACAACACACGGATGTAAAATCAGCGGTCCGCGCACTCGCGAACCCGATCGAAGATATCGCAGCGTTCGACGCACTTGTCCAGTCGATCGTCAGCACCAACCCGTTCGGCTGCGTGTCCTACATCAGCGCCGGCGTTACCCACGCACCGGTCGAGAAGACAAAAGAGAGCTACGTAGCAAAGATCGTCTACCAGAACAGTGATGCAAAAGTTGTCGGCAGCCTGTCCGATAAGTATGACACCGTCGCCGGCTTTAATGCTGGTGCCGCAGCCCTGCTTGCCAACACCCCGCTTGCCACGGCCCACGGGGGAACGGCAGCCCGGGACTCCGACACCGAGACGTACTCGGCAACCCTCAAGTGTTATGACCCGAACGGGGAGCTCTACAACCTGACGTTCACCCGGAGCCAGGTGACCCTCTCCTCGTACATGGATGACGCGATCCGGGCAAAGGTCGAGACCTGGGCCGATACGGTTCCTGCGCTCGCGTGAGGAGATCTCCGGATCACCAAAAAAGCAGTCTGCCATTCGACCGTCGGTCCAGGCGCAAAGGAAGGGTGGAGACCAACCCGGTCTCCTCTCCATCCTGCTGGATCAATTTTACAAAAAAAACTACATGAGGAGGTTACACTATGGAAATTGAAATACTGGGGATCATACTCGGAGCGGTGCTCCCGGTCTATCCCCTTCTGATCGTCATCTACCAGAAGATTGGCAGGTATGACGAGATTGTCGGGGAGTTCAGGAAACTCAGAAACGAACACGAACAACTGTCGGGGCTGCGCCATGCCGGATAATACTGCGAGAGAACCAGTCGCGAAGGTGACCGGCATCTACCGGGGGAAATTCTCCGGGCTCGAACCGCTCACCATCGACAAACCCCTGAGCATGGAGGAGGTCCGGCGCAATCCGATCTTCTACGAGCTGGACCTGAACCCGGAGACAGGGGATGAGAACCTGATAATCGATCTCATCTACGACAACATGGCGCCCATCCGGCTCCAGGACCTGTACCGGGGCACGGACCTCCCACGGGGCGTCCGGTTCTGGCCGGACTGGTTCGACATCCCGCCGTATGAAGAGATGCGGGACGTGGACGGCCGCCGGGTATATCCCCGTGCGCCGGGTTTTCACACCGTACAGATCCGGACCGGCGTCCGGAAGCGGGCCCGGATGGGCGGGAACCGGGATTTCAGCCCGGAGATGGGGGGATTTTCGAGCCCGGTCTTCGAGTTTATGATCGCGGGTGATGACAATGTCCGGGAATGAACTGCAGACCCGGGCTGCGATCTGCGGGACCGGCGTCCTCCTTGCCCTCCTCTTTTTCCTCGCGTGCCTGCCACCGGTTCTTCTCATCGTACCTGTCGCCATTCTTTTCCTTGGCCTCGTGGCCGACCCGATGGAGACCCTCTCGGTCTGGTACGGGATGCTCAATACGATCGGGATCTTCGATCTCGCGGCGCTTTGCGATTCCGGGAAGGCGAACCTCGCGGAGAAGCGGCATTACTTCTGGTTTGGCGAGGTCGCGATGGCCGCCGTTCTTGCCGGCATCATTGCGTTCCCCCTCGGCTTATGGCTCGCCAAACAGGCGGACCCTGCGGTCGCGTTCACCGGCGCAGCGCTGCTTTTTCTCATCCTGTTCGTGTTCCTGCCCAAGATCGTCCGGCACGGGATGCGGGAGGACACGGATGCCGCCATCGACGCGTTCGGGAAAAACGAGCATGTCCGGAAGGTCTTCTGGGCGGCGTTCGTGGCGGTGACGGGGCTCGTGCTCGCCCGGATCGTAGATCCGGCGACGGCACAGGAGATCGTAAGGGCGATAGCCGGCTAAATCCATTTTTTTACTTGAGAACGGGGAACGTGAAAGTATTGGTGGTGGGGCCAGGCGGAAAACATCCGGACCGGAGCCCCGATGAGCCTCAGTACCCCCTCCTCCCCGGCACAACCCCTCGCACTCCCCCGCGAGGATTCTCCACATCCCCGGCATACCGGGGGATCACATGGCAGTGCATCACGGTCTGCCCGCCCGCTTCGCCCACGGCAAACCCGATGTTGTAGCCGTCCGGCCGGAACATTTCCCCGATTATATTTTTGCATTCACTGATGAGATCAACGGCTGCCCGCCTCTCATCATCCGTCATCGAAAAGAAATCCGGCGTGTGCCGGAACGGGATTATGAGCAGGTGGTCCTCACCGGCATAATGATACAGTACCATGCCGCTGCGGTCAAAGAACCAGGAGAGCGCCGGGAGGAAAAAGAGATACTGACGCCCACCCGGAAGAAGAACCTGGATGAGACCAGGTACAAGTACCACAGGGCGCTTTTGAGCAGCTGAGCCGGTTATAATCCGGTCTTTTCTTTTTTTCCGGTCTTCCCTGTACCTGGTTCTTTTGTCGCGTTATTTTTCAGGATCTTCTGGATTTCCCGTTTTAACACCGGTAAATCCTGCCTGACGGTTTCATACACCGCTTCATAATCCACGCCAAAATAGTGGTGGATAAGTTTGTCACGCATACCGGCCGTTGCCTTCCAGGGAATATCCGGCGTGTCTTTGCGCAGTTGTTGCGAGACATTTTTTGCTACCTCCCCGATAATGGAAAGCATCCGTTCGATCCCTGCACGTTCCAGAGGGTGGTCTTTGAGATCTTCGGCAGATGAGATATTTTTTAAAATTCTTCGATATGGGAAATGGCATCAAGGATATGGAAAAGGTACGCCGGATCTTCCGGTTTCATCCATAGATCACCACTTCGTCCCGGTGGATTGAGGAAGAAAGGTACGGGCTGACCGATTTTTCCGTGATCAGATCAACCGGCACGTTGAGGCTTTTTGCAATCTCATCCTCGATCTGGACAAGCTGGATGAGGCTTTTTGGCTGCGCGAACCGGACAAGGATATCGATATCGCTTTTTTTTCTTGCCTCGCCACGGGCGTAGGAACCAAAGACGGCGATCCGCTCGGCACCGTACTTTTCCAGTATTGCGACGATGGAATCCCTGATTTCTTTTTTGATCCTGTGTGCCGCCATAGACCCGAACTCAACCCCCCGTTTTTTGTAATTATTGTAGTATTATTGCCGGCACTTCATCAGTCTTTTGCCGGGCAGCTCCTGTGATGGGGATTCGTGAGGTTCGGCCATCAACCCCGGGCTCCCCCCCAAAAAATGCTCAAGCCGTTCCGGGAATCCCCTGCGAGACCTGATCCCTCATGTGGTCCCGGCTGGGAATTATATTGGGACAATGAGGGACCGGCAACATTTCCCGCAGCCGGATCAAGAGAAAACCTGCAGGTTAACTCTCGTGCCCGCCGGGGAGTGGGAAGCCCCTTTTGAGCGCCCTCTAAAAAATCCACCCCGATTCTCAAAAATTGTTTCACGGTGGTGAATGCAATAACCATTTCACTTAAAGTCATCGTTATTACCATGAAAATGGTAAACCCTTGTATCATCCCCCACAAAAGAATGCCGGTAAACCCGCCGTGCAGGTACGGACGGGAAATCTCCTTTCCCGCCGCTTTGAGGATTCCGCATCTCTGCTGTACGATGAAGATTTTTCTTTTACCGGCCCTTGTTACGTGCCGGGGGACCGGATCGTTTTCGGGCAAAAAAACCCGGGGACATCGTAACAGGATGCCGGTTCACCGGGCATGCTCGTCGTACCATGCCTGGAGCTGGCTCTGGAGCGCTGCATTGCCCTTCTCAAGATCAGCGTAGACCGTCTTTATCGCCTCCATGACCGGGGCCGGCAATTGTGCGAAACACGCGTCCTGTGCCAGGTCCGTATGGACCGAGAGTTTTCCGTCTTTGTCCATGGTAACGCTGACGCCCAGGGTACAGACCCGGTCAAGGGAATCTGCAGGCCTGTCTGCTGCGTTTTCGGTAATCTTGAGCGCCACCTCAATGGACTTTTTATTGTTGTCATTGTCGATTTTTAACCGGACAATAGGAAAATGGGGTACGGCATTGACAAAAAAAGCATCCTTTTCCTTGTTCACGAAAATCGAATAGTTGAACACCTCAAGTTTTTGTGACGAAATGAGGTAATCCACAAAACTTTTGATGAGATCTGACTGCTTGTTGTCGCTCATACATTCCACCCGGATGACTACCATCTTGTCTTTTTTAGTTCTTGTTGATCTTCCCCTACATTAAATGTCCGTGTACCCCCGCGGGACATTCCTTTCGGGTGCCGGCCGGGATCATCTCATTTCACTTCCGCGAAAAGTGTGCATCTCCCCTCATCCCTGGGACAGCCCGCAAAGCAGGCAACCGGCATCCCCTCCGCACAATTTCCCGGGCCCGCTGCTCACTCCCGGTACTATTACCGGGAACGATCTCCGCCATCACCTTCCTCACAACCTCCCATAAATCCTCATCTTCGCAATCGACCGTGATATCGGCATACTGCTCATAGAGCCAAAGGTCCTGTTACGGGTCTGTGAGATGGACTTCACCGTTAACCGGCGTGGGATACATCACCGGTAAGGATCCATGGAAAGCATCTATACTTGAAAAACAAGAGAGTCTCTTGTGGTGATGGAATGACAGAAACCGATTTACAGCGTAAGCACACGAAGATCAGCGAGATCAGGGAAGTTGTCGGGATTTTTGAAATCGACGTAGAGGAAATGAAATACAGCCCCTTGAAAATCAAGGTAATACAGGTCCTGAATGCAGGCGGGGAGAGTTACATCGGCGTGGCAAACCTGATGGTAAAAGGCAAAGGCTGTCCTGATTATTTCCGGAGCATGCACCCGAAAGACACAAAAGAAGAAGCACTGGAAGATGCCACGGACGGGTTTTTTGAATACCTTTCCGACGAGTCTGAAATTAAAGAAGTCAAAAACTGGTAATTTTTTTTTGTTCCGGTGATTGAAGGTCTCGTGCGGCAGGGACAAAATCAAACGAGTCCCGCCCCTCTCTTCCTGCAGTACCCCGGACATTCCGGTTCAAATGTTATATATAGTTATATAACAAAATCCCGGTAATGATTTCCGGAACCACAACAGCCCATTCGCCACAGCTCGACACCATACTGATGGTGGAAGCGTTCATCAAAGAGCACAGCGGGGAATACAAAAAGCGGGCGCTGTGGGAGAACCTCCCACGGAAGATGATGTACCAGACCTATTCCGTGATCATCGGGTATCTTTTGGACTCCGGTAAAATTGCCGCTGACAAAGACGGGAAGATCTGCTGGATATACAATCCGGAACTTATAAGACGCTACCTCGATAACAGTGATCTGAAGATCCGATGAAAGCGTCCGTCTTTTTTGCTGATGACCGGATCAAAGAATCTTTTCTTGCACTCGCTTCATCCAGGATAGAGGATGAGGAAATTTATCGCACCTTAAATGAATCATTCGATGCGCTCGTTCTCGATGCTTTCTGCGGGATCCAAATCCCAAAGCGCCTGATCCCAAAATCCTATATCACGAGGTACGGGATCGATAACCTCTGGAAATATAATTTCCATAAAAACTGGCGGCTGATGTATTCCGTTGCCGGTGACGGTACGAATGTCATTGTCCTGATCCTTGAATGGCTGCCCCACAAGGAATACGAGAGAAGATTCGGGTATTAAAACGTGGATGTCAGAAACCCCCCTACCCCTCCCACCTTCCAATCTCCCCGATAACTTCCCCGATAATATCCTCAAACTCCCCCTCCGAACAATCCACCGTGATATCGGCGTACTTCTCGTACAGCGGGACCCGCTCGTGATACATATCAAAAAGACTCTCGCCGGAAAACAACACAATCCCCCGGGTCGTGATGTTTTTGAGTCTCTTTGCCATCTCATCAAAAGAGATCGCGAGGTACACGACCACGCCATCCTTTTTGAGGTGCACCATCGCCTTTCCCGAAAAAACGACGCTCCCCCCGGTAGCAATCACGGAATTGCAGCAATGGAGGGACAGGACAGTCTCCTCCTCGGTTTTCAAAAACGCAGCCGGCCCATCCGTGTCGATAATCTCCTGCAGGAGCCTTCCTGTACGTTCCTGTATCGCGATATCGGTATCGACAAACGTCATCCCGAGCGTCTTTGCAAGGATCACGCCCACGGTGCTCTTCCCTGCACCGGGCATGCCGATGAGAATTATGTTTTTCATGGGGGTGTGGTGCCTCCGTATTCCTCTGCCATCACCGGTCCCTCATTAGATACATCAGGTCCTCACGTAACTTCAACGAGATTGAAGACATTGGCATACTCGTACTGGTTGACGAAATCGGCAGTCTCGTCCACGCCAAGGATACCGACAACCGTGCCATTCGAATCCCGTATCGGGGCATACCCGGAGAGAAACGATCCCCACTTTGACGTGTAGATATCCGGAGAATTTTGTGGCCCGGAAAGCGCAGCCATGAGCACCGGTTTATCCTCGGTTGTCAGGTCGCCGATCCGTGCAACAGACGGATCCAGCCCGTGCGTGAGGTAAAAATCATCGACGACGTAACTGATATTCCCGTTATCCACCCGCATGATGTACGCATTGCTGATATGCGTGTTGTTGCTGCGTGCCTGGTAAATCGTCTTTGCAAACGAGAGGTAGAGCGGTGAACCTTCGTCGCCCGGTTTTAAGGAAAGCAGCCCGTCGCCATTCACCTGCCCGGCGATCTGGCTCGCGGTGACCCTGAGTTCATCCTGGAGCAGGTGCTTTCTTACCTGTACCTGCCCGGTAAACCCGATCGTAAAGACAACGGCACCGACCACGATCAGGATACAGCAGACAACAACAAGCACCCTCACGCGTACGGTGAACCGATCCAGGACCATTTCAATCCGTACCTTCTCTTTTCCTACACAAATGAGTTTTGTTCTTATTACCGGTCCCGCCCGCGGGTCACATTGAAACACTCATATACCCGGCAGGGCGACTTCCTGTTGATGGATGCATCGACCGGGGCCGCCGCCCCTGAACGGTACTGGCGGCTCAACCTCGCCCTCATCTCCCTTGGCGCTCTGTTGGGCGCCTATGCGGCAAGCAACATCACGGTCTCGCTCCCGCTGATTGCAGGCGATCTCCATACGAGCACCGGGCTTGCCTCCGCTACCGTCATCGTGTACCTGCTGGTCCTCTCGGGACTGTTTCTCTTTTTTGGGAAACTTGGCGACGTATGGGGGTATCGCAGGGTGTTCCTTTTCGGCATGGTTGCATTTACCCTGGGGTCATTTCTCTGCGGTTGCTCGGTCACCGTAAACCAGCTCATCATCTTCCGCATTATCCAGGCGGCGGGTGCGACGATGGTAGCAGCCGTAATCACCCCGTATGTCACCTGCCATGTCCCGGAACCATGGCACGGCAGGGGTTTTGCGTATCTCTCCGGGGCGGCCGTCCTTGGGGTCATCATGGGGCCGACGCTTGGTGTGGTCATTGTCGATAGTATCAGCTGGCGCTGGATTTTTTTTACCATGGTACCCGTCGGGCTTGCGATCGTTGCAGCCGGCGCCTTCACCCTGTCGGCAGGTGAAGGGACGTCCCGGGGAAGGAAGTTCGATCTTCCCGGGGCATGCCTCTTTTCCTGCGCCACCCTCGCGCTCGTCCTTGCCATCAGTTCGGTGCATGTCTTTGGGATCACAAGCCTCATCACAGCCGGCCTTGCCATTTTCACGTTTTCCTTCTGGACGCTCGCGATCGTGTACGAGAGTGCAACCGAGGACCCTGCCTTTGAGATCTCCCTCTTTAAAAACCGGCACTTTACCAATGCAAACATCTCGTTTCTCCTCATGAAACTGGTCATTAACGGCCCGGTCTTCCTCTTCCCGTTCTACTTCAACCTCGTCCTTGGCTACTCCTATGCACTGACCGGCCTCATCGTCATCGTGCCAGCGGCCGTGATGCTTCTTGCCACCCCGGGAGTGGGCTTCCTCGCCGACCGGTTCAGTGCACGAACGCTCTGTGTCATCGGTGCAGCGGGATCAGCTGCGGTGTACCTGTTCTTCGCCGGGTTTACGCTCAGTATCACGCTCATTACGGCCGTCCTCGCGCTTCTCCTTCTTGGTCTGACCCGCGGGGTATTCCTTGTTCCCAATACCAAACTGATCATGGACCACAGCCCTGCAGATATGAAAGGCGCTGCATCCGGTGTCATGAAAGCGCTCGGGAACACCGGCATCATCCTTGGGATCGTGATCTTCCAGATCGCATTTTCCGAGACCCTGATTGCCGCGGAAGCCGTGGGGCAGTTGCACGATCCGTTCGCGGTCCCGATGCCTGCGCTCGCGAGCGGGTTCCAGGCGGCATTTCTCCTTGCGGCCAGCCTCAGCATCGTCGCGCTCTTCTTTGCATGGCATGCACGGGATGCACCCGTAGATACAAAATGAAAAAAAGATCAGGTTGTGCTTGTGTGCGGAAGTGCCGTGTAAATAATCAGCGTCACGAAACCGAGTAATGCGGTGCCATAGAATCCCTGCCAGACAAAGACTGATTCTACATTCGACAGGTAGGTGAAGGGACCACCGATAGCTGCCACGTACCCGATAAAGGCGATGAGTGCTATCGCAGCCTGTTTGCTCTTCTGCCGGTCGATGCTGGCGATCCATTTTTTAAGGGATTCCTCCAGTTTTTTCTCTGGATCACTCTTGGTCGTTTTTTGTTCGTTCTCTGCGAGCAGTGCCCGTGCTGGTTTTGCTTCAGGGGCGTCGGTCATGGTATACGTTATCACCCAGGCGAATATGCATAACAGGAAGAAACAACCAAACCAGAACACTGTCGGGGGCGTCGGCATCGACCGGAACGTCCCGTCAAGCAGCGTGTAGACCGTCATCACCGGGATGGGAATGTACTTTACCAGCGCACTGACCATACCGTCCTGGCCGTTCGCCGCCACGGTGCCCCCGTTACCCCCTGTATCCCCACCGGCTGCCGCCATAATGGCCATATGCCGGTCATCATCACCGTGGGTCTTCTTCAGCGCGAGGAGTTCATTTTTCGCTTCGACTTCCTCTTTTGTAATTACTCTCAATGTGCTCATACCAGACTTCCTGAAAATATTTTAAAAATAAATGTATTATTATATACATAAAACTTATTGCCCGGGTGGGTGGGGTCAGGTACGGCTGCCGGGGGCATTTTCCACAGATAGAGAACGGATCACCGGCAGTGGTGGATATCCCTCCCCGAACCGCCACTGATATATAATAAAAACTTGTATAATTCATTAAAGAATAAGACCGGGTGCGGTGTCCCGCCGGGCCCGTTTGCGACAGAATGGAACGTGATACCCGTGGAGGTCGGACCCGCAACAACCGTAGGCACTGAAGTGTATGTCGATCCGGAATTATGCAAACGGTCGCGCCATTGCCATTCCGCCCACAAGTGCGTTGATTTATGCTCGATGGGCGTATTTGTCGGGGTAAAAGGAGATGGCGTTTACCCGGAAAAAAGCGAACTTTGCTGCATGTGTTTTCTGTGCAACGATTTCTGCCCCGTGCACGCGATCATGGTAAGGTGGACGCTCCGGGCCTGATGCTGGGATCAGGGACCGGCGCATCAGGGTGAGCACAGGTCCGGTGCGTAGAGAACCTGCCTGGAGTTTGGTTTCTTTTATTGGTGTCTCCCCCGTAGAGCCGGGATGTTTTAACCCGGGGTACTGGTGTGAACCGGGAAGCACCATTCCACGTAAGTACTGCCAGGGGAATCCCGCTCCCTGCCTGCCTCCGGAAAAACGATCACCCGGCATCTTTATCCCCCCGCGATATCCCAATAAGTTTATGAAAATCCTGTATGTTTTTTTCACACTCATACTCGTTTTTCTCATTACGGCAGCCTGCGTCACGCCCGGGTCGACCGGGTCTCCTGCCTCAAATGCCACTCCGGCGCCTGCTTCTTCTGTATCCCATGAAAGCAATGAAACCGGATATCCGGCTCCGGCATCGGCAATTGTTCCCTCTGCGACTGCTGTTCCCTCAACAACAGCGACTCCCGATCTCGAATCACTGGGATCGATCAACAAAATGTACTATTATACGTTAAATGGAAACCAGGGATTCATTCCCATCAAGGTGTATACGGGAGTAAATAATTACGTCACGTCGTTAGGGCCGATCTATACCGGGGATGATTATAATGCCGTCATTTCAAATGAGATCCAGCGTGAATACATCATGCCGATGGTCGATGAAATCAACCGTTCTGCGAAAAATCCTGACGATAATGCGCGAATCGCAATAAATCTTGTACAGCACATCAGGTATGATGCCAATGATCTCAATGAAGTCCAGGTCAACGCATCCAAATCGGGCCAGTCATACATCGGGCGCTACCCCTATACGATCCTTTTTCAGGAGTGGGGAGGTATCTGCGGAGAAAAATCATTTCTCCTTGCGCTCCTGTTAAAGGAACTCGGGTATAATGTAGCACTGATCCAGTTCAATTTTGGCAGCAACCAGCCGGGACACATGGCCGTCGGAATAAAAGCTCCGGCACAGTACACCTTTGGAAATACCGGTTATGCACTCATAGAAAGCACAGCTCCCGTCGTACCCTCCTTTGACGGGTATTACCTTACCGGGATGGATGAGCCGATATCATCGTTTACTCCCACAAAGGTCATCCAGATCTCTGACGGCAAATCATTCGATAGTATGGGAACAGAATTTTCCGATGCACAGATTGAACAGTCAGTTTATTCCGGGTGGGGGCAGGTAAATGAAGCGGCCATTGAGCTCAATGTCTCATCGCAGCAGCTTGCTACCCTTGAGTCTCTTGTAACCTCCTGGAAAGTAAAAGTGGACAATGATCTTTCCATTGGTGATATATCCAGCTATTCAAACGATTTACAGATGTACAACCAGGCATACAGCGATTATCAGAATTATTACACGACTGTCTACACTCCCGATTATACTGCATGGAACAACCTTAATACCAATTTCCAGAATGTTTACGTGCCCAAAGAAACGGCACTTGAGAATAAGTACGGGATGAACCGGGGAATTAACGTAGGTGTGGGAACATGACAACAATCCGGGAAGACAAAAGATGTTCATTCCCGCAAATCCTGAGGGTGAAGTTGTCTTGGAATTTCCTGATTTTATGGTTTTTGCTCTCTGTTAATCCTGCATCGTCTCTTAAATTTTTAACAGAGAATAAAAAAAACGTACCGTCGAAAATTATATCTGGTGACAATAGTAAATTCAGGTTTAATGGAAAGTTGAACCGGAAGGTGCCGGTAGATCCGGCACATGATATCTAAAAAAGATCTTCCTTTAAGGCAGGTGAGGGCATATGGCAATCCGGAAACGAGAATTTGTTAAAAAATGTGGTTACCTCGGCATCATTGGCGCGACACTCCTTATTATGAGCATTATCGTGACAGGCTGCACCCAGACATCCAGTACAAATCCTGGCACATCTGCAGCAACCGTGTCGCCGACCGACTCCGGAAACAACGCAAACAGTCAGAACGGTGTTTCCATAGCCCTCGTGACTTCCGGCCAGCAGGGACCCAACGTTACCTTAACGGGAGCTTTTGTGCACGGTCATTATGTGAGCAATATTACTCCGATGATGGCAGCTGCACAAAACCTCGGGGTACCCGAGAGCGATCTTATCAGTGCCCTGACTCCCCCACCGGATAGTCATGTTGTCAACTATACCTACGCAGCAGCACTATTGTCTATGGTAACCGGGACTACCATAACACCAGACCAGCTCATGGCGGCGCTCCGATAAAGCTGAAATGAAGAGTTCTGGCAGTGGAATGGACAAACTCTTGCACGCGTTCATTTTTTTTATCACGGCCGGTGAAAAATTCCCGGTACACCCGGCACAACATCCCCGTGCCGGAGCGGCAGAGCGCACAATCCCTGCACCATCCGCCAAAAATTAACTTAAAAATTATTTTCACTCAACACCTGGTATATGTGGTTCTGAAGATAAATTGCAGTATAACCCTGTGGTAAAAGGGGGTGATCTGGATGGGATGCTGGGCTTACCCTTATCTGTGTGCTTTCTGCGAACACGTTTGCACGTGTCCGGCCTCATGGGTGTGTTAAAAGAGGCAGCCGGGGCCGCGAAGGAAACCCATAACTCCGTTTGGCGTTTTTTGCGGCGGGAAGCCCCGGGAACCCATGAATTTTGTCCTGAAACGCCGGGTTCCCCTGGCCGGCACTTTTTTTATGATTTTTACGGTCAGACGTGTGGTAGTAAAAAATGCAGGTGTGGAATGGACAATCACGCGTCTTTACTATAAAACCTGTACACAATGTAGATCAAATTGCCAAAAAAACCGGCAATGACCGCAATCCCGATTATCGGATTATTAAATAAGATCTCCCCGATATCGGGTACAAGAAAACACCCTAACAGGCCGAACAAAACCCCGATTGAAATATTTACTACCTCCCGGGAAATCTTTCCATGGTGTGGTTTTGTCTCTGTATGCCCGCAAAAATGACATTTTGTCTCCCCATCGGACAGCCTGGTCCCGCATTCAGGGCAAATCATACTGGAATGTACGTGACTGAAATATTAATCGCTATCTTGTCCCGGGTTTTCAAACATGAACGGTACTGGTTCATGCACGATTCTTTTTAGAGAGCGTCAAAAAAAAGGAAATTAAGCGTGATGCATCAGGCCAGTGCTGCGGTGATACCGACAACACCTGACTGGATGATCAGGGCAACTGCGATGACGACACCGGCAACTTCAAGCGCGACCGCGACATTGCCGTTTTTAAGTTCCTCGAACGCCTTTATCTGCCTGGTGAGCTTTTCAAAGACGCTTATGGCAAGGTAGATGGAGCCGATCGCAAGGAGAACCCCGAGCACCAGCTGGATGATCGCAATAACGATCACAAGCAGGCCGTCAACGGATGTGAATCCCATTGTCGCAGCCTTGCTGATGCCTACCGAGATACCGGTAACACCGGACTGGACAACAACCCCGATTGCGACAAAGATTGAGGCAACAATAATACCGAATGCAACATTGCCCTTTGCCAGTTCCTTCTGCTCGTCAACTTCCCTGGTGACTTTGCCAAAGACAGAGAATCCGATGTACAGTGCCACCACGGCAAAGATGACCGCGATGATCAACTGGACAATCCCGACAACTACGGTTAAAAGATCCATAATCACACCTCTTTTTTAACAGTTTATGCGTTGCGTTGCCGATAAATCTATCCACCGCAGGAGACTTTTTTTTTAGAATTTCAAAACCCCCCACACATCAAAATGCTCTTTATGCATGATGCCTGATATCCTACCATTGGAGACAAATATGAATCAGGACAAAACCAGCATTTCCTCGCACAAAACCGACGGCGGTGAAATCGGCGAGGAGCAGTTCATGCGCTGGAAAGACTGGCAGGACCGGGAACAGTCGCTGCGATTCTCGAAGATCCGTACGAGTATCAACGCCATTTTTTCCGAAAGCCTGATGATTGCGGTTTCCTTGGTCCTCATTCCGGTGTTACTCATTCCGTATTTCGTGGAGGTTCGGCCGGATGGTCAGCTCGTCCTCAACACCCTCAATGGAACGATCCTGATAATCTTTATTCTGGAATATGCGTTCAAGCTCGCGGTGGCAGATGACCGGCGGCAGTTTGTCCGGAATCCCTGGCATATCCTGGATCTCTTCATCATCGTTGTACCGTTCGCGGGAATACTTGCCGGGTCGTGGCAGAATTTAACCGGGGCTTTCCGGCTCCTCCGGCTCCTCCGGCTCACCCGGATCCCGGCCGTCGGTGCCAGGGTATATTCACGCCAGGATTCCCGATCCGACGTGAACGGGAATGGCGCATCTGAATCGGCCCCGGAGTGCACTGTCCGCACGCTTAGTCCTGCCGGCCCTGGCAGGGACGCCGGTTGGACCACCCGGTTATTGCGGGATATTCCTGATAGCGAATCTGCCGACAAGAGCGGCGAACCCGTAGGTGGCATGCTGTGGCAGGATTTTACCTCAGTACGGGAAACGGATCTTGCAAAGATACACCGGTGGACCGGGGTTCCCCTGAGTCTCCTTGAACAAGCGCTCAAAGAACGTGCGTTTCCCTGGGCACGGTCACACGGTGACAGCGCTGCAGTCTACCTGAAGCTTCTGGAACGCCGCCGGAGCACTACCCATCCAAAGCAGATTTTCATCGCATGGAAATGGATATTAATCGTCAGTAAAGATCACCACCTGCTAACCTTTTCCGGTTCTCCTCTTCATGCCCCGGACCTGATTGCCCGTGATGCCTTATCCAGCAGCAATGCTCTCACACCTGCTGAAATAACATACCGTTTCTGCGAGGATGCCCTTTCGGAGATCGAAGAAACGCTCCGGGCCTTCGAAGACGAACTCGAATATACCGGTTCCCTTGCCATCAGTGAGCAGCCGGCGAGTTTCCTCCCGGCAACATTCAAGCTCAAAAAAGAATCAGTCAAAATTCATTCGTGGCTCCTGCATACCCGGGACGTACTCAACAGCATAGTGACAGGAAAAGTCGTCCTCCATGGCATGGAAGACGGATCCCGGTTTTCCGCCTTACTCGACAGGGCGTCGTACCTGTACGATATCTCTGATGATACCACGGAGAATGTATCCTCCCTCACCGATTATTATTTCAACGCGACATCGTTCCAGATGGGCCGGGTCATGAAACTGATTGCCGTCCTCACGGCATTAGCCATTATCCCGACGGTCGTGGGCGGCCTTCTGGGAGCAAATCTCATCGGCAATCCCTGGCCGATCTCCCTTGCCCAGATGATAACCATTGTGGGCATCGCGATGCTCGCGACTGCATGGGTATTTTACCGGCTCGGCTGGTTCAAAAGTTGAATCATAAGAATCGGGTGGTTCTTGCCCAAGTCTTCGGAAGGTCGTCACTTTTCTTCGGAGTGCTAACGTTTAGATCTGCCGACAACCTGACAGTACCCCCTATTTCAATTTCATACATCTATCTCACCAGTCCGAATTAAAATTAGTAAATTGGCTCTGTTGAATCCCTATAATTGCAATTTTACTTGAGTTACAATCACTTTTTTAAATGAAATATTACGACGGATCCATAGAAATCCTCAGGTTATTGTAGTCAGTTGTTTACCACGGAGACTGAAGGATTTCTCCAGAGCCAACAAGTGTTAGAGATTTAAAAAAAGTACAGCGGCCCCGGATACCGCTCATGGCAGCCGGGAAACCTGTTTTTGTCCCCGGGTTTTTCGTTACCTTCCGTGGGCCCCGCCGCCGCCAAAGCCTCCTCCTCCTCCAAAGCCTCCTCCGCCTCTTCCCCCAAAGCCACCGCCACCGGCAAACCCGCCGCCGGAGCGACTTGGCGGCATGAACATCATGAGGGGAATAAATGCGGAGCCCATCGCGACCGCCCCGATCGGTACACCTGTGTCGGCGATGTGGATGTTGAGCGATTTCATGGCATGTTCAACATTTTTCCCGACGCCAAGGGCGGTGCCGTACACCAGCCAGTCGCCCCACATGGAGAGGTCTTCGGGCGCGTATTTCTGGATCATGGCCATGTCGGAAAGGAAGTGGGAAAACGCGTCCCATTCGAGTTTTTCCTTGAAATGATCGTCTTTCCAGTGGCCAAACAATGTGGGCGGGACTGCGAGAAACGCGATACCTGCCTGGAGTACGACAATCCCCCAGAGTACGGCTGCCGGGTACAGAATGGCGGCCTGCATGGACGCCACGAGGGCGATGATCACCGTAATTCCGAAGGCCGCAAGGCAGGCAAACAGGAGCGGGATGACGTGTTCGCTCCCGTCCACAATGTACTTCACGGGGAGCGCTGCATCCGCACGGGTGGTGATATCCGTGAGCATGTGCTGGAACCTCACGGCCTTTTCTTCTGCCGCGTACTGCATCTGTGCGCTTCGTGCCAGTTCGCCAATCTTCCCGGTATCCAGTACCCCGTCCTCGGAGAGCTGCTGGATAAAGGCAATGACCCGCTGTTCGTAGGGATCGGTGGTGGCAGATGAGAGGATTCGGATCTCGATCCCTTCCCCTCCCGTCTTCTCTGTCATCGCGATCAGTTTTTTCCGGTGCAGGTCGAGCAGGGTCGCATAGAACCCGTCCTGGTCAAATTCGAGGGCGGCGTCCTTGAAAAGCAGGTTGACCTGCCATGGTTTGAGGGCCGGGTTCGGGACCGTGCTGAGATATGCAGGGACGGTGAACTGCTTCTCCCGCCCGTACCGGTTGTAGATGACGATGAACAAAAACGGCACCAGCAGGACTGCAACTTTCCCGAGATCGTTCGTGAACCATGCGACCGAGTACGGCAGGTTGTACCAGAAGTTTCCCCACGCGGTGCTTCCCGCAAGACCCGTGGCTTCGTCCCTGATACCCGGCACCTGGGAAAGCCCGCCGGATGTTGTGAGGACCTCCACCGCGACGTTCTCGTTTGCGGCAGCACTCCCGGTGATGACATAGGTGTCGCCGGTCTTTACCGTATCCAGCATCGGGGGATAGGCATAGATCTGCTCAACATTATCGGCAGGGACCGTGATCTCGACAGAATGGTACGGGATGTGACTTGCCCCGGCAAGCATCAGGTTGAGGTGGTCGTTTATCCCGTCATATTCAACCGGCGGGTGGACCACGTACGTGTATCCCACCGTATAGGTCCCCGCGGCAAAATACGACGGGTCGAAGATCCCGATCTCATCGGTATCGGCAAGAGAGCCGACCTGGGATTTCAAAGAACCGGAGGATGACGGTCCCGTGACGAACACATTTCCCAAATCGTCCTTTGCATACCCCACGGTCCCCGCCGGTGCATCGATCGAGACCAGTTGGATGGAGGAACTGTTCACACTGGTAAACTCGAGCGGCGCTTCCCAGCTCCGGTACAGCATCCTGTACTCCCCGGAATTCTCTACGTTATAGGTATACTGCTCATGGAGAGTCCCGTTCTGGTACAGGGTCACCTGGTAGGAACTCACGACAAGGTCGCCCTCAAAAAGGGGCGGGATGAGGGCAACAAGAACGAGCCCGACAATCCCGATGACAAGGGTGGCAATGACAAGCGCTGCCAGCTGTTTTGTTTCTCCCACGGTGTATCCTCTCCGTTAGAACTCGATCTTCGGGGGCGTCGCGATGGCATCTTCGAACTGCTGGTACTCAAGTTTTTTGAGATGGGCGATGCTCCCCACAAAGTTTGACGGGATCGTGTCCATCATCGTGTTGAACTGCTGCGAGATATTGTTGTAGGTGTAGCGCTGCCGACCGATCTCTTCTTCGAGGCTTTTGACCGAACCCATGAGTTCTGAAACCGTCTGGGACGTCTTGAGGTCCGGGTAGTTCTCGGCAACAGCGAGCAGGCGCCCGAAGATCGAACGGGACTGTTCCTCGACCTTGTCGAGGTCCCCGGGCCCGGCGGTTGCAACGCTTGCCCGCATGGCGGTGACTTTCGTGAAGGTATCCTGTTCGAACTTTGCGTAGCTCTTGACCGCACCGAGGAGCTCCTCGATCATGTCCAGCCGCTTTTTCATCGCGACCCGGATCTGCCCGAGCGTTGCTTCCGAGGAATTTTTCAGGGTATAGAACCGGTTGTAGATCCCGATCGTCCGCAGGAGGAGGTAGATGACGATAATGATGATGACGGCAAGGATGATCCAGCCAATGATATCTCCGAGCATGGTGTATCAGTACACAGATACACCCTGTACAAGATAATAGAAGGGGTCGGACCGGCGCGATGAAAGGGACCTTTTTTATAATCGGATAATGAGGATATTTCATTCAAAAGAACAAAACCAAAAAAATCTCCGTCATTAAAAATTCAGTTTTACCATAAATGGTGTATTTTCCACCAGTCGTCATCCGGAAAACGGGAAAAATCCCCGGGGTGGTGACCCGGCAGCCGGAATGTATCCGGTCAAAAATCCTCACTTCAATAATTTCAGGGCAACGCGGAGTTTTGTTTCAGAGAAGGGTTTGAGGATATATCCATCCGGATCAAGTTCCCTTGCCTGATCAAAAGTATCCTTGTTGCAGCCACCGGTAAGAAAAATAATCCGTGTATCCGAGAGTTTCTTTATTTCGCGTGCCGCAGCAATCCCGTCCAGTTTTCCCGGCATGGTGATGTCCATGAATACGAGATCGGGTCTGTCTTCTCCGGTAATCTTCACTGCTTCATCACCGGATTTTGCCATGATACAGTTTTCGTACCCGAGATCGTTGAGCTGCTGGAGTAACAGGTCCCGGATGATCTCAATGTCATCGACAATGAGGATTTTTATGTTTTTATTCCTGGTATCCCCGGAGGCTTTCGGTGATGACGCGTCGTTTTGACAGATAGCGGATTTACTATCGTCACCTGTTTCTCCCTCGCACCGGGTCTTCGTGTCCACCGGTCTCTCTTCACCATTCTTATCCGTGACGGGGAGATTTTCCGGTGATTCGCAAACACTCTCACTGGTGGCAGTTACTTTGGGACGACCGGTGGCAAACAGTTTGTGCTGGAGATTCAGGTGTTCCCGCATCCGTGTCGCGATCTCGGTACATGCCTCGAGACCGTTTCTTCCCATCCTGTTTTGTACCATGATCTCCCGGAGATCATCCTTTGAGAACACCCTCTCTATCGCCTCAATGTCAAATATGCTGAGATTGGCCAGACCCAGGATAACAAAAAAGACGGGCAACCCGTCGCGGTCAAATACTTTGGAGAGCAGTTGTTTTCCTGCCCTCTCAATAAGGCAGGGACGTATATTTTTGTCGCAGGCCCTGGTGAGCAGGTGAATCGCCGGTACGCCGTCCTGCTCAATTCCTGCCAGGTCCTGGAGGTCCGCGATCATAATGAGTGCAGACCGGTCGATCTGCCCTCCTTTTTTTATCACGTTAAAAACGAACCTGCCACCCCGTGCACAATCGGCTTTAACAACTTCACGGAGCATCGCCTGGTTCTCCGGGCTGATCTTACTATGGATCTCGCTCTGCACTTCCATGGTGGATAAAAACAAGGAAGAGAACAATACGCCCCAGGCAACGGTAAGTGTGCGGGAATCCGGTTTTCTGGGCCCCTTTTTCAGGGAGGACCCGAACAGTTCGAACAGCTGCCGGGGGGTAGCACTCTCAAGGGAGGTTTCCAGGGAACGCGGCTTTTGTGCATGGAAATGACATCCTGCAGGGGATTTGGGAAGGACTGCAGTTTCTATTACCTGAATCTTGGATTCAAGTGCTGCCAGTTTATCCATCACATTGATCCTGGACTCAAGTGCTGACAGCTTGGCGTCGTACTCTTTTTTGATCTGATTCACATCGTCGGCGGAATAGATGTCCGTGGAAGATGTTCGCTGCTCTTCTTTGCGGTCTTCAGGGAATTCCGGGACTCGTTTTTCCATAGGAATAACAACAGCTTTATTTTTATATTGTGATCATAATTTCCCAATATAAAAATATTCTTCGGTTTGTTTTAAATAAAATATTAAGAATAATTTAAGTATACCCAATTAACATTATACATTCAAATAAGCGTTATAAAAAAGGAATTGGAAAAATAATCACATAATCCCTGTGGATTCTGACAGGATCGCAAAAGACGCGAAGAGTAATCCCTTGCGCGTTAACGGGACGTTACCCGACACAAAAAAAAGGATCAGTTGATGGTAAGACCCAGTTCGACCGCTGATTCCGGCACGTCAAAGATGGTACTCGTGCCTTCGATCCGGTAAGGTCCGGTGGCCTTTACATCGGACGTGGTGCCGGTCGTTGAATATGGCACGACAAATTCCCCATTGACGCTCTCCTGCCGGTACGTGAAGTTCCGGCCGGTGTTTGTAACCAGCGGAACTTCGATGGTACCGGACCCTTTGATCGTGGCGCCTTTGACATACTCGAAGACCTTCACGTATTTTATATCCGATGTATTGGTGCTGAACTCAGTCGTGGGCGATTCATGGACGAGGCGGTAGTGCTGCAGCGCCGGAATATCGGTGATCGGTGATGAGACCTGCACGCTGAGTGCAGCAGCATGGTACCCGGGTTGTGCCTGCCCGTTGTATTGTCCGGCGGCGTTCATCGCATCGGATGCATTCATGATCTTTGCATTGGTCATGACCGGGAGCGATGTCCGGGTGACCGACGGGTCAGAATATTCAACATAATATGCAGAACCTGCCGTGGCCATCGAGCCATCAAAGTTATGGAGCCGTGAGATCATGGTGAGGTAATACAGCGGCTCATTCAGCTCCACAGACTGGTATTCGCCGGGATTGGATGGGTCCGGCATAAGCAGCGGCACCTGGTATGATCCGGGAGTCGCGCTTGCATTCGTCAGGCTGTACCATGTCGCCATCGCCCAGAATTTTCCGGTATCCATCTCGACATCGGTAACCACGTACCGGGTCCCGTCGTGATCCAGGATCGTGTTGGCTGCTGATTCGTTTGTTGCCATGAAATACGCAGCAGCCCCATCCGGACCGGTCACGCCTGCCTGGAACGGGTTCGCATTGGGTATACGGTGGGCGATATACGTGATCAGGTGACCGTAGTCCCACCATGACATCACCCCGTAGGACCCGCCGGGGTACGTGAACGTCTGCGGATTATAGATCGTATAATAATTCACCCCGGGGTCAGGAGTATTATCTGCCATCCATCCAAGCGCCTCCCGCCAGTCCGGGTTCATCGCACCTGTATCTCCTGAGGACATGGCGTAATTTGCCATGACTGAGGTAATGATGAAGAGTGCCGCAAGTATGACTGCAGCAAAGAAAATAACCATCGATGGCACGTCGCTTTGCACATGAGAGTCCTTCTTTGTTTTCGCTGCCCTGCCCCCTCCTTTTTTCTGCTTTTCCTGTTTTACCGGGCCGTTTGTTGCGTCGCGTGTTTTCTCTCCCGGCTGACTTTTCCCGAACCAGGATTGCAGTTCGTGTATTACCGGCCCTGCCCCCTGTTCCCATGCGCTGCCCAGGCATATGGCAGAGAGAAGGGCAACATTAGCGGCAAAATAATACTCGTACTTGATCCGCTGCACGGTACAGATCAGCATGACCACGGACCAGATGAGGACAAAAACCTCGCCCTGCTCTTCTTTTTTATAGGTCTGCCAGAGCAGGATCAGGATGCCGCCGGCTGCAAGGATGAGCCCGTAGTTGAACGTCGACCATGCCTGGGAAAGGCTCCAGGGGATATCTTCTGCAACGGTGGTGATAATGGGTGCCTGGCCGAAAAATCCTGCAATGCCGTTCGTGAAATCCGAGAACAATGCGGGAAACAGGAGTGCGAGTGCCGCTGAAAACATGACGGCGACAACCGCGAGCGATACGATGTAATAGTATTTTTTCCTGTCTTTGAGGTAGTCTGACCAGAGCCAGAGGAAGATAGTGGCTGCAATGAGAAGGCCGTACGAAATGACCGGCCCTGCACTATAAACAGCGAGACCCAGTCCCTGAGCCTTGAAGCCGAACAGGAGCAATCCCACGATCACGACCCCAAAAACAATCGTGTTGACAAGGGCGAGATACAGGTTTGAGATGGACCGGTGGTGATTGACCACGGCCTGGACAAAGGTAAAGATTGCAGCAATGAGGGCAAAGACGATGATGGTCTCAATGTTGAGCACACCTGCAAAGAATGCGATGCCGGTAAGGACGGCAAAAAAGAGAATTTCCTTGTACGTCGAGAGATCAGAAAGCACGATTTTTGTCTTCTTTGCCCTGAGTAAGGTATAGAGATAGAGAAGGCAGAAGAGCGTACTGAACAGGGTTTCCCCGATGTGATGGTACAGGGACCCGTACATGGAACGGAAGAAGAACTGTCCTGATATCGCGGCTATCAAAAATGCAGCAAACAGGCCGGTCTTCCAGTCGGCGACCGTTTTCCCCAGCCAGTACATCACCGGAACCATCGCGACCGCCTCCAGGACCGGGATAAAAAGGGCCACGGTAATAATCGCGGATGGCGTTGTTGCATGGACCAGGATTGCCGCGATGGAACAGAGATATGTCAGGAGCGGCCCCCAGTACACCGTTGAACCCACGGGGTACTGGGTCATCGGATCAAACCATGCGTAGCTCGGGAAATTTGCCAGTGTCAGATCTATCTGGCGAAGGGCATAGACCGGATCATCGGGCTGTACGAGGCTGAATACATCGCCACTTCCGAGGTTCAGCAACGGAATAATCCGGAGCCAGAACATGAATACGGATGAGATGACGAGGAGTGCAAGGATAAGATAGGCCCTGTGTTTTGGATTGTCAAAGAGTTCCACGGCGTTCACCACCTGGTGCCTGATATATTCTTATTTTGTCTTGCGATATTGTTGTTCCTGTACGGGATTTTTTGCAGTTTACCATCACGGGAAACCCTCCGTCCCACTATAGTTTGTACAGGTATCGGTAAATCTTATGGATGAACTCCACACGCTCGTGTAACCCCGGTTTTTTCATAGCTCCAGCCGGATCCGGCAGAGCCAGATCCCGGGACGGCTTGCGTATACTATCAGGCCGGGTCCCGGTTATCCCGAATCACAAGATTGTGGTATGAATCGTTCGGGGATGACTGATCCTGTTCTGGTACGTTACCGGAGGCTGCCCCCGTTCCCGGTTGGCACCCTCCGTGGGCGAGGAGACATATCCCCCGAATCATCCCCGGTACCTGATGGTAGTGATGCCCCTGCCGTGTGCATCACCATCGGATCAGCAAGCCGGTACTGCCTGTCCGGTACCGCGATTTCGAACCGGGCACCTTTCCCTGGTTTCCCGGTCTCCGTAATGGTTATGCCGGTCAGGGAAAGAATCTCCCGGATAAGGAACAACCCGAGTCCGGTATTTTTCCCGAATCCCTGCCCGAAGATCTGCTCCTTTTTATCAGCAGCAACTCCCGTCCCGTTGTCCTCCCACACAACAACCCTGTCCCTACCTGACTGGTGAGACGACACCCGGATCAAGGTGACCCGCTGCCCGTGCCTGACTGAATTGTCAAGAAGGTTTGTAAAAACCTTCTCAAACATCGGGTCTGCCAAGACTTCGATGTCCGCCCCATCGAAATCCACCGTCACATTGATCATTAAAAATGCGGACATTGCCCTTTTAACGAGAGGGAATACCGGCTGCCATACGGGGTCTTTTACGCCCAATCCCTCAAAAATGCGGGTGAGGTTGATCTGGTTCTCGATGGTCCGGGCAATCGCCATTTCCTTCTTAATACTTTCAGCGATCTTAACCGGATCATCAGGATACTTCGAGGAGATCTCAAGATACCCTTTCAACGCCATGAGCTGGTTCTTGATATCGTGCCGGGTAATGCTGGAGAACAGGTTGAGCTGACGGTTTGCCAGACGGAGAGCATCTTCGGTTGCCTTTTTCTCCGTTATATCCCGGCCTACCGACTGGTATTCAGTGACCGCTCCCGAAGGATCGAAGACCGCACGGTCACTCCACTGCTGCCACCGTAGTGTATCGTCCGGCATGACAATCCGGTGTTCGATGGTATCTACCGGGTGATCCGGGGTTAAGGACGCAAAGAAGGTGTTCACGCGCTCCTGATCGTCAGCAGGGATCTTTGGCTGGAACCGGTGCCCGATAATCTCATCGCGTTTTCGGCCGAAATACCGGCAGTAGGCCTCGTTGACAAAGACATGCGTGCCGCCCGGTAAGAACCGGGAGATAAATTCGGACTGGTCCTCAACGACATCCCTGTACCGCTGTTCGCTCTCAATAAGCAGTTTCTGGCTTTTTACCAGTTCATCGTAATTCTGCTGGAGTTTTTCTTCGGTTGCAGTCAGCTGCCCGATTGCTGCGTGCAGTTTCTCGTTGTGGCGTACAATCTTCATCTCCGCTGATTTACGATCCGTAATATCGGAATACATCGCAAAAGAGCCCCGGAACGCGCCGTCCGGGTTCATTATCGGGGTTGCAGCCACCTGCATCCACCGGATCCTCCCGTCTTTTGTAACAAAGCGGCACTCAAACCTGTCGCGTTTTCCCAGCCTGCGCTCTTCTATACGGGTGAGTTGGCCGGGCACCTCGTCTGCTGCGATAAAAGAGATCTGACTCCGGCCCATCATCTCCTCCGGCGTGTATCCGAGCATACCCGCCATCCTCCGGTTGACATAGACCGTGTTGAATTTCTCATCCAGTTTCCAGACCCCCTCATCCATGGTCTCGACAATCTGGCGGAACTTGTTCTCGCTTTTGGAAAGCAGTTTCTGGCTTTTTGCCATTTCATCATAATTCTGCCTGAGTTCTTCTTCGGTTGCAGTCAGCTGCTCGTATGCTGCATGCAGCTCCTCGTTGCGGCGTACAATCTCCATCTCCGCTGATTTACGATCCGTAATATCGGAAAACATCGCAAAGGAGCCCCGGAACGTACCGTCCGGGTCCATGAGGGGGGTCGCCGATACCTGCATCCACCGGATCCTCCTGTCTTTTGTAACAAAGCGGCATTCAAACCTGTCGCGTTTTCCCAGCCTGCGCTCTTCTATACGGGTGAGTTGGTCGGGCGCATCTTCTGCTGCCATGAATGAAGTGTAACTCCGGCCCATCATCTCCTCCGGCGTGTATCCGAGCATATCAGCCATCCTCCGGTTGACATAGACAGTCTCGAAATTCACGTCCATCTGCCAGATGCCTTCATCGGCAGTCTCGACGATCCGGCGGTACCGCTCCTCGCTCTCCCGCAGTGCCTCCTCCGCCCGCTTCCGCTCCGTGATGTCCCGGATGGACTCGATCGCGCCGGTAAGGTTCCCGTCCTGATCAAAAAGGAGGCTTGCCTTTCCCCAGATATGGACAGGGGAGTCATCCGGTTTTTTAAATGTGATCTCGGCTGTCAGCATCTTGCTGTCGCGGATGGTATAGAGATACCAGTCTTTCTCAAACTGAGTGTCCGGGGCCAGAATGAGGTCGATGAGCATCGGGCGGCGTTCATGGTATAACCAGAATGAATATTCATAATTGTTTTTTCCGAGGATTTCCGAGGGTTTGATCCCGGTCATCTTCTCCATGGCATGGTTCCATGCGATGACGGTTCCCGTATTGTCAATGGCAAAAGTTGCGTCAGGCAGGAAGTTGAGGATTTCCGCTTCATGTCGCTCATGGTCACGGATGCTTGCCTCTGCCTGTCTCTGCTGGACTGCCTGGCGGATCTGATGCGCAAGTTCAGTAAACAGTGATACCGGCTCGCCACCTTTCTGGAGATAGAAATCGGCCCCTTCGTTTAAGGCCTGAATGACAACATCCTCCCGGCCGCGGCCGGTAAAGAGGATAAACGGAATGGCATTTCCCGACGATCGTATCGTTTTTAAAAATTCGATGCCGTTCATTTTCGGCATTTCGTAATCCGAGATAATGGCATTGTAGGTCTTTGTATCGAGAAGGGTAAGCGCGGCGGATGCGGAAGTAATGGTATCGACGATAAACTGCCCGTTTTCCTCAAGGAAGAATTTGCCGATCTCAAGCAGGCCGGGTTCGTCATCGACGTAGAGGATGTGATACATGGAAAAACGCTCAGATTGGTCGTAAATATACGACATTTCCAGGCTTATTATTTTCTGTACCGAACACTTCCCGGATCTAATCTTACATATAATTACAGCATGAAAATTCGAGATTCCCGGTTTTCTCTATAATGCCCCGTCAATGTATCAGAACTCCGTCAATTATCCGGCGCTGCATCTCCCGCACGTACTCTGGCGTCCTCCCCGGCAGGGCCCCGAAGTTCAGGCTGCGTCCAACCGGTAAATGTCAGGTATGCGCAGCCGGTGTCCCGGTGTTCCATTCGTTCCGGAGCAGGAACAGGCCATAGAGTACAAAGACGATGCCGATAACAACCGATGCAAGCAGAGCCTGGGGTGGCTGCGCCGGGACTTCGACACCTCCGAGGGCAACAAGCGAGGTAAAATCAAAGAGGGCGTGAATGCCGACAAGGGGCCAGATGCTCCCAGTCCGCAACCGGATCGCGGCAAAGGTGACACCGAGACCGAATGCAGCGATACTGTCAACGAGGGTAAAGGCCGGGTCCCATGTGCCGCCGATGACATTGAGAAGGTGCGGTGCCGCAAAGAAAAAGGAACTCAGGGCGACTGCACGTATAGTACCTTTCGGGAGAAGTGAGGTCAGGATCAGGCCGCGGAAAAAAGTCTCTTCCGCAAAGCCGACAAGGAGCGTCAGTGCGGCGAATGCAAGGAGGACATGGGGAGCAGTCACCCGGATGCCCTGACCCACCGATACGAGGCCAACTGCAACGGGGAGGATAAAAAGGGGGACGTGTGAGAGCCGGATGCCCGTCGTGTATCCTGCTTTTCCCCACCAGCCAAGGCATGTTAAAAGGAATATCCCGATGATGGCAAGAGTAAGATCGACGACGGCGACCTGCACGAGACTCCCCATGAGGAAGCGTTCGCTGATCAGGCCCACGGCGAGGACCACGACTATGACGACGAGCAGGAACCCGAAAGAACTGCGGTACGGGTGCTCATGTGCAAAACCGGCGAGCGTCATGAAATGCCGGTTCCGGATACTCTCCCAACTATAAAGGACTTACCCGGGTCCCGGTTTTTATCACCGGTTCCCGGGAGAATTCATGGGGGGTGTCCCCCCGAAAAAGACTGTGGGGTAAGTTCCCCGGGGAAGTGTCCCGCCATCCCGCTATCGCCGCACGCGTCCGCCATCACATGGTCGTGCAGGACATGCCGGCAACCTGCCGGGACATGCCGGGTGCATGGCGGCGCTTCTCATAGTCCCGCAGGCCGTTAAAGACCACATCAGGAAAAAACCGGTGTTTCACGACTGTGGCTGTGCCGGGCAGCTGCGGGCAGGCGTCCTTAGCTTCCGTGCAATACGCGGTGATCTCTGCGAGGATCCGTCTCATCGCGAGGAGTTCGTCCAGAGTCGCGGGATAATCATCATCATCAAGGACGGCTTCAATCTGGTGTACAACCTCTCCCATTTCAGTCATCGTTTCATTCTCTCCTTACGGTGCTTTCTGCAAAATGGATGTTTGCGGTGGCTGGTTATATAATGGAAAAATTGCCGGGGTGCATTCGTCAAACCCCGGGGTTAGAAGGAAACACAGGGACAGTACACGCGTCCGGGAGCGGTGCCTGTCACGCAATCCGGTGATCGGCTCCCCGGGCCGGGTAACTGGCTGTTTACTGATAGAGACTGGCCGCAGGAATGCGATATCCCGAAGATCAAACAGCAATAATTATCGTGTCTCAATAGAATCAGGGTGATATGAAGAAATCCATTATTTTCGCGCTCCTGATTGTCTGTGTCGCGACGATCCTCGCGGCCGGGTGCACGGATTGGGGGTCTTCGGATACATCAGCCACGCCAACCCCCCAGATCATCTATGTCACGGTGACCGTTACCCCGACTGCCACGCATTGTTACTGGGACCCAGAGAAAATGGTGTGCTCGGATCAGCCGCTGACTGCAGCCCCGACAACGATTGTTGCAACGACCGCGACCACGGCAGCGCCCGACCCGATCCTCCACCGGTGGATCCGGCAGTACGCCGATGGTGTCACCGGGTACGAATTCCAGTTTTATCCAACCGGTGATGTGATCTACAACCAGGGGAATATCGTCTCGACATACGGAAACCTGGCGATCCCGGTTGCGCCGATTAATGGCTCGGGCACCTGGACGAAACTGAGTGACACGCATTACCTTGTCAAGGTGAGTTTCGCAGGGACATCGGGCGCTCCGAGCATTGTTCGGGATTACACACTCGTCCCGCAGTACGGGACGCTCCCAGAGCATCTTGTCAGCAGTTACGAGCAGGCAGATGTCGACAATGCCACAACAAGCGGCACCATTCACAACTATGCGACTGATGTGTTCTACCTTGAGCGTGCACAGACGGATTGATACACTTTTTTTGAATATCGGGTCCCCAAAACCCGGGCACTTCCCTGCACAATGTGATAACTGCGAATATTTTCGTAATTAAAGCAATCATTATTGCCCGTTTCATGCAATCTCATACATATGCCCATGAATAAAACACCGCTCATGGCAGCGTCGCTGTTCGCTGTCCTTGTCCTGATCGCCCTTCTGGCGAGCGCCTGCGTGAGCGCTCCCGGGCCAAAGGTTGTACCGCCACCGGCAACACCACTCATCAGTCCCACCGTGACCCCCGGCCAAGGTAACGAAAGTTCGGTCCCCTCGATACCACAACCGAAACTTATCTGCAACTGCCCCATGGAACCTGTTGTGTCAGTGACCGTTACCCGGACTGCAACACCTGATGATGGCCTCTGCCACTGTCCGTGACGGGATGACCGTTGGTGGATGATGGGGTCGCTGGTCCGGAATACCACTTCATCCCGGACACGGTACTGGGACGGATGAGTGCGTACTGGCCTGCCGGTGGTGGCATCCAGCTGCACCCTTACGGTATTTTCTCGCCGTATGTCCCGGAATAGGTGGATTTTAAAAGGATCCGGACGCCTTCCTTCCAGAGGTCCGAGATCTCGTTCTGGTGCAGCCAGACCATGTCATAATTCTGGAGCCCCGAGTAGAGGGCGGCAAGCAGCAGGGCAAGGTGGTGCGGATCGGTCTGGGTCTGGATAAAATTTAGTTTCTTCTCCCGGATGATCACGTCTTCGAACGTTGCGACAAGGCCATCGTAATATTCCCTGGTTGCATGCCGCACTTCGGAATTCCTGTTTGCAAGTGCAAACATCCCAAAAAAAACTGCCCGCTTCTTTGCATCGGCAATGGCAAAACGGTCAAAAATCCCTGCCAGTATCTCTTCTGTTGGTTTATTGTAAAACGATTCGTAGGTGACCTGCCGGATCTCCGCCTGGATGGCATTTAAAACCGCAGTGATGAGCTCTTCCTTGCTCGCAAAGTACCAGTAGACCGCGCCTTTGGTCACCCCGATTTTTTTTGCAACGTTATCGATGGTCATACCATCGCAGCCGCGTTCGGCGATCACGTCCATCGCAGCCTCGACGATGCGGCGCTTCGCATCTTCCTTGTATTCGGGGACAACCTTCGGCATTGCTCTTCGTATTCACTTCACTCTGCACCCATAAAAAAACATTGCACAGGGACAAAATACAAACCATTCAGTATTTATACATCCTAATGAGTATGTTATTTGAGATCCGGGACTGTGACAAAACAGGAGATGCAAAAATACCCGACACCGAAAAATCCCGGGTTGCCCGTCAGGGTCCGGGTACACACATGGACATGGCCATCATCTCCCGGCAGACCCGACCTGGGAGCACAGGGCCCGTGTCATCATGAGTGCCGCCCGCGAGAGGAGACATTTGAATGTTAGCAGTATACACTACCAAGGATTCAGGTGACAAAGATGAGTAAAGGAAAAGACGATGCCGGGAATTTCGGATTTCTCGTAAAAAAGGCAGGAGAGCTTGGGGCAAAGGAAGCGAAGGTGATCCCCGTATCTGATGTGATTGTTGAAAATCGCGTGACCTTAAAGTGCCGGGCCGGCTGCATCGGCTATGGGAAGAAACTCACCTGCCCGCCGCACGTTCCGACCCCGGACGAGTTCCGGAAGATCCTTGCCGAGTACCGGTACGCCCTGCTCGTGAAATTCATCTCACCGGCGGTCGCCGACCCTGATGTGATCTGCTCGATCTACAAGTACTGGCTCGATCCGGATGCTCCGGCAGATAAGAAAGAGCAGGCAACAAAGTTCTGGAATGACCATTTCAACGGCACCGGGTCGTTTGCCCCGATGATGCTCGAACTGGAGCGGACCGCTTTTAACGCGGGCAATCCCTTTGCCCTCGCGTTCATCAACGGCTCGTGCCGGCTCTGCGAGACCTGCAACGTCAAGGCCGGCATCTGTCTCCACCCCACGCAGGCCCGGATCCCCGAGCATGCCGTGGGTGTCAACATGGTAAAGACCGCAGAGAACGCGGGGATGCAGATCCGGTTCCCGGTCAAAGGGCACCCGGAGCTGATGGCGCTCCTTCTTATTGATTGACGCAGATTACGGTGTGGGGATGAGACAATTGACAGAACACCTGTTAATACCTGCCGACCGGGTGGAAGTGACCGTCCTTGTCGACAACTATATTGATATTTTCGTACCGCCCGCGACTCCCGTGGACCGCCGCCTGCCGTTTGACCCCGGCCGCCTGCTCCTCGCGGAGCACGGTCTTTCCTGCCTTGTCCGGGTCTTTGCCGGGAAAAAGGAGTACGTGGTCCTGCTCGACACCGGTCTCTCACGGGAGTGCATGGCCTGGAACGCCCGGCAGCTGGGCATCGACCTCGCCGCCATCGAAGCAGTGGCCTTAAGCCACGGGCACTTCGATCATACCGGCGGCCTTGCCTCTGTCTTCTGCGGCGCAGGCAGGCAGATCCCGCTCATCGCCCACCCGGATGCATTCCTGAAGCGGCGGATGAACGGCCCGAAAGGAACCGCCGACATCCCCCGGCTCGATGCGGTAGAACTCAAAAAAACCGGGGCTGATATCCTGCAGCGCAGAGGGCCGTCTACGCTTACCGCCGGCCACCTGCTCGTGACCGGGGAAGTGGAGCGGAAGACCTCATTCGAGAAAGGGATGCCGGGCATGGAGATGTGGGTCAATGGCAGCTGGGCACCCGACCCGATCCTCGACGACCAGGCGCTCGTTATCAACGTGAAAGGCAAGGGCCTTGTCGTGCTCAGCGGCTGCGCCCATGCCGGGATCATCAATACCGTGGAGTATGCGAAAAAGATCACCGGGATCGATCATGTCCATGCGGTGCTTGGAGGATTCCATCTCACCGGGCCGGCGTTTGCAAAGGTGATCCAGCCCACGATCGAAGGGATGAAGAAGATCGACCCCGATTACGTGGTACCGATGCACTGCACCGGCTGGGACGCGATCAACCGGTTCTTTGAAGCGATGCCGGGGAAGTGTATCTTAAACACGGTCGGGACGACGTACGTGTTTGGTTAAAGCGCCCCCCGGGCTGGTCCCCCACCGTGTCATTGCGGATCTGTCAGGGTCTTATCTATGATGGAGAGCCTCAGGGCCGGGATAAAAAAAAATGAAACGACGGGCATTCTGTCGTGTCCAGCGGGGCTCCCGGGATAACCCCGCCGGCCCGGGACCAGAAGGCCCTGCCTGTTTTCAGGCAGGACCCGGGGATTCAGTCGTCGTCTCTGTCCTCGCTGTCAGGCCAGACATAATCATCGCCGGCTGACTCCGGCTGGTCTTCATAGATGTCCCTTACATCGCGGAAGGGGTCCTGTTCCGGGTTTTCCCCGCTCCAGGGATCCTCGTAGTCTCCGTGTCCTTTCTGTCCTGCAAAACCTTTACCGCTCCGGTTTGCCGCACGGTCTCGTATGGTCTTTCCCATCAGGTCTCACTCCATTTTTGAACTTGTACCGGTAAATCTAACATGAATCCTGCGTTTCCGGGTAAAAAATTTTTTGGCCCGACACCTTGAACAACGGTTCGGGCAGGGCACAAAAATACAAGAATGCGAATGGCAAAACTCCGGGTATGATGCAGAAGATTAAAGACACCGCGGGAGCCGGTATCCTCCTCTGGCTGATCGGGTACCTCGCATCGCTGGTACTGTTCTTCTCCCCGTTTACAGGGATCATGGGCTGGGTACTCATTGCCATTTTTACCCCGGTCACTATCGCGATTACGTGGTGGTGGTTCAGAGGCCGGGACCTTTCATTTCCCTATTATGCAGCAGTAGGGATCGCGTGGGCTGTCATTGCAGTGGTGCTCGACTACCTGTTCATCGTCCTGCTGTTCCATGCAACCTATTACGGCCCCGATGTGTTCGTGTACTATGCCCTGACATTCCTGATCCCGGTGGGAATGGGTCTTCTTAACTTCCACAGGAAACCGTCGGTAACAAAGGAATGAACCGGCCACCGGCCCCGTTTTTTCCGAGAAGGGGGGTGGCTTTCCGGGATTTGTGTCCGGGCACCGCAGCCGGACGAAAGGACTCTGGCCCGTTCAGGAACATGGTAAATTACCGTTCAATAACCGGCCGTGGATTTTTCATAAGAGCGTATTGTCTTTTTTGGCCAGGTACTCTCCAGGTTCTGATACGTTGGCGGTTGCCGGGGAATTTTTACCGGGCGAAAAACCGGTTGCCCGCCGCTACCGTACCAGGACCAACAAACCGGAAAGTGTACTTCTTCCTTTTAACTTGGGATCTCCTAATGACCGTATCCAATCCGGGCCCAAATTAAGCCTGGATCCCCCTCTCACCATCCGAAAAGAAGCCCGTATTGGGCTCTGTTTAAAAATAAGCCCATATCTGGCTTATTTTAGGAAACGGACGAAATAAAACAGACCCGATAATGTGGTTCTTTTGGCAGATCTCATGTGAAATTGCCACTTGGACGAACTGGAAAATGACCGCTGCCAGAACGCGGATATGGGGCTGTGAAGGGCATTATATGGGGTTCAATTTAGGCGTATTTTTGGAAACGGAGACAAATGCGCCGCTAAATTTCTCCTGCCTCAAATCGGACGGTTTTACGGGCGTTTTTAGGAGGCAAATGAGAGAGACTCCCTGAAGAACGTGCAATAAAAATAAGGATTTACCGGAACCGGAGATCCATAACCAGTCCGGATTTTTTTTAAAGAGGTGTTTCCGAATGCCGGGCGATCTTTCCTGTATACTTCGTTTACGGCAGGGTGCGCTGCACGCCGGTTTCCTTTGTGTCATACCCGCCCAATCGTTCGAGCACTGCCTTGAACCCGGGGGAACTGATCGTTTCCACCAGCGCTTTTACCCGGGGATCTGCCATGTGCGAGGCGCGGATGGTACGTTCGTACCGCTCGGTTGCCACCGGGACAAAACGGAGATGGAGAGCCTGTGTCGCTGAAAAGACTCCCATACCGGCATCCGCCTCACCGGATTTTACTGCAAGCGCCACGGCAAGATGCGTGGTTACTTCCCGGTCGTATCCCCGGATGTCCAGAGGGTCGATGCCCCGTTTCTGGAGTTCGAAGTCGAGCAGTATCCGCGTCCCTGCACCGTTCTGCCGGTTGACATAGGAGTGGTGCACGAGATCGTCAAACCCGAGACCATCACGCAAGATCACACCCTGCTGGCGTTCAGCAACACAGACCAGCACAATTTCCTGGCCGGGCATGTACTTTTCCAGGTACGATACGTTGAAACTCCCGTCCTTTTCCAGCAGGTGCATGGGTGCCGCGTGGCACTCGTCGTTCATCAGCGCAATGATGCCACCCATGCTGCCCACGTTTGTCGAGTGAAGATCCACGTCCCGGTACCGGAGCAGGTTGGCGAGGTAGTCGAGGACCGGGTCGTGGCTGCCGGTAATAAGGAGTGACAGCCCTGCATCGGCCCGGGGGATATGGTGTGGCGCAGCTGCATGTCCGGACCGATCCGGCCAGCCATTTTTTGCGCGTCCGAACCAATATGGGCAATTAAAAAAAACGGTGTGTATTTTATTTTGTTTATAGAAATTGTTCGGGTATTATCTGCGGACCTGAACGTGATTTTTCTCTCGCCGGTTGTCAATATCTTAAAAAAAATCAGGTCGCAGGTTAATCATTCGTAAAAATCAAAATCCCTGATTAATCTGTTATGTTGTACCGTCTGTGAATTAAGCAATCTTTAATTACTGCTCTTGATCAACTCTGGGATTAGACAAATTTTATCGAAGAAATTTTGTCTTTAATTTGTGTGTGATGTGCATGGCTTTTGCAGTACATGTAAACATGGAACGCTGTACCGGCTGCGGCAATTGTGTGGCTGCCTGTCCGGTCAACGCACTCGAGCTTTTTACGCTCGATCCTGTCACCCGGGAGAAGATATACCAGGTGCAGGATGGTAATGCGGTCAGCCTTGATGTCAAGGCTGAACTTTGTGCGGGATGCGGCGTATGCGTTGAGGCATGCCCGTATGGTGTGATCAGTCTCTCCGGAAAAGGTGCAACCGGGATCCCGGCCAGGACCTGATGCTAGGTGATTCAATGCCAGAAAAGAAAATTACCCTCAACATGATCACGTGCCGGACGATCCAGCAGGGCGTCGGCATGGAGGCAGGCAAAACATCGCAGAAATATTTTGACGCCTGCACGGTCATGCATATGCACCCCGATGACATGAAGAAACTCGGGGTATGGAAGAACACCAATGTCAAGGTCACGAGTTCTGTCGGCAGCGTGATTGTAAAAGCCGTCGAGACCCGTGAGGACCTTGTCCCGGGCCTAGCCCATATTCCTATGGGTCCCTGGGCAAACCGGATCGTCCCGGCCTATACATTCTCAACCGGCGAGCCGTGCTTCAAGGGATTCCCGGTCGATGTCGAGATCGCCGCGAACGAACGCATTATGGGAGCAGTAGAGGTATTGCAGGACGCCTGCGGCCTCTTAAAGAGGTGAAGATCAATGCCAAAAGAAGTAACTGATGTTGTATGCCCGTTCTGCGGTACCCTGTGCGATGATCTGATCATCACCGTATCTGATGACAACAAGACGATTCTCGGTGTCAAGAATGCGTGCGCAATCGGCGCCGAGAAGTTTAACCACCAGAGGCAGCCCGGCCGTGTCAAGCGCCCGAGAATGAGACAGGCTGACGGCTCCTACAAGGAGATCACCTACGATGAGGCGATTGACTGGACGGCAAAGATGCTCGTCAAGTCAAGGAAGACGCTCATGTACGGCTGGGCATCAACGAGCTGCCAGGCCATGTCCGTCGGCCACGAAATTGCAGAGAAAGTCGGCGGCATTGTCGATAACTGTGCAACTGTCTGCCACGGGTCGTCCCTGATTGCAATCGAAGATGTCGGTGTCCCGAGCTGTACGCTCGGTGAAGTCAAGAACCGTGCCGACCGCGTCATCTTCTGGGGCTGCAACCCGGCACACGCCCACCCGCGCCACATGTCGCGGTACTCGATCTTCCCGCGTGGTTTCTTTACCACCAAGGGCCACAAGGGCCGGAAGATCTACTGCGTTGACTGCCGGTACACCGATACCGCCAAGTGCGCTGACGGGTTCATTCAGATCCAGCAGGGCTTCGACTACGAGGTATTAGACGCCTTCAGGACAGCAGCCCGCGGCGAAGCGATTCCCGACGTTGTTGGCGGCGTCCCCAAAGAGAAGATCATTGAGGTTGTCGAGGACTTAAAACGCGGCCGCTTCTGTGTCATCTTCTTTGGCATGGGCCTCACCCACACCATGGGCAGGAACCACAACATCGATATCGCCATCAACTTCACCCGCGACATGAACGACTACACGAAATTCGCGATCATGGCCATGCGGGGCCACTGGAACGTTACCGGTTCCGGACAGGTGCTCGGCTGGCAGTACGGGTTCCCGTATGCAGTCGACCTCTCAAGGAGAGACCAGGCCCGCCACCAGACCGGTGAGACGACCTCTGTGGATCTCTTAAACCGCAACGAAGTCGAGGCCTGTTTCTACATCGCCACCGACCCCGGGGCACACTTCCCGGTAAACGCGATGATCAGCAGCTCAAGGAAGCCCACCGTCACCATCGACCCGCATATCAACTGCACCACCGAGATCTCGGACATCCACATCCCGGTCGCTCTTGTCGGTGTCGAAGTCGGCGGCTGTGCATATCGTATGGACAACGTCCCGATTGAGACCCGTAAGGTTGTCGACCCGCCAGAGGGTGTACTCACGGACGAGGAACTCTTAACGAAGATCAACCACCGTGTTGATGAACTCCTTGCAACGGGGGGTCAGTAAATGTCTGAATATATCATCAAAAACGGCCACGTCTTTGACCCGGTCCAGGGCATCAAGGGCGACAAGGCAGATGTTGCCGTCAAGGACGGCAAAATTGTCGACAATGTAGGATCCGGCGCAAAGGTCATCGATGCAAAGGGAAAGACCGTAATGGCCGGTGCACTCGAGGTCCACGCCCATGTTGCCGGCCCCAAGGTCAATGCCGGCCGCTGGTACCGGCCTGAAGACAAACATTTCGACTCCCACAAGACCGCCGGCATCACCCGCATCGAAGGCGGAAAGTCGATCCCGACTGTCTTTAAAACCGGCTACGAGTACGCCCGCATGGGGTTCACCTTCGCGATGGAAGCCGCGATGCCCCCGCTGTATGCCCGACACGTGCACGAGGAGATTCACGACACCCCAATCATCGATGAGGCAGCACTCCCCGTCTTTGGCAATAACTGGTTCATCCTCGAATACCTCAAGAACCATGAAGTCGAGAACACCGCTGCCTACATTGCATGGATCCTCCGCCAGACAAAGGGCTATGGTGTCAAGATTGTCAACCCCGGCGGCACCGAAGCCTGGGCATGGGGACTGAACTGTCTTTCTATTCACGACAAGGTCCCCTACTTTGATATCACCCCGGCAGAGATCATCAAGGGGACGATCGAAGCAAACGAGTATCTCGGCCTCCCGCACTCGATGCACCTCCACCAGAACAACCTGGGGAACCCCGGCAACTACACGACCACGATCGACTCCCTGAAACTCGCAGAAGGCATCAAGACAAAGAACAACTTCGGCCGGGAGCAGGTCCTGCACTCCACCCACATCCAGTTCCACTCCTATAAGGGTACGAACTGGGGAGACTTCGAGTCCGGTGCAAAGGAAGTCATGGACTACGTCAACAGGCAGAAGAATCTCACGATCGATACCGGTAACGTCACCCTTGACGAGACCACCACGATGACTGCGGACGGCCCGTTCGAACACCACCTCCAGTCCCTCAATCACCTCAAGTGGTTCAACGTTGACGTTGAACTTGAGACCGCGGCGGGTGTCGTACCATTCATCTACGATCCGAACAATGCGGTCTTTGCCAGCCAGTGGGCAGTCGGGCTTGAAATTGCGCTCTATGCAAAGGACCCGATGCGCTGCTTCATCACGACAGACCACCCGAACGCGGGACCGTTCACCCGCTACCCGAGGGTATACTCGTGGCTGATGAGTAAGAAGGTCCGTGACGAGCGCCTCAACTCCTTTAAGAAAGCCGACAAGGTCATCAGTGCAACGACCCTTGCAAACATAGACCGTGAGATCACGCTCTACGAACTGGCAGCCATGACCCGTGCAGGCCCGGCCAAGTGCCTTGGCCTGTCAAAGGACTACGGCGGCTTAAAACCCGGCATGACCGCCGACATCGCCATCTACAACATCAACCCCGACAAGTTCCCGTCGAGCGGCCCCGAGATCGAAAAGGCATTTGCCCAGGTCGCCTACCTCTTCAAGAACGGGAAGATCTGTGTCGAGGACGGTAAGGTTATCGATATGGGTCACAAGGAGACCTTCTGGGTGGATGTCAAGGTCCCCGAGAACAAGCAGGTCATGCATGATATCAAGGAGAAGTTCCTCCGCTACTACAGTCTGAACGAGAAAAACTACCCGGTCCCCGAGAGTTATGCACCGCACCAGCATATCCTCTCCGTGGATGCGACCCAGGCGTGAGGTGAAAAGAATGAACACGGTTACACTCACAATAAAAACGCAACCGGAACTCTATCTGGAACTCGAGAAGGTCAACCCTGACACATTTGCCGGCAAGAAGGCCGACGAGATTGCAAATCTTCCCGTTTTCCAGGGAAAGGAGATCCTGACGCTGGGCGACTTCTTTACCGTTACCGGGGAGGCAGGAGCAACAGCAGCAGACACGAAGATTGTCATCAACGGCGACTGCACGAAGATGAAGTATATCGGCGCCAAGATGACGGCCGGCGAAGTGGTTGTCAATTCGGCCTGCGATATGTACACCGGCAGCTGGATGAAGGGCGGAAAACTCACCGTTAATGGCGATGTCCACTCCTTCTGCGGCCTTGCAATGGCGGGCGGCGAGTTCACCATTAACGGCAATGCCGGAAACTATCTCGGCGCCGCATACCGTGGCGACTGGAGAGGCATGAGCGGCGGCGTCCTCCGCGTGAAAGGCAATGCCGGCTCCGATGTCGCAACCTTCATGACCGGTGGTACGCTGATCGTTGAGGGCGATGTCGACATCCATCTCGGTACCCACATGGAGGGCGGCACCATCATCCTCAAGGGCAATGCCAACCGCCGTGTCGGCGGGCAGATGGTCAAAGGTGAGATCTATGTCTATGGCACCATCAACGTCATGATGCCCGGCTACAAGCCGGTCGGGGACGTCGAACTCGACGTTGACGGCACCAAGTCAAAATTCGTCGATTACATCGGTGACCTCGGCGAGCGCCACCCCAAGCGGAAAGGCGAGACCGTTTACGGCCACCTGTACATGAAAAAATAATAAAAAAAACATCTGTCACACACGCGGTGAGGGATCACGTCCCTCACTCTTTTTTTGATATCCGCATTTCTTTCAGGATTATTTTTGTGCGACCAGAATACAAAAGGCCGTACAGGTGGTGTTCAGGAGAGATCCGGGAAAAACCTGCTGCTGCCAGCAATGCGGTCACGTCATCCACACGGCAGATTGCCAAGTGGGTCTCAAAACCGGTAATTATACTCTCCCGCATACCGGTTGAATGCGGAAATGGCGGTCTTCATCCCGCCCCGCTCCTTTAGGGAAGCCTGATCTTCATTTTCTCCCGGAGGGATTCTTCGATCCCGTGCATCTTCATGATACCCTGCTCACCCTCCCGGGAATAAAAAAGCAGGAGGTGGAAGTAGTCCGCAGTCAGGTCAAAATATTCCTTCCTGTACCGCACTTCCACACTGGTGTCACCGGCAAATCCCCTGATGGAGATGAAGTGCTCCTGCTCAAAGGAAAAGTACGGGCGTTTCATGTGGGGATATTCCCTGACGGTCCCGAATAACCGGAGAAACGCGAGGAAGGCTGGCGTGAGCGGCTCGTCGAGCATATATTCTTTCATCAGGGAGCCATCGACACAGACCTTGCTCTGGATGGATTTAACGACCCGCACCTTCGGCCACCTCCCTTACTGCTTCTGCTGCCGTCCGGCACTCAGCGGGCGTTGTAAGACCGGAAAAACTCACCCGCACGCAGCCTTTTCCGCCATCGATCCGGTCGTGGACGAGCGGGGCGCAGTGGAGGCCGGTCCGGGTGATGATATTGTACACCTTTGCGAGAATGTACCCGGCCTCGTCATTTTCAAGGTTCCGGATGTTGAAGGAGACAACCGGGAGATCGGGAGCAGGGGTGTAGTGGGTGATCTCCGGGCTTTTTTTAAGTTCGCTTGTGAAGAGCGTGGTAAGGCCCCTGCATTTATTGGTGATTGCGTCCTGTCCCTGATGTTCGATGGAGCGGATGCCGGCAAGGAGCGAGGCAATACCGGGGTAGTTCGGGGTCCCGGTCTCGAACTTCTGCGGCATATCCTGCGGGTGGGTAAGGGTGTGGGAGTCCGTGCCGGTCCCTCCCTGCCGGACGGAATCGACGGCCTCTGGATCCTCAAGGTATAACCCCCCGATACCGGGGAGCCCGAAAAGCGCCTTATGCCCGGTAAGGACAAACGCACCTGAAGGGATCTCTGACAGGTTGACCGGGATCTGTCCGACAGTCTGCGATCCGTCAACGATGAGGAAAATTTCGTTTGACGCACAGTACTCCGCAACGGGCCGTACATTTTGCAGGGAGCCGAGCACATTGCTCCCATGCGTCATCACCACGAGCCGGGTCCCGGGCCGGATTGCCTTTTTGATTTCCTGAAGCGTGACATACCCGTCCTGGCATGGTACGATGGAAAGCGAGAGATGCCCTTCCCCGGCAAGAGTGTGCAGGGGGCGAAGCACGGAGTTGTGCTCCAGTTCTGTTGTGATCGCGTGGAACGGCGTTTTCTCTTTTTTCACAAATCCGTGGATGAGCAGGTTGAGGGAATCCGTCGCGCTCCCGGTGAAGATAAAATGGTTGGGTTCCTCTGCGTGGAGAAGACCGGCAAGGGCATCCCGGGTTGCCGAGGGATAATCCGTTGCTCCTCCGGCAGTTGACCGCCCCTGCTCGAAAAAGGGCGTCTGCAGGCACCGGGCAACTTCTGCAAGGACTTCCGGCGGTTTTGGCCAGCTCGTCGCCGCGTTGTTGAGATAGATGAGCGGTGGTTCGCCCGCTTCCCTGTGCTCTGCCATTGTTAGAGGTTTGGTCATGGTCTGATTTGGTTCTTTTGACAAAAATCCGGGGGGCCGGATGAGCCGGAAAAAAGAGACCGGACAGGTCGTGCTCAATTAAAATTCAATACGCTAATATGGAGCGAATGATAATAGGTTACATACCTGAGTGCAGGCGAATAACACGAGGTTATCACAATGGACAAGTATGTGTGCATGATGTGCGGTCATATCTATGACCCGGCTGTCGGAGAGACCAAGGCGTTCAACAACACGATTCTGGTAAACACGGACAGACTGGAAGAGTACGAGGGCAAGGTCATGGCAAAAGTGCCGATCAAGGCCGGCACGACATTTGCCGATCTTCCCGCTGACTGGAAGTGCCCCTCCTGCGGCCACCCCAAGTCCTACTTCCGCAAGATGGAACCTGATACCCTCCGCGCCATGCGGACGATCAGCTACTGATCTCATCAGGTTCGTTCACTATTTTTTTTTTAAATCCGTTTCTCATCATCAGCGCCCGCTCCGCCGCGTGAAGGATAATCACAGGACTACCCCGGGAAACGGATCCAGACGTACGGGATCGTTCTCTCGTTTCCGGCGTTTTTCGTTTATCGTACTTTCAGGACCGGCTGACTAAGGGAACCTGCCCCTCAATGGCCTGCCGGTAGAGCCGTTCAGGAAAGGTTGCGTGAAAGATCGAGGCGTAGAGCGGGTAAGGTACCGGTGCGTGGAAATTTGTGGTCTTGTCCGCAAATACGACTGCCATTGTCCGCGTTTTAACATCGTATCCGATCTCGCGGATCCGGTTGGATACGTTCCTGTCCCATACCATGTTCATACTGTTCTCCCGGGCACCCGGATGGGAGCCTTACGCGGCAATGAGCCGGAGAAGGAGATAAGGATTGTGCCTGAAAAGCGGCCCGGTGAGTATGAACAGGATCAAAAAAAGGGAGTGACTCTCACCAGAAACCTAAAAAAAATCTGACGATGAGTCCCACAAGAACTCACCCGGCTCCTCACGTTACGTACGCTTCAGGGCTGGCCCGCTTACCTGGGGAATCTTCCCTTCAACCATCCCTTTGTAAAGCCGCTCAGGGAAGGTTGCGTGGGCAAGCATGTTATAGAGCGAATACGATACCGGTGCATAATACCTGAGTGTCGTATCCGAAGAGACGACTGCCATTTTTTCTGTAGCGATATCATATCCGATCTCGCGAATCTGATTGGATAGGTGCCTGCTCCAGACCATTGTCATAGTTTACTCTTCCTCGGCACCAATGAGAGTGCCACCTGTGACAATGGGACCGAGAAGGGGATAAGACTTGGGGATGGGGGTGTTTAACGTGGGAAATGGGAGTGAACCATTGTTAAAACAGACGCTGGTTGGTTTTTTCCATCGCGATCATGATCCCACTCAAAAAAACGATCCGGACAAAACAATCCCTGATAAAAAAATGTCTGCAGGTACCGCCTTCAATCGGATTATTCTTCCGAAAGGTTCCGATCCACAACGACCGGACATGATTCGCGGTATCACTGCACTATCGAATTGATCTCTTTCTTGAACTTATCAAAGTCAAGTTCGTCCAGTTGTTCCGGAAGGAGCGACCCGGTTGAGGCCTGCCGGTAAATCCAGTAGACAATCTTGTCCACGACCCGGATCACGTCCTCAGGCGATTTCACATCGACAAGGTGCCGGCCGATTAACGGGTGCCGGCCGCGGTGACCGCCCACTGTAATGCGGTACTCCGGCGGGGCGCCCCGGATAATGTGGAACGGACAGGGAAGGATGCAGAACCCGCACTCCATGCATTTGGCAGTAGTAACGACAACGAGACCATCCTGGACATCGATCGCTTTCTCCCGGCAGTAGTAGGTGCAGGTACCACAGCCGGTGCAGAGCCCGGGATCCCGGATCGGCTTCTGGATGCCGGTGATCCCGATCTCGTTGAGCCGCTCGCTCTCGCAGCCGTTCGGGCAGGAGGAGATCGCAATCCGCACTTTCACCGGCAGTTCCTTGCCGAAGAATTTCTTATCGATCTGTTCTGCAAGACCCACGCTGTCGATGATGCCGAACTTGCAGTGCCGGCTCCCGAGGCATGAAGTCACATTCACGATTTCTTCCCGTTCGGCACCGAGCGGTGTGCCATTTGCCTCAAGATCCCCGACCAGCTCTTCCAGTATAGATGGGTTGACGTGCGGGAGCTCCAGTGTCTGTCGCGTGGTGAGGTGGAGGCTTTCGATCCCGTGCCGGGCTGCGATCTCCCCCAGCCCTTTCATCTGGGCGGGTGTGATCATGCCGGCCGGCATGCGGAGCCGGACGATACAGAAGTCGGGATCGCGTTCTGTGATGATCCCGCCCCTTGTATAGAGGTCCTGGCTGACCGATTGGCTTCGGCGTGGCATAGTACTCTAGATGTGTTGGTTGTACGAGTGGATAGACATTGTTAATGTACTAATGATTATACTATACGATTACCAAGTATTGTACACCTATGCCAAAGCAGTCCGAATACATGGAGGCATTCTTCGGGGTGGAGCTCAACACCAAATTTGAGGATATGATCAGTGAGCTCAAAGATGCCGAGGAGAATCTCAAGGAACTCTCCACGGAGATCGGGACACTGACCCAGAGCCTTAACCCGGAAGAGTTCAAGGAACTCATCAAAGAGTGCCGGGCGGTTTCCTACGAGAACGCCCAGCAGATCAAGGATGTCCGGACCTTCCTTGATTTCTACCTCAAATCCGACAAAACTTCAACCCATATCATTCTCGAACGGGATGCCTACATGAAGATATACCAGATCTTCAAGTGGGACGGAGCGGACGTGCGGGACTTAAAACGCTGGATAAAAGAGCTCAAGGAGATCTGCGAAAAAATCGGCCTGAATCCCCGCGACCTGATCAATTTCAAGAAGCTCACCGCCCAGCCGGTACCGGACGAGCTTGCGAAGTTCCCGGTGTATGCCCTCGACAAGCAGGGATATTGCCTCACCGGGCCGGCATTTGACATCGTGATGCATATCGATGAAGTCCGCGAGAAGATGGAAGAGAATAACTCGTCATAATTTTTTTTAAATCTCCCGTTCCTTGCAGTACCCGCCCGTCCTCGCGGGAGAACGAGGAGGCTGGCCGGTTTTGCACATCTCCTCCGGTATGCGGGAGAACCTCCTTTCCGGAACCTAACAGACCTCTTCTTCTGACACATCGCGAACAAAACTCATAATAATCAGGTTCGTATAACGTTAAGTGAGAGATACGCCATGACCTCACATTTTTTTCTTTTTGGAGGGGCCATCACGCAGGAGCGGCTATCCTGGATCGAGGGATGCCTGAAATTTTTCTTTGTCAACCTCAACCCCGAGATCCTCCTGCACCATACCCGGGACAGCGGGGAAGGAATTTTTGTTTTCCTCCTGACCGGGGATGCACTTTACAGCCTTCATGAACCCGATACCCTGCGGATCTGGGAGATCATCCTTTCCCTGCCGTCCGTCAGGATCATCTGTGACCGGGAGGAACTTGAACGCCGGGGCGTCTCGATCGAAGGCCTGAAGATGAAACACTACGAGCAGGTTATCGATCACAACCGCCTCGGGGTCAGCGGCCAGCAGTCATTCTGGAATGATGTGGCGCAGATCGCACGGCAGCACGAACAGCCGATGCCGAGCACGATCGGGTATCTTCAGATCGAATCGCCGTACATGCACCGGTCAGCCGTCTCTGCGGTACGGTGCCTTGCGGCAGCGCTTGATGTCCACGCGGCAGTCGACCTGTATGCCTATCTTGACGGCGTCCACGTGAGCCACAGTGGCCAGAACCCGACAGAATCCGAGAATATCGGGAGCGGGCTTGAGGCTATCAGCGAGAAGGCAGCAAAACGCGGGCTGCAATGCCAGATGATCGCCTGCTCGAAGTACGCCGCATCACGGGGGTACAGCACGTGGGATGATGGCAAAGGGCAGGTGGTCTCGGCCTGCACGATCAGGCCTTTTAGGATCCGCAGTCTCACGGAGATGATCCACCGGTTCCGTCGCAACCATATCATCCTCGGGGAAAATGTCGCATCCATTCACATGAAAAAGGATACGTCTCCCTCGTTCTCATCAGAAGAGACAGGTCTTTTCCCGCCTCTGACGATTCTTGTCACCAGTACCCCGTATAGCACCGAAAAGGCACTTGGCGCGATCTCGCTTGGCGTCGCCGCTGCTGCACAGGGTATCGTGACCCGGGTGATCTTTATCGAGGACGGCGTTTACGGTCTCTCCGGCAGTCACCAGCTGGAGAAGGGGACTCCCTCGTTCAACCTTCAGGAAATGATCAATCTCGTCGCCGGCAGTGAGAACCTCCAGTTCTTTGCATTCCAGCCATCGCTGCACCTGCGTGAGGTAACAAAGAACCCGAAACTGAATGCCGTACTCAACATTGGCATGCCGGAACTGGGGAACCTGCTCTTTTCTTCTCCGAAAGGGGGGCAGGCAGGCCACCAGCGGGTTCTGTTCTTTTGAACCGGGGGGCGGCAGCGCTGACGGCGTGGGTGTATAAAAAAGATCTAACAAGGAATTACTTCCTTTTTGCCATCTCGAGGAATGCCTCGATACGGGTCCTGATCTGGCCGACATCGCCCTGCGAGTAATCGGTCTCGATCTGGAGGAAGGGCACGTTCCCGTGCCTGGCGAGGTAATCCCTGAGCACGCGGGACTCGACGTTGTAGGTGTGGCAGCCGGTCCACGTGATGTCAACAACCCCATCAGCATGGTACTCCTTTGCGAGTTTTGCCAAAAGTTCGAGCCTGCCGGTGTTCGGGCTCATGCAGGAGCAGGGCGTTTCGAGATACTTGTCGGCAATCGCATCGAGCGGTGAGCCGGTTGTTGCGACATCATAAAGGAACTGCTTCATGCCGGAGCAGTTCTCGATGTAGACAATTGCAGCGCCGGACTCCTCTATGATCTTTGGGACCTTCTCTGCACCGATACCCGTCGGGACACCGGTGACGATGATCCTTCTCGCAGTCTTCGGGAACGCACCCTCGCCCTTTACCTTCATTTCCTTAAGTTCGGCAATCAGGTCCCTGAGCTGCTGGTTGAAGGCAGCCTGGTCAAAGGTGAAGTTGCGGGCCCATATCACCTTGAGCAGATCCGTCCCTGAGAGCGGGGCCGGGATTGCCGTGTTCAGGGACGCCAGTTCCCTTATCAGGGCCCGCTGTTCGTTGAGTTCCGTAATCGCGGCCCTCATCTTCGCATCGGTAATGGTGACGCCGAGACGTTTCTCGATCTCCGTTTTGCACCGGGAAACTTCGGAGCGCCAGTACTGCTTCTGGGCTTCCCCCTTTGCACTCTGCGGCAATTCAAGGACAACGGTCGGCTTGAAGCCCGCCATGAGTTCGAACATCTTCTTCTTGCCGTCGCATGTGGTCTCGCCGATAATAAACTCAGAGTTGTTGAAGAACGCACACTTCTCCGAGATCGCAAAACCATAGGAGGACTTGATCAACGGGCATACGTTCCGGGGCAGGTATTTCTCACCTTCTGCGATGGGCTCCTCCTGGGTGGAACAGAGGGTCACCGGTACCGCATCTGCGGCAACGATGAGTTCCTGCGGCGCAAACACGCAATAGAACCCGACGAACTTTTTCCCCTGTTCGCGTACGCTCCTGATCGCTGCTGACGCACTCGGTATTACCGAATCGAACCAGGTCATTTTTTCTGCTCGCATAAGGAATCCTTCCGTTATTGCTGGTCTGACGGTGTTGGACTGTCTGCTCCCGCAGGGTCATCCCGTTCCCGCAGGATGATCTTTGCGGTCTCTTCTGCAACCTCACCGGTGAAGGCAACACACTGCTGCATATGTTCTGGTGATTTCAGGACCATGCCGCGGATCAGGGAGCGGCAGCAGAGACAGCCGTGCCGGCTGGCAAAAAAATTGTGCAGTTCCCGGGAGAGGCAGAGACACCGGTCAATCCGGGGATCCTTTGGCTGGTCCCTGCCAAAGACCATCCCGATGGCCATTACGCCTCCGGTCACCGCACCGCAGGAGCAGCCGGCGCCGCCGATCCCGATGGGAAAGCCGGAAGCGAGCCGCACGACCTCTTCCGGGTAGCCGAGCCCGAACTCGTCATTGATGGACTTTACGATCGCTTCGGAACAGTAGAACTGGCCGGAGCGATAGTACTCCTCTGCGATCTTCCGGATCCGTGACGGATCCGGCCCTGATCCACTTTCCTGATGAGCCTGATTCCGGTGATGGGGGGCATGGGGCTCCATAGTACTACTCAACCCTGGTATGATCCTAAATATTTTCTGATGCACAGAGCGCAGCCCCAATCGCACCGACAATCTGGGGATCGGGTGGTACAAAAACAGGTACGCCCATCTCGCTTTCGAGAAGGGTCCGTGCGCAGCCGTTTAAGGCAACACCTCCGGCAAAAAATATTTTTCCCGTTGGTGCAACCCGTTTTAAGAGGCCCGCGGACCGGCTCACGATGGCTTTGTGAATCCCAAGGGCCACGTCGTTCCTATCCGCACCCTGGGAGATGAGGGATACAATTTCGGATTCTGCAAAGACGGTACACATGCTGTTGATTTTTTCCGCCCTCTTTGCAAAGAGCGCTGCGGCAGAGAATTCTTCCAGCGTAAAACCAAGTGCGGTCGCCATGACCTCAAGGAAACGGCCGGTCCCCGCAGCGCACCGGTCGTTCATCTCGAATTTACACAAATTGCCTTTTTCGTCCAGCGAAATGGCCTTGGTGTCCTGTCCGCCGATGTCAAGGACCGATCCGCAGTCGTCTGAAAAAAAGCGGGCTCCCCGAACAAAGGCGGTGATCTCGCTTACCACCGGGCAGGCAAGGTGCCCTTTGATCAGGTGCCGCCCGTACCCGGTCGCGGTAACGCGATCAAACGCCACGCCGGCCATAAGTTCCCGTGCAGTCCCCAGCGGGTTGTGGGAGGTAACCGTCTTGCGGGAAAAAACGAGTTTGCCGTTTTCCAGCACGGCAAATTTGATAGTACGCGATCCGATGTCGATTCCTGCGTATCTCATTTTCTCTTCAGGCGCTCGTTGAATGCCTCGATACGTGTCTTGAGCTGGCCGGCATCTTCCTGGCTGTAATCGGTCTCCAGACGCAGGGTCGGGATGTGTGATTTTTCCAGTTCCTTTTCCACCGGGCCGCTCTCGATGATATAAGGCTGGCAGAACTGGAGGCTGTAGTGGATGACCCCGTCTGCATGGAGTTTTTTGGTCATCTCCTTTACATAGTTTACCCGTGAGGGGTTCGGGGTAAATACTGCACAGTCGACATTGAAATACCGGTCGGTAATAGCATCGAGCAGTTCTTCCACGGTGTTGCCCTTTATTTCGGTCAGCCACCGGGTGCCGCGTTCTCCCACGCAGGATTCCTCGCCAACGATCACGGCATTGCTTGTCTCAATGAGCAGCGGCAGCTTCCAGTTCGGGACGGCCATCGGGCATCCCGAGACAATGACACGTGTTGTCCCCTTGGGGAAGACACCCTTGTGGTTCTTCACGCGCTCTTCGAGCTCGTCACAGAGCTTGTTGACCGAGTCGGTGAATCGGACAGGATCATCGTGGAAGAAGACCTGGTTGATGAGGAGCGCGTCAAGTCCCGAGATCGGTGCCGGGTCTGCAGCACGGATTGCAGCAAGACGGATCATTGCCTTGCGCTTTGCATTGACAATCTCGATTCCTTTCTTAAGTGACTGGACTGTGACCTTCTTTCCGCTCTCTTTTTCGAGTTTTGCAATGAACTTGCGGTACTCCTCTTTGAGTAACTGCCTTCCCGTCTCACTCTTTGTCTGCGGGAGGTCCATGACATAGAGGTCCTTTACGAGTGGCCGGAAGATCTCATACGCCTTCTTCTTGCCATCGCAGGTATTCTCCCCGACAATGACATCGCACGACTCCACATAGGGGCAGAGCTTCCCGAGCTTGAACCCGAACATGGACTTGATAAGCGAGCATGTGTTCCGCGGAAGGAGTGCCTCAGCCGCTTCAAAGCCCAATTCCGCACCGGCGCATAACCCGACTGCCACACCGTCCACGGCAAGGACGAGCTCTTCGGGAACAAAAACGCAGTACGAGCCGATAACTTTCCTACCCTCGGCCTTTGCATCCACCAGCTCCTTGATGCGCAGCCCGTGGACTTCGCTCATCACAAAATCAAAGTACTTCATTCCCTCGGGGCGGTTCTTCTGGGAAAGGAAAATGTCGGTATAGGCTTTCCCAAGACCTGCGAGCAGTGCGTTATGGCCGTCCACATCAAGACCGAGCGACGTCCACATCTCCGTGTAATCTGTCATTGTTGTACAACCTGCCTTGTCGATGATATCAGATTTTTTTGACTTCTGCCTTTAACGCGATTGCATGCTGGATGGTGAACATGCCCATGCAGTGCGTCAGGGAATATTCCTTGAGGTCCTTGAGCTGGGCTTCGGTTACATCGCCCTTCACGTCCATAAAGACGCGGAATGCATTTACGAGAGGATTCTTGCCGAGATCGAACTGGGCGGTATAATCGAGATCGGCCTCGACCCGGGTCTTCACGCTGGTAAACTTGATGTTTCTGATCGAGGCCTCGGTCACAAGGGTGCTTGAGAAACAGGCGGCAAACCAGAAGAGGCCAAATGCCATCGGACCGGGACGGCTGGCAGGCCCGGCAAAGTTGGGGTGGCTTGATTCCATCGTGTAGGTGCCATCCTTTACCTTAACCACCGACCGGAACTGCGGTCCGCCTTCTGTAAAGTGCCAGTCGCCTTCGATCTTTGCGGTGAACTTTGCATCAGCCGGGTTCTTCTGGATCTCTTTTTTGTACTCAATCACCTGCTTGGTGTCGATGTTGTTGATGCTCATTAGTTAACCCCTCACTTTGATTTGGAGTGAGTGTTAATAAAATTTATTAATCCTGCAGGATTTATTCTGTAATGATTTTTACCCGCCCCGGAATCAGGGTGGTTTTGTTGTGCCGGACGAGAGCCCCTGCGATCTCTTTTGGAGCCGGAATCTCCTTGCCCGAAACACCCCCTCTCCCTCCCCGGTGATGGTAACGAAGGGAACTTTTGCGGCCTTCATGGTTCATCCTGCCAGACCGAAACAGTAAACACCCCCCGCCTCTATCGTACAATAATGGCAGACGAAAAGTACAAGATAGTCGTTTTTGGTGCATTCGGGGCGGGGAAATCCACGCTGATCCAGACGCTCGACCCGCAGGCAAAGCACATCGAGGCCGAGTGTTCGGGTGGCACCACGACCATCGCCCTCGACTACGGCCGGGTGCAGCTCGGCGAAAAAAGAGTCTACCTGTACGGGACCCCCGGGCAGGAGCGTTTCGAGTTTGCCCGGGAGATCATCGGGAAAGGCATGGACGGGGCAATCCTGCTCGTGGATGCAACATCCCCCGTCGATGAGTTCGTGGAGCACCTCTATACTTCGATTGGTGCCGAGAAGATCCCGTTTGTTGTCTTCCTCAACAAGTGCGATGCGGTCGGTGCAAAACCCGATGAGGCAAAAGTGCATTTCCCCGGCGCCGGGTGTGCGGCCGTCTCATCAAAGGACCGCAAACAGGCACTCACTGCTGTCGAGAATTTCATCGGCACGCTCCGTCCCCACGTCACCGGCAGCCCATCGGCATAAGGGGTGAGATCCCCCGGCACTCTTCATCGGCGCCGCTTTTTTTGACCCGGGGCGATCCGGTGGTCGCTGCTATCCCCCTTTGTATAGGGTACGAATTTTGCGCCCTGCATCCGGATCCCGGAGACAATCGCCTGCCCTGCTGCATGTGCCCCTTCTGTTGTCACCGCTATCACGTCTACCGCGTCCGCAAGCGGCCCGGCCCGAACCTTGGGTGCGAGGATCTCCTGCACCTGGAAGATCCCGGCCGAACTGGACATGTGGATCAGAAGGCCGATGGGCTTTTCCGCTCCTTTTTTGATCTCGACTTTTTCGATGGCAAGCGCTGAGACCGAGTGGATCGTGATGCTTCCCGATTCAAACGCGACCCGGCCCCGTCCCTTGGTCATATCGGTCGAGTCTGCGATGCAGACGAGTGCCGCCTCGATGGTGATCGGCCGCGGCACCCCGTGATGGGTGTACATGGCAGAGAGGATGAACGACCGGATCGCGGTGCGCTGTGCCGGATCTTTATAGATCTGTGGCAGGAGCCGGTCGAGGATGGGCATCACGAGCACTAAACCGAGGTCCGCGTGGTCCTCGCGGTGCACCATGTTCCCGAGGTCGTGGCAGAGCATCGCGGTCAGCACCACGAGCGCCGCGTCGTCCCGGTCCCCGAATTTGCCGGTGATGATGTCGGGCATAAACGGCGAACCGTCCAGCAGGTCAAGCATGGTGAGCGCTGATGCGGTGGCGACCGTGACATGGGTCCTGCCGTGGTCGTTCATCCCCAGTTTCGTCGCAGCGACATAGTTTGCCATCCGCCAGCTGGCCTGCACCTCAGGATCCCCGGTCAGGAGTTCCCACATTTTTTTTGCCCGGGGCCGGTGGGCGAGATGGTGATCGATGATCCCCGTGGAATGGTCTTCGAGATCAGGATCTTCTTTGACGGGTATTTTTTTCATGCTCGCTTCCTTCGTGTATACTCTCTCCGGCCCGGCACATAGGTGTTGCTTTGGGCCCTCTCCGGGCAGAGTATTGTCCACACGGGGAATCAAAAAGGGGAAACCAGCACCCACTCATTTATATTCCCCGTCAGTTAATTACCGAATAGGAGCCGGGGCACTGGATGTATCACGTTATCTATGTCGATGATGAACCGACCCTCCTTGACGTTGCAAAAATTTTCCTGGAGGCCACCGGAGAATTTTCCATCGATACAAAAACATCTGCACAGGATGGGCTTGACGCCCTGCGGGACCATGTGTACGATGCCGTGGTATCAGATTTCCAGATGCCGGGAATGGACGGCATCGGATTTCTCAAAGCTGTCCGGGCGGGGTTTGGCAGCATCCCTTTCATCCTTTTTACCGGCCGGGGCCGTGAGGAAGTGGTCATTGAAGCCATCAACAACGGCACGGACTTTTATATCCAGAAAGGGGGTGATCCAAGGGCGCAGTTCGCCGAGCTCGCCCACAAGATCCGGCAGGCAGTAGCCTGGCGTACTGCTGAACGTTCCCTTATCGAATCGGAGAAGAGACTCTCTGATATCATCAACTTCCTTCCCGATGCTACGTTTGCCATCGACAAGGCTGGAACTGTCATCGCGTGGAACCATGCCCTTGAGGAGATGACCGGTATTGCGGCGTCCGACATGATGGGAAAGGGTAATTACGAGTATGCAGTTCCGTTTTATGGGGAACCAAGGCCGATGCTGATCGACCTGGTCTTCTCGCCACCCGGGGAACTGAGCACCGGATATTCCCATATTGTCCGGGACGGTACGATGCTTGCTGCGGAGACGGTGCTTCCCCGCCCTCGGGGAGAACCGCGGACACTCTGGGGAAAGGCGAGCCTGCTCTACGACAAGAACGGGCAGATCTCCGGCTCGATCGAGTCCATCCGGGACATCACCGTGAGGAAAAAAGCAGAAGAGATTGTGGCAAAACAGTACAGGCTCCTCGCAGAGAGCGAGTTCCGGTTAAAGCGGGCGGAAGTGGTGGCCCATGTCGGCCACTGGGAATACCACCTTGACACCGGAATGATGCTGGCTTCAGAGAATGCCGCTGCCATATATGGTGTAACAGAGATTGAGATGCCGATTATCGCGGTCCAGAAGATCCCCCTGCCGGAGTACCGGCGGGTATTGGACGATGCGCTGGCCTCCGTCATCAGGACTGGCGAGCCCTATGATCTGGACTTCAGGATCCGGCGGCCTTCCGACGGGGCACTGCGGGATATCCATTCCATCGCCACGTATAACCCGGAAAAGCGGGTGGTCTTTGGCATCATTCACGATATTACCGAACGCAAGCAGACCGAGACCGAGCTTGCGGCAACAAATGAACAGCTCACTGCCGCCGAAGAGAAACTGCGGGGGCAGTACGACTCCCTTGCTGCCAACCAGAAAGCGCTCGCCGCATCCGAGGAAAAATACCGGGCGATCCTTGAAAATATCCAGGATGTCTATTACCGCACGGACATACACGGGACCCTCGTGATGATCAGCCCCTCCGGGGCCGGGCTCCTCGGATACGCGGATGCAGGAGAGATGACCGGCCGGCCGGCCACGGAATATTATGCGGATCCGGCACAGCGGGAAGATCTCATTGCTGCATTAAAAAAAGGCGGCGCCGTCTTTAACCGGGAGACCCTGCTGAAACGGAAGGATGGTGCTCTCGTTACGGTCTCTACGAGCAGCCATGTCTATTATGATGCGAATGGGGACTATGCCGGGATTGAGGGCATATTCAGGGATATAACGAAGGTCTGGAATGCAAAACGAGAACTCCGGGCTGCGTATGAACAGATCACCGCTGCCGAAGAGGAACTGCGCGGGCAGTACAACGAGCTCGCCCAAAGTGAACGCCAGCTCCGGGAGAATGAAGAGAATTTTCAGAAAATGGTTGAATCCGCACCTGATGCCATTTATATTTCCATCGCTGAGCAGTTTGTCTATGCCAACCCGGCCATGGTCAGGCTGATGGGAGCCACATCGGCTGACCAGCTGCTCGGGACACCGCTCTATGACCGGATTGACCCGAAGTACCTTGCAGCGGTGCATGAACGGGCCCGGATTGTGATAAAAGAGCACAAACCGGTCGGGCTCGGAGAGACTGTATACCTGAGGATGGATGGTACACCGGTTCCGGTTGAATCTACGGTTGCTCTCATCCGGTACAACAACAAGCCCGGCGGCCTTGTTATCCTCCGCGATGTCTCGGAACGCAAGGGAGCAGAAGATGCGCTCAAAGAAAGCGAGAAACGGTACCGGGACCTCTTTGAGATCAACAATATCGTCATGTTCATTGTTGACCCGGAGACCGGCAGGCTTGTGGATGCAAATGCCGCTGCCAGTCGTTACTATGGGTACAGCAGGGAAGAATTTTCCGGGCTCAATATCACGGAGATCAACATCCAGGATCCTGACGTTACCCTCAGGGATATGGCTCACGCGAGGGTGGATGAGGGAGCAGTGTTCCAGTTCCGGCACCGGAAAAAAAGCGGGGAGATCCGGGACGTCGAAGTCTTCAGCGCTCCCATCATACAGGAAGGCCACCGGTACCTTCATTCAATCATCCAGGACGTGACCGAACAGCGGCGGGCACAGGAGGCACTCAAAGCGAGCGAACAGAAGTTCCGCGATATCTTCAATAATTCCACCGATGCGATCTATCTCCACGAAATTCAGAAAGACGGCACTCCCGGCAGGTTCTCCGATGTGAACGATGTCGCCTGCCGGATGCTTGGGTATACCAGGGAAGAGTTTCTGGGAAAATCCCCTCTTGATATTGCCACGGAATACCACAACCCCCCACGGGAAAAAGTCTTTGAAGACCAGCGGACACTGGGGGTGGCGAGATTCGAGACGGAACAAAAGACAAAGAGCGGGACCCTCATACCGGTGGAAGTCAACACCCATGTCGTCACTATCCAGGGAAGAAATGTGATCCTTGCCGTTGTCCGGGATATAAGCGCACGAAAAAAGGCGGAGGAAGTGATAAGGCTCGCCAATAAAAAGTTAAATCTTCTCTCCGGCATCACCCGCCACGATATCAAAAACCAGCTCACGGCGCTGCTTGAGTATATTGACCTCTCAAAGATGACCGTGCAGGACCCGGATCTGAAAAAAATCATCGATAAGGAAGAAGTGGTTGCACACAATATCCAGCGCCAGATCGAGTTTACGAAGGAGTATGAGGACCTGGGGGTGAGCGCCCCGTCCTGGCAGGATGTAAAGAATTGCGTGACGCTCGGCGTCACAGGCCTGGACCTTTCCGGCACAGCACTGGACGTTACCGGTCTTAGCAATGTTGAAATTATTGCCGACCCCCTGCTCCAGAAAGTGTTTTTCAACCTTGTTGACAATGCCCTGCGGTATGGCGGGAAGGCAATGAAGACCATCCGGATCTCGTCCCGTGAGACCGGAAACGAGCTCGTCATCGTATGCGAAGACGATGGATCCGGGATCCCGGTGCATGAAAAAATGCTCATCTTCGAACGCGGGTATGGGAAGAATACCGGCTTTGGCTTGTTTTTGATCCGGGAGATTCTTGCCACCACGGGCATTACGATTAAAGAGACGGGTGAACCGGGCAAAGGCGCACGGTTTGAGATGGTCGTGCCGAACGGCGGGTACCGGTTTACCCCGGTCCCATAATACTTTTGAGGAACCGGTAGGCCGGGTAAAACGGGAAAAACCAAAATTTTTGTTTTACCTGTTATAACGCTATTCCTTTATTTTTTTTTAATTTTTGAGATAAAACAGTGAGATCGTTATCTTCGCCATCAGTTACGATGAGTGCCGCCGCCCCCGAAGGGACGCCCCCGCGGCGGATCAATTACCAAAAAAAACTAAAAATCCCAATACCCCTCCGTGCCATAAGGGGCCCTGAGGCGGAGACTCCTCGCATTTTTCAGGGTTTTAAGTGTCCGGGTGTGAGTGAATATGTTTAAAACCGGTTTTCAGAGTATAAGTTCCGGCATTTTTTCCTGAAGTGATTATCTCTTCCGGTTAACTGCAAATGAGTTCGCAACCTGTCGATGAGCCAGTGATAAAACCCATAAAAAAAAGAATACTGCCGGACCTTTTTTCCGGACCACTTACTCTACGACCGCGTGGAGGATCGTGACTTTCTCTTTTGGACGGTCTTCCATGTCGGTCTTTGTCTTTCCGATCTTGTCCACGACATCCATCCCTTCGACAACTTTCCCGAAGACCGGGTGTTTGCCGTCAAGGAAGTTGTTGTTGACAAGGTTGATGAAGAACTGCGAACCTCCGGTGTTCGGGCCTGCATTTGCCATCGAGAGGGTACCCCGGTCGTTTTTATTGTGGGCCGTAAACTCGTCTTTGATCACGTAGCCCGGGCCGCCCCTGCCGGTGCCGGTCGGGTCGCCGCCCTGGAGCATGAACCCGGCGATCACGCGGTGGAAGATGACGCCGTCATAGTATCCTTTCTTTGCGAGAGTTTCAAAGTTGCCTGCGGTGATCGGCATGTCGGGATCAAGAGCGATCGTGATGGTGCCCATGTTCGTTTCGAGCCGTACCCGTTTACCGGGTTCCTGTGCTGGTATCATGGTTACAAGGGAAGTATTGCATGTGAGAGATATTCTTTGTTGTGCGAAAAGTGGGGGAAGGCTCCCGGTGCGGGGATCTCCCGCCCGGCCCACAACGCCCTCCAACAAAAATGCCAGTTCGCGTCCGGTGACAACCTCTTTACACCATCTCTGCGTGCAGGATCGTCACGTTTGTTTCCGGCCGGTTGTTTTCATCGGTGGTGACGTTCCCGATTGCATCTGCCACATCCATCCCGTCGGTCACGGTCCCAAAGACCGGGTAACCTGTATCGAGGCGGGTGTTATCCACGAGATTGATGAAGAACTGCGAACCCCCGGTGTTGGGGCCTGCATTTGCCATTGCGACCGTGCCCCTGAGATTGTGGTTGTGGGTCGTGAATTCATCGGGAATAGTGTAGCCGGGCCCGCCTCTGCCAGTACCGGTCGGGTCGCCTGCCTGGATCATGAACCCGGCGATTACGCGGTGGAAGATGACGCCGTCATAGAACCCGCTTTTGGTGAGGTTTTCGAAGTTGCCGGCAGTGACTGGCATATCGGGATCGAGAGCGATCGTGATGTTGCCCATCGTTGTTTCGAGCCGTACTTTGTCCCATGTGGCAAGGGTTGTGACCTGTGCCGTTGCCGGAGAACCGGCGCCCGGTGTCGTCACGGTTGCCGATGGGGCAGCAGATGTCCCGGCCGTCTGCGTGCATCCGGTAGAGAAGATCAGGGCACACGCAAGAACCGCGAGGATCACGGATGATTGTTTCAGTATCATGCCGTATCCGGTCTGCCCAGCGCGAAAAAAAGGTTGTGTAAAAAAAGATCCGATCAGGGAGTCTTTGGCGCATCTTCAGGTTTGCGGCCAAAGACGCAGAGTGCACCGAGCACGATGACAATGGAGACCACGCCGGTCACGATGATCCATGTACCCTGCGTGGTCGAGGCCACGTAGTCGCTCTCGGCCACATCGATCCCGAGGACCGCAACAGTGTTGCCGTTTGAGTCATTAAGGGAGTCATCGATCGGGGCGTAGGCGGACATGAACGATCCCCACGAATCGGAGTACGGTTGCGGCGATACGGTCGGGCCTGAGAGCGCGGCGAAGATCTGCATCTTGTCTGGCGAGATATCTGCCTGGCCGATCCGTGCAGAACCTGACGGGTCCAGCGGGTACAGGTCATCGACAAGGAACGTGGCCGACTTGTCGGTCGTGTTCACCGTGATGATATAGGCGTTGATAATGTGGTCGTTCATGCTGCGCATCGTGCGCAGTTTCTGTGCGATGGCAAGGTACTGTGTCGAGTTTTCATCGCCTGGTTTAATGCCCGCGATCTCGCTTGCATTGATCTGCGTTGCCATAACGCCGGCAGTCGATTTAAGACCGAACTGTGCGGTACTTTTGAGCGCTGCATCCGAACTGGTGTACGCAAGCGTTGTCAGCCCGGCAATAATGATAACAGCAACAAGTACCGTTACCCAGAGTTTTGTTGAACGTGAACATGCCTGTGCCATATCAGGATCGCCTCCTCATATGCCCTTCAATCAGAAGGGCAGCTGCGAGCACGCCGACGACAAGCACCGGTGCAGGGGCCGGGGAACTGGTCGATGTCGGTGTGGGAGCCACTGTGAGCGTGACTGCAAGCGGTGCGGTCTGCCCTGAAGTTACGGTTGTCGTCGTGGTATAGTCAAGGTAGCCATCGGAGGAGAGGCGGACCACGTGATCGCCCGGTACAAGATCTGTCACGGTGAGCGGGGTGTTCCCCCGGGGCAGGTTGTCAACAGAGACCGCCGCATTTGCGGGAGACGAAGCGATCGCAAGGCCGCCGGTCGGCTGGACCGGCGTCGGGCTGGAGCCCTTGGGTGTCAGGGATGCCGAGATCGAGGTTACGGTGCTTGCCTCGATGTAAACCGTGTTCAGCCAGTCATTGTACCCGGACGCGGTTACCTTGAAGAGGTGGTTGCCCGATGTGATGCCGGTCTGCCGGAAGTTCCCTGCGGAGTTTGTGGTACCCACTACAGCGCTGTCCATGTACACTGTTGCTCCCGGCACTGATGTGAGGGTGAACGACCCGAAGTTCGCAGTCGACAGCGTGACCGGCAGGTTCTGGGACTGGCCGGCCGTGACCCCGACATATGTCGTGTAATCGTTATAGCCCGCGAGGCTGATTGCGATCTTGTGACTGCCCGGGTACAGGGAAAGGGTCAGGGGCGTCTTCCCGTAATATGTTCCATCGACGCTCACCGATGCATAATTCGGGTTCGAGGTCACGTAGACCGTGCCGGTCTGCCGGGGCTGGGGTGACAGGCTGAGGACCGGGTAATAGGTCGCTGTCTGCCCGGCATACACGTTGATGATCGCGGTATCCGGGGTGTACCCGCTCAGGGTGGCTTTCATCGAGTAGGTGCCCGGGTACAGGTCCGGGATACTTAAGGGAGCATATCCCTGGAAGTTCCCGTTCAGGTAGATCGCTGCACCGTTCGGGTTTGACTGGGCATAGATCGACCCGGTTGTTACCGGCGGGATGGTTGTCGGGATCGTGGTCAGCGGGTTGATGGTCGCGTAGACTGGGACATGCTCGTTTGCCGATGGCATGTGGGAGAGTCCGCCCGACCATTGTGTGTAGCCGGATTTTGAAACGGTTATGGTTTGTATCGGGGTGCCCATGCTCGCAACTGCCACCGACAGGATACCCCCGGTGATCGTGCCTTTGGCGCTGCCGTCAAAATACACGGTGGCGCCGTCGACATTACCGTATACATCGATCCAGCCTTTTTCGCTCCCCACCGGGTCAGTCGGGATCGTGATGGTTTCTTCAGTCGTTGGCTCCGTGGTCGGCATGAGCGTCGGTGCCGTGGTATCCGTGGTGGTGTCGATGATCACCGGGCCCGGTTCCAGCGGAATGGTACCGGACGAGCCGGCACCCGCCGCGAGCGGGGCAGCGACGATCATGCAGAGCGCCAGTACCAGCACAAGTATAAGGAGTTTCTTTGTCACACTATCTCTTCCTGTAATAGTAGTTCTGGCAGATGATGCATAAATAAAAGAGGGATTTAAAGGTTATTCCTGAAAATGCGGGGCAAAATACAGACTGGCCGTGTTTCCCGCACAGGGCTGCCGTTATATCCGGGAAAGTCCGTTTATAACCCCGGCAAGCCGGTGCATGCCCTCATTGATCTGGTCCTCACCGGCATTGGAGAAGTTGAGACGGATCGTATCTTCACCGCCGCCGTCCACGAAAAACGGCATCCCGGGGAGCACCGCGACCTTGCATCCGATCCCTTCGCGGAAAACCTGCATGGCGGAAAGTCCCGGGGGAAGAGTTGCGGTAAGGAACATCCCCCCCTCGGGTGTCGTGTGGGAAAGCCGGGGCATCAGGTCGTCGAAGAGGTCGCACATGAGCCGGCACTGCCTGCTGTAGACCGAAACGATCTTTTTTATGTGGCGGTCGAGGTCGTTTGTCTGGAGGTACCGGGCAAGGATCTGCTGGCAGAGGAAGTTTGAGTGAAGGTCGGCTGCCTGTTTTGCGGTGTTGAACGCTGCGAGGATCTCCTTTGGGGCATACATCCACCCGATCCGCATGCCCGGGGCGGTGATCTTTGAGAAGGACCCGGAGATGACCGACTGGCCGGGGAGGTACCGCTTGACCGGCAGCCGGGGTTTCCCGTCAAAGAAGAGTTCCCCGAACGCGTCGTCCTCGTAAAATACGGTGTCCGTACCTTCGAGTATCTCTGCGATCTCCTTTCTCCGGTCTTCGGAGTACGTGCAGCCCGAAGGGTTCTGGGAGTTGGGGATGCCGTAGAAGAATTTTACCGGTGTCTCCTTTGTCATCTTTGTAAAAGCCCCGGGGTCCGGCCCGTCATGGTCGAACGCCACGGCCGCAAAAGTCGGCTCGTAGAGCGAGAACGCCTCGATCGCCCCGAGGTATCCCGGCCGCTCCATGCCCACCCGGTCGCCGGGGTTCAAGAAGATCTTCGCGAAGAGATCGAGGCACTGCTGCGACCCGTTCACGATCTGGATCTCGTCTGCAGTCGCGGGGATGCCGAGCCGCCGCCGGTACCGCTCCGCGATGTACTCCCGCAGCGGGAGGTAGCCGTCGGTTGTCGAGTACTGCAGGGCAGACCGGGGATCGGCAGTAAAGACATCCCGTGCTGCGGCTGCAATGCCCTCCGTATCGATCAGCGCAGATGACGGGAGCCCGCCGGCAAACGAGATGATCGAGGGATCGGCAGAGACCCTGAAAAGTTCCCCGAGAAACGAGGCCGGGGCATGCTGGATCCTCCGGGCAAAGGTAAAGGCCATGGTACTTCCTTGCGCACAAAAGCGCGGCTGGATGGTACAGTGTTAGCCGCTCCACAAAAAAAGGTAGATCCCGCCCTGCCGCAGGCCACCGTTTCAGGAACCCCGTTGATGCCTGACTCACCAATACGCCTATCGCCTTCAAGCGACAACCCCGGTAGTATGACTCTGACACGGGCTGACGAGGCGGCAGCCATTTTTAAGAACGGGTATTCCTGTTCGCAGGCAGTCTGCGCTGCATTTGCCGGGGACTTCGGTATCGATCGCGACACTGCGCTTAAGCTCTCCTGCGGGCTTGGCGGCGGGATGGCGCACACGGGGAACACCTGCGGGGCGGTCTCCGGTGCGCTCATGGTGATCGGGATGAAATACGGCCGGACTGAGATCGATGACCTTCGCGGCAAAGAGAAGACCTACGCGGTGGCAAACCAGTTCATCACCGAGTTCCTGCGCCGGAACCACTCGGTTAACTGTACTGATCTGATCGGATGCAACCTTGCCGATCCAAAAGAACTTGCCGCTGCACGGGAAAAAGATCTCTTCCACACAAAATGTTCACTCCTTGTGCGGGACGCAGGGGAAATTCTCGAAAAAATTTTATAAATTTTTGTGGGGGAAATCCCCCTTTTGTGCGAAAACTTGGGTTACGCGGCTTCGGCGACGTCGATCCTGATGATCTCGGACGAAAGAGACTGGATCGTGCGGTGCAGGTCGGCCTGCTGGGCCTGCTGCACCTGCCCGATGGCCTCTTTGAGCCGGGCGAGCGCTTCACCTTTGTTTGCACCCTGGCAAACAGTCCCCGGGATCTCAACGCAGCGGGCGGCAAATCCGCCGCACTCGTTGGGTTCGAGGACAATTGTGTATTGCATGATCTATTATATTTCCCGGGTGGGTATACAGCCTTTGTTGTCGGCAAAGGGTGCCGCTGACGTTCTTTTTTGAAGGGGAAGAAAAATCCCCTTATTTTACCTGACCGGACAATCGTTCGGGTACGTGGTCTAACCCATGGGTTCAATGGCCCTACTCCGGGCATCCTGGAAATATATACCGCCGGGCCGGCAACATCAGAGACAGATGCGTTCCTGGATAGGACGGGGACCATCATACGCATACAATACCCAGGTGAAAAATGAAACACACACAGATTATCCTTGTCGGCAGCCTCTGCCTGATCTGCCTCGTTCTTGGCGTCATGCCGGTTGCAGCCGCCCCCGTGAACGGGACCTCGTGGAATACCAACCCTGAACACATCACCGCGATGCAGGCCCACGTGGCATATGCCGGGGCAAAAGGACAGGCACAGATGGACGGTGCGATCAGCTACATCGGTACGATCAGCAATGGTGCCGGGACAAGCGACCTCTCATCCATCGAATCGCAGTTCACCGGCACCGTCTCATCGGTGCAGTCGATGACCACCGCTGACCAGATCCAGGCAGCTGAAACGCAGATGAAGACGGACCGCACGAGCTTCATGACCGCAGCAAAGGGCGATCTCAAAGAGTACAACGGTACCGGAAAAGCCCTTGCTGCGAGCATCAACTCCTCGGTCATGGCACAGGCAGCGACGCTCCAGACCCTTGAGAACACCTGGTGGACAGACCGCCAGACTGCCCGCATGGACGAGTTTGCGACAAACGACCAGCGCCGGAACGGCGTGCTTTCGAACCTGACCGCAAAAGGCATCGATGTCTCGCAGGCACAGGCAGTCGAAACCCAGATCCAGCAGGAAGGCACAGCGCTGAACGCGGCGCTCACCAGCCGTGATGAGAGTGCGATCAAGGCCGCAAACGAGGACCTCGCGACGCTCAACAAGCAGTTCGCTGAGATCGTGAAGGGCTACCGGACAGCTGCGCACGCCCACCGGGCCACCGCAACCACAACGGTTACTCCCGCTGCAGTCGTATAATCATCAGCACAAACTATTTTTTTAATCCCCCGCGATGGGCAGGGGGCTTTTCATGGAATCCTTGTAAACTCCTGAAAAAACGTTATGAAAAATCACGCGGCGGAAAGCCGGTAGGCCCCTTTCGGGACCAGGATCTCAAACCGTGCACCGGTACCGGGTGTCCCGGTCGCTTTTATGGTGATCCCGGTTGTCGCGAGAATCTCCCGGATCAAAAACAGGCCAAGGCCGGAATTACTCCCATGTCCCCGGAGGAAGATGTTCTCTTTTTCCCCTTGTGGAATCCCGATGCCGTCATCGGAACAGCTGATCACAAGGCCTTTTTCCGATTCGTCTGCGGCAAACGTAATCTTTGTGACATGCCCGCCGTGCCGGATCGAGTTTTCCATCAGGTTATAATAGACTTTGTTGATCAACGGGTCTGCGTAGATCGAAACCCCTGCTAGCCCCGGGTCAAGGGTAATGCCCTGCAGGGACAACTGGCTCGCCATGTCCAGAACGCCCTTCTGCACCTCGTACCATCCTGCATTCACTGTTCCCAGCTCCTCGTAATACCGGGTGAACACGATCTGCCGTTCGATGGCATCGCAGCATTCCCCCAGTTTCGTGATATGCTCACGGAGGGGCGGGTCGTCGGGCACTTCGTTACTGACGAGCTGCAGGTAACCGACAAGGCCCGTCAGCTTGTTCTTGATGTCATGCCGGGTGATCGTCGAGAGCATCGAAAGTTTTTTGTTTGTTTTCTGGAGGGCGTCCTCCGCCATCTTGAGATCGTTGATATCCGTGAATATCGGAAGGAAATAGAGAGGGACGCCCTCTTCATCGCGGATGAGGCTGACAGACTGGCGGACCCAGACCTTCGTCCCATCCTTCCGGACCAGCTGCATATCGCGTTCATCCAGATCGATCGCACCGCGTTTGAGATCCTCAGCGCAGCTCATAATCCCGGTCTTTTCAGCGGGAGCAACGATGGATGAGAAGGGCAGGGCCTGGAACTCATCCGGTGTGTATCCCGTGATTGCGCACAGGGCCGGATTCACCTGGATAAACCGGAGATCGGGAGAGATGATCGCGGCCCCCACCGGGGACTGGTCAAAGGTTCTTACCAGGCGCTTCTCGCGCTCCCGCAATTCCATCTCCACGTGATGGCGTTGTTCCACCTCGGTGTGAAGCCGGGTGTTCCTGTCATAGTAGGCCTTGAGGGGGAAATAGGCAATGATGACGGAAAGTCCGCTTGTAAAGAGGCTTGTTATAATGTTCGAGCGCCAGTCGGGCGGGTAGGGATAGAGGAATTCGCTCGCAAATTCAAACGCCGTCATCGTCGCAAACGTAACGATGAAGATCAAAAAGAGTCTCTGGTCAAAGGGTGTCGGCTCGGCTCGCGCATCCATTAATGTATAATTATAATTAAAGCCGTTAATACCTTCGATTCGTTCCGGAATTTGCCGTGATCATGTCCGTCACCTGTCCCATCAATCAAAATGCAGCAGCGTCCCCGATCTCAACCTTAATGTGATCACGGGTGCAGGTAACAAGCAATGAACGCCCCTTCGTACCGTGTGATCGCACTCGCCATCGCGGTCGTACTCATTGTTCTTGGCGTAATTTTCCTGATCCCGGTGTTCCGGTCCGGCTCGTCTTCAGGTACGACCACCAGCCTCGCTGCCGTTGAAGTCCGGACCTACCAGGGCCAGGACCTCTCATCCATCAGTGATGTCAGCGAGAATGCCATCATCGGCACCCAGTACGTGAACGAGTCCGATTACCAGCTCACGGTCACCGGCCTTACCCTGAAGACGGAAAATCTGACGTACCGTGAAATCCTCGACAACCACCAGCATTACTCCAAGGTTGTCACGCTCGACTGTGTCGAAGGCTGGTCTGCGAAGATCCTCTGGGAAGGTGTGCTTGTCCGGGATCTCATCAATGAAGCGGGTGCCGACCCTCGGGCAAATACGGTGATCTTCCATGCCACCGATGGGTATACGACATCATTCCCGCTCAGCTACGTCATGGACAATGACATCATCATCGCGTACAAGATGAACAATGTGACCCTTCCTGCCGCAAACGGCTTTCCGTTCCGGCTCGTGGCCGAGGACAAATGGGGATATAAGTGGATCAAGTGGATCGATGAGATTGAACTCTCCGACAATCCCAACTACCAGGGCTACTGGGAGCAGCGGGGATATTCAGAGTCGGGTAACCTGAACGAAAGCCAGTACGGTTAATCATATTTTGACAGCAAGGCCGGGTCCGGGATCTCCGGGTTTGTCAGGAACAACAGGGTAACGGTGAACATATGCAGATCATTGAGATAAAAAACCTGACAAAGAAATTTGGCAAACTTACCGCTGTTGATTCCCTTGACCTGACGATCGAAAAGGGGGAGGTCTTCGGTCTCCTTGGCCCAAACGGTGCCGGAAAATCGACAACCCTCCTGATGCTGACCACCTTAATACCGCCGACTTCGGGCACTGCGCTCGTGAATAATTTTGATATCATACGCGAGCCCGACCGGGTCCGGAAATCTATCGGCATCGTCTTCCAGGACCCGAGTTCAGATGAGATGCTGACCGGCTACGAGAACCTGAAGCTCCACGGCCTCCTCTACGATATGGATGCTGCATTACGAGAGGAACGAATCGCGGAGGTTCTCCGGCTCGTTGACCTTACCGGCAGGAAAGACGACATGGTCAAGAAATATTCCGGAGGGATGCGGAGAAGGCTTGAGATAGCCCGCGGCCTGATGCATCACCCTGAAATTTTATTCCTGGATGAGCCGACGCTCGGCCTCGACCCCCAGACCCGGGAGCACATCTGGGAATATATCAGGAAACTGGCGACAGAGAAGAATATCACCATCATCATTACCACGCACTATATGGACGAGGCAGACCGGCTCTGCAACAGGCTCGCGATCATCGATCGCGGGAAGATCGCTGTGCTTGGTTCCCCTGACCAGCTGAAAAAAGATCTTGGCGGCGACATCATCCGCATACGGATCAAAAACTTCAACCGGGAATCGCTTGCGGGGCTGGACTATGTCAAAGATATTCAAAAGGATGACGAGGGCGCGAGCGTGACGGTCAGGGATGCGAGCCTTCACCTTCAGGATGTCCTTAGCCGTACTGGCCCGGTGGAATCTGTCGAGGTCCGCCCGCTGACCCTTGAGGACGTGTTTATCCACTATACCGGCAGGGCGATCCGGGAAGGGGCACCTGAAGGTGGCTGGGCTGAGAAAGCAATGCAGGCGAGACTGAGAAAATGAGCGACCTCAAAGGGATCTATGCACTCTGGTACCGCGAATTCAAGGTTTTCCAGCGTGAGAGATCCCGGATCGTTGCGTCCATTATCAACCCTATACTCTGGCTCCTGATTATCGGCGGAGGCCTGGGGTCCGTGTTATCGTTTGGGGGAGTAGATTACTTGACGTTCCTGTACCCGGGAATCCTTGTCCAGTCGCTCTTGTTCTCGGCGGTTTTTTTCGGCGTGTATATTGTCTGGGATAAAAAAATCGATTTCTTAAAAGAAGTCCTGGTATCCCCGATGTCCAGGACATCCATTTTTATCGGCAAGATTCTCGGGGGCTCCACGGATACGCTCCTGCAGTCGGCCATCCTGCTCTTGATCGGCTACGCATTCTCGGTGACCGGTGTGCTTGCCGGGATCACGTTCTCTGTTGTTTCGGTCGTCATCGCGTGTATTTTTTTATTCGTGACAACGGTCGGACTTGTCAGCATCGGTCTTATCATCGGCTCGCAGATGGAGAGCCCTGAAGGGTTCCAGCTCATCAGCAGCTTCCTGATATTCCCGATGTTCTTCCTCTCCGGGGCTCTCTTTCCCATCGAAAATCTTCCGGGATGGCTTACCCCTTTCGTGTTGCTCAACCCTGCAACCTATTCTGTGGACGGATTGCGGGGGACGCTCATCGGGTTGCACCGGTTCAACCTCGGCGTCGATCTTCTCGTCATCAGCATATTTTCCCTTGCGATGATCCTCATCGGGACGTATGCATTCCGGAAAATAAAACTGTGAACGCAGTGATGGAGTGAGTGATGGAGTGGCGGGCTCCAGTTGCTCCCAGACCGGAAACCCTGTCCTGGGTGTATTTCCCCCCACATCCCACCAGTCCCCCTGACCCAATCCGGGCTCAATTTGAGCCCCGATAACCCCCCGACCCGCCAAAAAGAAGCCCGTATCGGGCTCCGTTTCAGAATCTCCTCAAATCGGGCTTATTTTCGAAAACGGACAAATTAAAACGGACTCGATAACGGGGTTGTAGTGGCAAATCTCATACCTGATGGGCACTTTTACTATCCGAAAAATGATCGCTGCCAGAACGCGAATACGGGGCAGCAAAGGGCATTATATGGGGCTCAAAATGGGCGTATTTTTTGAAATGGTGGGTTTTAATGGTCTGGATTTAAGGGGGCTGTGAAACCGGGGGAATTTCCGGCTGCCGGAAGGTAGTTTTTCCGGAATTTTCCGTAACCTTCGCGGACTTTTTTTGAAAAGACCGGTAATGTCATTAAAATTTTTTTAAAATTTTCACCAACCTTACCGGACTTTTTTACAAAAACGTGACAACCCTGCTGAACTTTTTTGAGAAAGTCCGGCAACCTTGCCGGATTTTTTTACAAAAGTTCGATAACTTCATCGGACTTTTTTGGAAATCTCCAGCTGCTGAGCCGAACATTTTCCGGAATCCTCAACTCATGATCGAAACTTTTCCGGGAAAGTACGGCAGGGCCGGGACGGAGCATCCGGATTTTGGGACAGGGATCATAAAGATGGGGGCTGATGCCCCCATACCCCCACGAGCGAGGAGTGCCGCCGCCCCCGGCAGGAAGCCCCCGCGGCGGATCAGGGATGGGAGAACCGCACTCGCCCCGCCGTGCCCCGTGAGGGGCCCTGAGGTGGGAGGGCATCGTAATTTTTTGCGTGTTTGGAAAATTAGTCGGCGAATTTTAGGATTTCCCGCCAACTTATTCCCGCCGTCCCTCATCCGCGATCCGTTGCATCGCTATCTCGCAGTAATGCGGGTCGATCTCGATCCCGATCGCTTTGCGGTTGCACTGCGCAGCGGCAACAAGCGTGCTCCCGCTGCCCATGAAGGGATCGAGCACGGTATCGCCGACAAATGAAAAGAGTTTCATGCACCGCAGCGGCAGCTCGACCGGGAAGGGAGCGGGATGGCCGATCCTTGACTTCCTCTCGCCGTTGAATGTCCAGAGCCCGTTTGTCCATGCGAGAAATTCATCCCGCGTGATATCGGACTGGTGCGAGCCGCTGGTCTTCTTCCAAGAATTACGGTACAGCACCACGATCAGTTCCACGGGAGCGATCACGTACGGCGCAGACGCGCTCGCCCACGAACCCCATGCGGTCCGGCGCGAGATATTCCCCTCGTTCCAGATGATCGTGGAATGGTAGGCAAAGCCGCACTCCTTTGCGATCGTGGTGAGATCGGCACCCACGCTCTGCTGGCCTCCCTTGTTCTTGTCGAGCGGGATGTTGAGGCAGAACCGGCCGTCGTCCCTGAGCCAGCGGTAACAGCGCTTCATCCAGCGCTTCGAAAAATCAAGGTACTCCGCATAGGTCACATGGTCATCATGGGTGTTGTACTTGATGTCCACGTTGTATGGCGGCGACGTGACCACGAGATCGATGTTTTTTGCCGGGACTTTTTTTGTGGCAAAGATATCCTCGTTGATGATCGCAAGATCATCTGTCTTGAAAAATGCTCCCCGTCCCATGCCGCCGTCCCTTTAGGAGCGTTGTCCGTTATACCTAAAGTAGTTCCCGGCCCGGTGACCACCGGGATTTTTTACCCGGAAGCCCGGAATAGTAATTCATGCACGATGCGACCGGCCCGGCCTTTTCTTACACACCGATCGGCACGATCCATTCGCCGTACACGGATATTGCCGGTATGCCCATCCAGCCGGTTGGGGCCCGGGGGGTCAGGGGCACGATCGAACTCAGGAGCGACCTCTGTGGAGGTCTTGCAGATCTCGACGGGTTCTCCCACATTATCCTGCTCTACGCCCTGCACCGGTGCACGGGATACAGCCTGACGGTCACCCCGTTCCTCGACCCCGCACCCCACGGTGTCTTTGCGACGAGGTCGCCCAAACGCCCGAACGCGATCGGCCTCTCTGTCGTCCGGCTCGTTGGCATTGAAGGGTGCGTGATCACGATCGAGGATGTTGACATCCTTGACGGCACGCCGCTCCTGGACATCAAGCCCTATATCCCGGCGTTCGATTCGTATCCCAATACCCGCTGCGGGTGGTTTACGCATGTGGCAAAGAACGCACGGGATACGCGATCCGACGATCGGTTCCGGTAAAAATCCGGCTGTTGGCCGGACCGGTTCGGAATTCTTAATACGCTTTTGCGCCGGATTGTTGATCCATGGAAGAACAAGAGGCCCTTCGCGGCATCCCCGGCATCCTGCGCCCGTATAAAGAGTACATCAAAAGCCTCAACCTCAAAGAGGGCGACCAGGTCGTCTACTACGGGTGCGTGGGGACCTGCACGCCGTTTGTCGAGTTACTGGCCGTCGCCATCCGCGGCCTCCATCTCCGACAGGTCTTCGTACCGCTGCTGGACGAGAGCAAGGCCCGGGCGATCCGGGACGTTCCCGATGTGGGGATGCAAGCCTCGGGCGAGCACGTCGCGATCTCGCCAAAGGTGATTGTGATCATGGGCGGGCTTGCGATGCCGCTGATGCCGACGACAAAGGAAATGGTGCGGGACCTTGCAGGACGCCACCCGGAAGCAAAAGTGGCCGGTGTCTGCTTCCAGGACATGTTCGAGCGGGCCGGGTGGATCGGTGTCGTACCGTTTGACTTTACCATCAGCGCGATGATCGAGCCGATAACCGTCGCCCGTGCGGAAAAATAAGTTTTTGTTCATGCATCGGGGGGGTGCCCGGCAGGATTCCTGCACGGGGTAACCTTTCTCCCTGCCGGGACGGTACGTATTTTCTTCTTTTACGGTACACCAGTACGCATGGCTTCTTTTGTCCACCGCATAGAAGTTCACTATAAAAAAGATCCCCGCCTGAAAATCCGTACGGATCGGATCCGGACGCTCGGGTTTCTGGTCGACGAGCTGCAGCTGGTCGATGTGTACACGATAGCAACCGGCTCCCGGGATTTCACCCGCGATGAACTCCATGAGATCGGTGCCCGGTTGTCAAACCCGGTGGTCCAGGAATTTGTGGTGGACGAAGCGACAACGGCATTTTTCGATTACGCGATCGAGGTCGGGTTTTTGCCGGGCGTAACCGACAACGTGGGAACCACGGCAAGCCAGACGATCGAGGATTATTGCCGGGTGAAATTCTCACAAGGTGATGCAGTCTATTCATCGCAGCTCTATTTTGTCCGTGGGCATCTCCCCCCTGAGACGATAACCCGGCTTGGCGATACGCTCGCAAATCCGCTCGTGAACCGTGTCATTATCAAAACACGGCAGGATTACGGGGATACCGGGATGGACCGGGTGGTCCCCCGGGTGCAGCTCCACGAGATGCGGAATGTCGGCCTTGTAGACCTTGAAATACCAGACGAGGATCTCGTACGCCTCGGGAAAGAGGGAATCGTGGATCCCGAAACCGGCGTGCGCCGGGGGCCGCTTGCTCTCGATCTTGCCCAGCTCCACGCGATCCGGGACTATTTTGACGAGATCGGGCGGTGGCCGACCGATATGGAGATAGAATCGCTCGCCCAGACCTGGAGCGAGCACTGCAAGCACACGATCTTTGCCTCTGCAATGGACGACGACGTGCCAAAAGGATTGTACAAGACGTACATCCAGGCCGCGACAAACGAGATCCGGAAGGAAAAAGGCGACCGCGATATCTGCGTGACGGTCTTTACGGACAATTCCGGCGCGATAATTTTCGATGACGAGTTTCTTGTGACCCACAAGGTCGAGACCCACAACTCCCCCTCGGCACTCGATCCGTTTGGTGGGGCACTCACGGGAATCGTCGGAGTAAACCGGGACACGATCGGATTTGGCCTTGGCGCAAAACCCTGCATGAACATCTATGGTTTCTGCGTCGGTGACCCGGCAGCGGACATCAGGTTGTTCCGGGGAAAAGACAAGAAGAACCCGGTGCTTTCGCCGCGGCAGATTCTTGACGGTGTTGTCCGCGGCGTCGGCGTGGGCGGGAACTGCTCGGGTATCCCGACGCCGCAGGGATTCTGCTACTTTGACAACCGGTACGCGGGAAAACCCCTCGTCTTTGCCGGGACAGTTGGCGTCATGCCAAAAGAGGCAAACGGTGTCAGACTCTACGAGAAAAAGGCCGAGCCCGGCGATCTGGTCGTGATGGTCGGCGGCCGGGTGGGAAAAGATGGCATCCACGGTGCAACATTCTCGTCAGAGGCGCTCGACCCGGATAGCCCGGTGACAGCTGTCCAGATCGGGGACCCGATCACGCAGAAAAAATTCTCGGATGTTTTAGTCAAGGAGGCCCGCGACCTTGGTCTGTACCGGAGCATCACGGACAACGGGGCCGGCGGTCTCTCCTGCTCGGTTGCCGAGATGGCAAAAGAGAGCAACGGCTGCCGGGTCGACCTTGACAAGGTCCCGCTCAAGTATCCCGGCATGGCCCCCTGGGAAATCTGGATCTCAGAGTCGCAGGAGCGCATGACGCTTGCCGTCCCACCGGAGAAAATTGACGAGTTCATGGGTCTCATAAAGCGCCGGGAGGTTGAAGCGACGGTCATCGGTGAGTTCACCGGCACGGGCCGGTGCATTGTCGAGTGCCAGGGAATTGTCGGGATGGATGTCGAATTATCGTTCCTCCACGACGGCCTGCCCAAAAAAATTCTTGCGACAAAACCGGTAACCGTTCACAATCCCGAGCCGGCTCTGCCCTGCCCGGCACGGCTCGACGACCTGGTGTCGGCGATGCTTGGCCGCAGGAATATCTGTTCCACGGAATTTGTGACGATCCAGTATGACCATACCGTGCAGGGCGGCCATGTCCTTGGGCCGGTACAGGGGAAAGGCCGGGTGCAGGCACCGGCAACGCTGACAAAAGTGGTCCCCGGATCGAAAAAGGCCGTGGGCCTGTCGCAGGCGCTGTTCCCCTCCTACGCTGAGATCGACCCGTACTGCATGGCCGGGGCTGCCATCGACACCGCGATCCGTGGCCTTGTGGCGCTCGGTATCTCTCCTGATGAGATCGCGCTTCTCGATAACTTCTGCTGGTGTTCTTCTGACGAACCGGAACGGCTCTGGCAGCTCAAACAGGCCGCAAAGGGATGTTATGATTATGCAAAAGTGTTCGGCACACCGTTTATCTCCGGAAAAGACAGCATGTTCAACGATTTTTCGGGATACGATGTGGAGAACAACCGGGTCAAAGTCTCCGTTCCCCCCACGCTCCTTATCTCCTCCATCGGCGTCCATGTGGATGTTGTAAAGGCGGTCTCGATCGATGCGAAAGTCGCAGGCGATCTCGTGTACGTTATCGGGGAAACTGTGGAGGAACTTGGCGGCTCGGAGTATTTTGCCCATCTCGGGTATACCGGGAACACGGTCCCGAAGCTGGACGCGGCAGCGGCGAAGGCCCGGTACCTGCGGCTTCATGAGGCGATTTCCCACGAACGGGTGGCCTCGGCATTCCCGGTCAGCCACGGCGGCCTTGGCGTCGCCCTTGCAAAAGTGGCAGTTGCCGGCCGGCTCGGGATGGATCTTACGATCCCGTCTTCCCTGCGCCCGGACTATTTCCTCTTCTCGGAGTCCCTGGGCCGGTTCGTGGTGACGGTTGCACCGGATCACAAGCGTGAGTTCGAGCGGATCATGGGTGCCGATGCGGTGCTGCTTGGGAAAACGGGCGGCAGCCGGCTGCGGATCACGGGCCGGACGCTTCTTTTCGAACAGGAACTTTCAAAACTTGAATCGGCATACAAGGCGCCGTTTGGGGGGTTCTGATATGGCAGTCATGGCTCCGGCAGAGGGCAGGAAACCCGAACACAGCATGATCCCGGAAAAAGCCATTGTCATGAGCGGGTACGGGATCAACTCCGAGATGGAGACAAGGGAGGCACTCCTCCGGGCCGGTATGGACTCCGATATCGTCCACATCAACGACCTGATTGCAGGACGACAGCGCCTGTCGGATTACCGGCTGCTCATCTTCCCCGGCGGATTTTCCTACGGGGATGATACCGGTGCCGGGAACGCATATGCGAACCGGGTGAGAAACAACCTCTGGGACGATCTCCTCGAGTTCCTTGACGGCGATAACCTGGTCCTTGGGATCTGCAACGGCTTCCAGATTCTTGCAAACCTCGGGCTCGTGCCCGCGTTTGACAAAAAGTACTCCCGGGATATCGCCCTGATGCCCAACCGGGGCGGGCGGCTTGAATGCCGGTTTGTGACGATCCGGCCTGCGGCCGACAACCTCTGGACGCATGGTATTGAAAAACTCTGGTGCCCGGTTTCCCACGGTGAAGGCAATCTCTCCTGCTCCCCGGAAACCCTCCAGCGTATCAAAAAGCACAAGCAGGTCGCGTTTACCTATTGCCGGGAGGATTTGAGCCCGGCGGCCGGTGAATATCCTTTCAACCCGAATGGCTCGGTCGAGGACATTGCCGGCATCACCTCGGCTGACGGCAGGGTGCTCGGCATGATGCCGCATCCCGAGCGGGCGATGGAGTTTACGAACCTCTACGACTGGCCGCTCATCAGGGAGCAGATGCGGCGGAGCGGGGAACGTATCCCTGAAGAATCGCTCAACATGGCGATCTTCCGTAATATCGTCGGGTACTTTGCGTGAACCCGGGTTTCTGTGAAAACTAAAAAAAGCACCCGGTCAAATCTGTTTTTTTATGCGGTATCTGGTGGGTTACCTGAACCCGAACATGCCTTTCTTTTTCCCCTGCTTTCCGCTTTGTGCGGGGTGCCCGCTGTCCATTGCGTTGAGACCATCACGGCGTTTTGCATCTTCTTTTAGTTCGTCTGCGATCAGGGGAAGGTGGGAATACTTTTTTCTGGATGTGGGCATGGAAAGCGGTGACTCCTGGTAGGTGGCCGTCTCTGCGGGCCGTGCCAGCTCATCGGCAACAAGCGGGAGGTGCGCGTACTGCTTCTGCGGCGGCTCCTCGGGTTGCGCCATCTGGACATCGAACGTCGGGTCACCGTCCGACCATGGGTCCCACTCTTCAGATGGATCCTCCGGCACCGGCAGCCGGCTTTTCTTGAGCTTGACGACCACGGGTACGGGCGCAGGTTCATGTGAAGGGAGTGGTGCAGGAGCGGCTGGTGGGGACGCCGGGGCGCCTGCAACCCGGGTACTTGGAATAACCGGTACATACGTGGCGCCGCACCGGGTGCAGAACTTCGAGTGCGAGGCGGGAGCCGGGGTTCCGCAGACCGGGCAGACCTTTTTTGCGAGCGATGCGCCGCACACATCGCAGAACTGTGCTTTCTTATCGGAGACAAGGGCCCCGCACGCAGGACAGACCGGGAATCCAGGCGCCTGCTCTTCTATGAGCGGCGACCCGCACAGGTCGCAGAACCGCGAATTGTTGTCGGGTGCGGGGGCGCCGCAGTTTCCGCATTTTTTGCTCATGTACTCTCTAGTGAATAAAAACGGTGGCGACATAAAGACTGCGGTTCTGTGATCACGTGCATGGTGTGCCCCGCCCGTTCCTCATCCCCATTTTTTCTTTTCCCGCCGTAGATTTGCGGCTGTTTTCACCAGGAGTCTTTCCGCAGTAGTTCCGAAAGTATAACTCCCGAACGTATAACAACAAAAATAAGTATGGAAGATCTAATAGATGACTCCAACTAGGAAAATTACCAAGGCCGATCTCGAAAACTATATAATTTTGATAT